>Ga0209517_10000611_pt1 | contig 59884 bp, 46 predicted proteins | sample PeaSoiMetSII2010_FD_187695 | JGI IMG/M metagenome (GOLD analysis project Ga0209517, IMG submission 187695) | Peat soil microbial communities from Weissenstadt, Germany - SII-2010 (SPAdes) (version 2) | ecosystem: Environmental > Terrestrial > Soil > Wetlands > Peat | place: Germany... | reverse complement strand
TTATGACTGCTGGCATCCGCATCATGATTCCGTGACAGTGGAGCAGATTATTTCCGTGCTGGTAAAGAACGCAGAGAACGGCGCGAAAGTCGTGGCGGCCACGGTGTCGGCGATACCGAAGGCGCGCTCTTGCAAGTGCGGGCAGGCGCTGGCGAATGCCATTCTGACCGATCCGGCCAAGATTCCGGCGGCCACGAAAGAGAAGCTGCAGTTGATATTGGGAAAGTACTTGAAATAGTGGGTTCGCCAACGACTAACAACCATCGACTAACGACTGACTTACGGAGCCTCATGAGCATTGTGGTAGTTGGTTCGGTTGCCTTTGACACGATCGCCACGCCTTCCGGCCGAGTGAATGACATTCTCGGAGGGGCTGCGACTTATTTCGCGCTGGCCGCAAGTTACTTCACTGAAGTGCGGATGGTGGCCGTGGTGGGCGAAGACTTTACGCCCGAAAACGAAGCCGTGCTGAAAAATCGCGGCGTGGACACGCGCGGCATCGAGCGAACTCAGGGGAAGACCTTCCGCTGGGGCGGACAGTATCTCGACAATTTGAATGAGGCCAAGACCGAATTCACGGAACTGAACGTGTTCGAGAAATTTCAGCCGCGCATTCCAAAAGAGTATTCGGACACGCCGTTCCTGTTTCTTGCGAACATCCAGCCCACACTGCAAACGGCAGTTCGATTGGAGATGGATGGTGTGCGCCTGACGGGCTGCGACACCATGAATTTCTGGATTCAGCGTACGCCCAAGGAATTGGCGGAAACGTTGAAGTTGGTGAACGTGCTCCTGATCAACGACACCGAGACTAAGATGCTGGCCGTTGAGAAGAATCTTCCGCGCGCGGCGAAAAAAGTCCTTGCGATGGGACCGAGCGCGCTGGTAGTGAAGCACGGCGAGTACGGAGCGACCATCTTTTTCCGCGAGGGAGCCTTCGGCATTGGATCGCATCCTTTTCGCGCGCCGGCGCTGCCGATTGAAGAAGTAAAGGACCCGACAGGGGCCGGCGATTCATTTGCCGGCGGATTCATGGGATACATCGCGTCGCAGGGCGAGATTAATCGCGAGGTGCTGAAGCGCGCCTTGTTTTACGGCGGGGTGATGGGATCGTTTGCCGTGGAGCGTTTCGGGACGGAGCGGCTGCAGGATCTTACGCGCGAGGAAATTGACGCGCGCTTTCAAGTGTTCCGCGAACTGACGCACCTGGAATAGGACCGTTGCGGTTTATCCTGAACAGCCCGTCGTGCAAGTAAGGTTCGTATCAGGGCATGCCTTCAGGCATGCCGTAAGTGCTGCGTTGTTAGGAGCGCCTTCAGGCGCTGAGGCCGGATATGGGAGTTTCGCCACGGGCCCTAAGCTCTGACAGAATGCACAGCGAGCGTACGGTGAGCGTGAAGACAGTTGCCTCACCCGACCGCAGCGCGGCTCGTGTGGCCGGGATTGCTGTCCTAGTATCTCTGTTTTCCTTTCTTTACTACTTTCAGCGGAGCGACGTTCTGCTATATGGCGACGCGGTCGCGCATATCAATATTGCGCGTCGCGTGTTCGATTCGCTGACCCCCGGTCTGCTGCAATTGGGGACGGTGTGGTTGCCTCTGCCTCATCTGCTGATGATCCCGTTCCTTTGGCCGGACTCGATGTGGCAGAACGGGGCGGGCGGTTCGATTCCTTCGATGATCGCCTACGTGCTCGGGGTCATGGGAATATTTCGCCTCGTGTGCGGCGTGCTGGAAGTTGATCTCCGCACGAAACCGGCGGCTGGCGTGGGCGCATGGGCCGCGGCATTCGCTTATGGAGCCAATCCGAACCTCATCTACATGCAGGCAACAGCCATGACGGAGTCCGTCTATCTGGCGCTGTTTATCTGGGCCGTCGTGTACTTTGCGGAATTTATTCGCGCGCTGAAGGAAAATGACCTGCGAAAGAATGAAGATGCCAAGGGACGAGAATCCAACCCCGGAGGGGCGAACCAGCTTAGCCCCGCGCTTCAGCGTAGGGTAGGGCGGGAAAAACCAGCGAAGTACCGGAGGGACGACCCAGTTCTCGCGCACACGCTGATGCGCTGCGCCTGGTGTCTGGCGGGCGCGGAACTCACGCGCTACGACGGATGGTTCCTGGCGGGTGCGATGGGCGCGGCGGTTGTCGTCGTCGTGCTGCGGCGATGGCAGAATCACGCCTTGGACGATCGCGCCTTGCGGCGGGTTGCCGTGAAGTTCGTGTTGGGCATTGCGGTGGTTCCGTTCCTGTGGCTGGCGTACAACCGGGTGGTGTATGGGAACGCTTTGGAGTTTGCCAACGGTCCGTACTCCGCGAAGGCGATTGAGCATCGCGTGGGCGCGCCGAATCCGGCGTTCCACAATGCCGGCGTCGCCGCCATCTATTTTTTGAAATCGGCGCAGTTGAACATGGCGGTTGAGAACTGGGGCCGCTTCTGGCTGGCGGCGGCCTTGGTGGTGTTGGCAATCGGAGCATGGAAACTGGGGGCGCAATCGGCGTCGATGCTGTTGCTATGGGTCCCGCTGGCGTTCTACGCGCTTTCGATTGCATACGGTTCAGTGCCGATTCATGTCTACACTTGGTGGCCATTTGCCACCTTCAACCAGCGCTACGGACTCCAGTTGCTGCCGTTGTTCGCGGTTTCGACCGGAGTGTTGACAGCTTCTGTCTTTCTCCTGGGCGCGGGCGGGCGGCACGGTGGGAAACTGGTAGTGGTGATATTTGCGCTGATGGTCGTCAGTTATGCATCGGTGTGGAAAGCGGAACCGCAATGCTTGAAGGAAGCGCGGAGGAACTGGGAAATCCGGCATACCTTGAATTCCGCGGTGCAGAGTGTGATTGCTCGATTGCCACGGAACTCACGGTTCCTGATGGACCTCGGGGAACACGTGGGCGTCATGGAGCAGGCGGGCATTCCATTGCGTCAGGTGGTGAATAACGAAAATCACCGCCCGTGGAAGCGGCCGTCGGATCCTGAAGGCCTGTGGGAGCGCGCTCTGGCCGATCCGCCGCGCTACGTGGATTTTGTGATTGCCTTCGATGGCGATCCGGTGGACCAAGGCGCGAATCGCACGAATCTCACGGTGCTGGCGGAAATCCACGCGACCGGACAGCCGCATGCGCGCATCTACGCGACGCGGAGCGCCCCGAATCAATCGCGTTAACCCTTCCCGGAAAGCAGCACAGAAAGCGCCGGACTGCGGTGATAGAATCCGCTCGAAGCCGGGGCGCTCTATGAGCTCAATCCATCAAACTATTGCACTGCTGCGTAACGAACTGGGTGTGGTGTTGAGTTCGACGCTGGCGCGGTTGCTGCTGGCGGCGATCCTCGGCGGCATCATCGGCCTGGAACGGCAATTGCGGCACAGGCCAGCCGGTCTGCGTACGAATATGTTCATCTGCTTCGGCGCGGCAATGTTCACCGTGCTGTCCAAGCAGCTCGCGGGCGTGGAGTCAGATAGCGCGCGGATCGCGGCGCAGATTATCCCGGGCATCGGCTTCATCGGCGCGGGCTCGATTCTGCACGCGAAGACGTCGGTGACGGGGCTGACGACCGCGGCCACCCTGTTTGTGGTGGCGGGGGTAGGGATGGCAGCGGGCGGTGGCCTGTATCTGACGGCGTGTTTCGCTACGGTGATCATTCTGATTGCGCTGGTGCTGCTGGGGCGGATGGAGCACGCGTTCTCGCTGAAAATGTTTATTACCGCCTACGAAGTGACGGGCCGCAACGTAGATGGGATGTTGCGGGAAGTGAACCGGATCCTCGACGTCGAGCAACTTACGATGCACAGCGTGCACATCGCGAACGCTGACCCGGATTTCCGCATGGTCTTCTCGGTGGATGGCGAGCGTGATGAGCAAAGCGTCTTTTCAATCCGGTTGCATCAATCGGCGGCGTTTGCCACCGTGACGACGCTCGGGACTACGGAGCACGAATGAGCGCGCCACCGAATGAAGGCCAGCAGAACACGAGAATCCCTTTCACGAAGGCGTCGGCTTGCGGCAATGATTTTCTGATTGTGGAACGCGCGCACGCTTCCGGCGATCTGGGGGCGCTCAGTCGCCGGTTGTGCGATCGCCATCGCGGAATCGGCGGCGATGGCGTGGAATGGCTGTTTCCGGACGCGGAAGCTGACGTGAGGGCGCGCCTGATCAACGCCGATGGTTCGGAGGCGGAGATTTCCGGCAACGGCACGCGCTGTGTGGCGGCGAAGATTTGTTCGAAAGAAAATAAAACGGAAGTTGTGGTTCGCACCGGCGCCGGATTGAAGACCTGCCGCCTCGTGCAGCGGCAGGGCTCCACGTTTGAGTTCGAAGCGGATATGGGCCCGCCGGAGGTCGGCAGCCAGTTGCCGATTGAGACGATGTGGGTGCGGGCGGTGGGGACGAAAGTTTCGATGGGGAATCCGCATTTCGTAATTTTCGTGGAGAATTTTCAGGATGGATGGCAGCGGCAGGCGGCGCTGATCGGGACGCAGCCGCAGTTTCCGCAGGGCACGAACGTGGAGTATGTGGTGGTGCGCGGTGAGAATGAAATCGAGATCCGGCTGTTTGAACGAGGCGTGGGAGAGACGCAGTCTTCGGGTACGGGATCGTGCGCGTCGGCGGTAGCTGCGATTGCCAGCGGGCGAGTTGCTTCGCCGGTGACCGTGATTGCGCCCGGAGGTTCACAAACGGTGCGCTGGGAGAATAAAGTTTATCTGCGGGGCCCGGCGACTCTCATCTGCCGGGGAGAATTCTTCGTTTAGCAGTCCGTGCAGTAAGTGAGATTCGTATCAGGGCATGCCTTCAGGCATGTGGCAAGCGCATTAGCATCAGCGCGCCTTCAGGCGCTGGATTTCGAAATTCAAGGTTCACCACAGGCTGTTAAGATCGATCCGAGATGGTTTCCGCTTCCCACAATTCGCGAATCAAGCCGCGCTCGCTTCGTCCGGGCGACAAGGTGGGAATTGTTGCGCCCGCGTCGAACGTTAAGCGCAGAATGCTGGAGACGGGCTGCGACGGTCTTCGTCGTGCCGGTTATGAGCCGTTTTATTTCGAGTCGATCCTGGATCGCGATCTGTACTTTGCCGGGTCGGCGGAGCGCCGGGCGCGGGAACTGGAAGACATGTTCGTCCGCGACGATATCCGCGCGATTGTTTGTGCGCGAGGAGGATATGGATCGAACTATCTGCCGCTGACGATTGATCCGAGGAAGATCGTTTCGCATCCCAAAATTCTGGTGGGCTACAGCGATATTACGACGCTGGTGTGCTGCATCGCGGACTCGGCGAACTTCGTGACCTTCCATGGCCCGATGGTGGCCAAGGATTTCGCCGTTGCCGACGGTGTGGATCTGGATTCGTGGCAGAACGCGGTGGGCGGAGCGGAGGAGTGGCGCATCGCGGAAGGCTCCGGAGCAAGGCCGCTGTTGGCGGGACAAGCGGAGGGAATCCTTTATGGCGGATGCCTCTCGATGCTGGTGGCGTCGCTGGGCACGCAGCACGAGATTCGAACCGCGGGCACGATTCTTTTCGTCGAAGACGTCGCGACCAAGCCTTACCAGATCGACCGCATGCTGATGCAACTGAAACTGGCGGGCAAGCTGAAAGATGTGCGCGGCATGGTCTTCGGCGAGATGCTGGATTGCCGCCAGAGTCCGGGTCAGGACTACACGCTCGAGGAGGTGATTCTGCGGATTGTGGAAGACTTGCGGATTCCGGTGGCGTTCGGGCTGCGGTCGGGTCATGTCTCGCGAGCGAACATCACTTTGCCGATTGGGGTGCGGGCGAGACTGACCGTGGAGGATTCCGTGGAACTGCGGATTCTGGAAGCGGCGACGGTCAAAGGATAACCACAGGGGACACGGAGGACGCGGAGGACTTTCGGCTAAGAGCTAAGAGCCAAAAGCCAGCCCGGGCGAAGATGTCCGTCGCTCCGTCATGCACATGCAATGAAAGGTAAACCCAGGCACATTCACCTGATCGGCGTCTGTGGGACGGCGATGGCTTCGCTGGCCGGCATGCTGCAGGAGCGGGGCTTTCGCGTCACCGGCTCGGATGCGGCGTCGTATCCGCCGATGTCGACGTTCCTCGAATCATTAGGCATCCCCGTCGCGCAGCCGTTTGCCGAGGCGAACCTGAATCCTCGGCCCGATCTAGTGGTCGTGGGCAACGCGCTTTCTCGCGGGAATGTGGAGATCGAGCGCTTGCTCGACGAGCGCATTCCATTCTGCTCACTGCCGCAGATTCTGCATGATGAATTCCTGGTGGAAAAGGACGTTCTGGTGGTTGCCGGGACGCACGGCAAAACGACTACGACGTCGATGCTGGCGTGGATCTTCGAGACCGCGGGCCTTCAGCCTTCGTTCCTGATCGGCGGCATTGCGGAGAATTTCGGCCGCAGTTTTGGGCTTGGCGAAGGCAAGCATTTTATCTTGGAAGGCGACGAGTATGACACGGCATTCTTCGATAAGGGTCCGAAGTTTCTGCACTACTTTCCGGATTCGGTGATTCTCACCTCGGTTGAATTCGACCACGCGGATATCTACAAAGATCTGGAAGCGGTGGAGACGGCTTTCAAGCGGCTCGTGAACCTGGTTCCGCGACGCGGGCGGATTGTCGGTTTTGATTCGGGCGAGATCTCGGGTCAAAGCCGGGATGCGAGCATCGACCGCTGTCTGCAGAAAGCATTCTGCCCAGTCGAACGCTACGGCGCCTCGGACCGCGCGGACTGGAAAATCGCAAATCTGAAGTTGAACGTGGAACGAACTTCATGGTCGGTGCTGCGAGATGGAAAACCCTGGGCGTACTTCGAGTTCCCGCTCGGCGGAGAATACAACGTCTGGAATGCGACAGCAGCGGCGGCGCTGGCGGCGAATTACGGAATTCCGAAAAACGTAATTGCGAAGGCTCTCGAAACGTTTCGCAGCGTGAAGCGGCGGCTGGAAGTGAAGGCCGAGGTCAACGGGATTACGATTATCGACGACTTTGCGCATCATCCAACAGCCATCGAGCAGACGATTCTGGCGTTGCGGGCGCGGTATCCGCAATCGCGCCTGTGGGTAGTGCTGGAGCCGCGCTCGAACACCATGCGCCGCAACGTGCTGCAGGACGCGCTGGCTCGCAGCCTAGCACTCGCCGATGAGGTGGTGGTGGCAGCCATTTTCAAGTCGGAGGCGATTCCTGAGGCGGAACGGCTGGATCTGAATCGTGTGGTGGACGAGATCCAAAAGCGCGGAAGGCCAGCACGCATTCTTGCCGACGCCGATGCGATCGTGAGCGCAATCGCGCCGGAACTGCGGGAGCGTGACGTGGTTGCCCTTCTCTCCAATGGCGGATTCGGCGGCATCTATGAGAAGCTACCCCAACGATTGCGCGAGCTCGAGGTGAAGGCGCTTGGGGTAAAGGCGTAAGTGTTTCGCACCATTCTCATGCTGGCGTTTTGGGCCGCTGCGCTGCCGTTCGCGGCGCTCGTGGGGTTTCCCTGGACCTATCTGACCAAAGACATAAACTTTTTGTACCGCACTTGCATGTGGTCGGCATTCACGGGCGTGCGCATCGCGGGGGTGAAGGTGCGGACGGTGGGACTGGAAAGAATCGATCCGGCGCGGACCTACATCTTCATGTCGAATCACATCTCCAACGTCGATCCGCCCATCACGCTTCCGCTAATCCCACGCCGAACTTCAGTGATGGTGAAGAAGGAATTATTCAAGGTTCCAATTCTGCGCCAGATCATGCTGATCGGATCGCTCGTGCCCGTGGACCGGGGAAATCGGGACGCGGGCATCTCGGCGGTGCGCGACGCGCTCAAGGCGATCGAACAGGGACTGAACATGACCATCTACGTGGAAGGGAAGCGCTCGTTCGATGGCAAGCTGCTGCCTTTCAAAAAGGGCCCGTTTTATCTCGCCGAGGAGTGCAACGTGCCGGTCGTGCCGATCACAATTTCAGGCACCGAAGAAGTCATGCCGAAAGCGCGGTTTGCGATACGGCCGGGGGTGGTGACGGTGCAATTTCACGACCCCATCGAGCCCTCCGATTTCGGAGAACGCGATTGCCTGATGGCCAAGGTGCGCGCCGCGATCAATAGCGGGCTTCCGGCGGAGTTGCAAGAGTAGCGTTTTTTGCAAGGGGTGGGATTCCACCCTTAAATTGTCATCCTGAGCGAAGCGAAGGACCTATGCATTTGACCGCGCGATGCACAGAGGCTGCGCCACCCTTCGTTTTTTGAAGCGTGGAATTCCACCTCCGCTCAGAGTTTCTCATCCCGAACGAAGCGTTTGCGGCGGCAGACTCGGTGCCGGAGCGTAATTCGCATTCCCACGTCCATCGGATGGCAAAGGATATCAAACGCGGGTGAACAGCATCTTAAGACAAACAATGCTGGCAGATACCTGAATTCGCGATTTCAGAAGTATCGTGCCGACGAGACCTGCGTCGTCGGCGTTACCGCGGCTCGGCAGGCGGTGCACAGTGTGCTGTCCTTGAGGTCGATCCACTCCACGGCGTGGGAAGGGGCCATGGCACAGCGATAGTCCTCGCAGTGAGTCAAGTTTAGAGTGTGGCCCAGTTCATGGACCGCTTCCTTGATCACGCGCTGGCGAAATAGTTCTGGGTCGGGCGGAAGGCCATAGAGCTCCTGACGCAGCCGGTGCGCTGAGACCACGGCGCAGGGGCCACCCATCTGCGCCTCGCCGAAAACGAAGGTAAGAATCGGGATGTAGAGATCCACCGAAGCAATCCCCAGCATTCGCCAGGAGTCCGCGGTAAGAAAACCTTGCATACGATGCAGGATTTCCGACGAGTGGTACTGTTGCCGCTCTCCGTGGAAGGCGAACTGCGGATCCAACCGGACTGGGAGCACCTTGCAAGTGACGCGGAAAGTTTCTTCGACGGCGGGACGCAGATCCTTCAGCAGCCCGTCATCTACATTCCCGATCGGCAAGAGGTGCAGCAGCTTCATGGGGCAGTTCTCAGTTCCCAGTTCCCAGTTCTCAGTCTTCGATTCGGAACTGAGAACTGAGAACCGAGAACTGAGAACTACGATTGAGACTCATCGCATTTCTACAGGAGTGCGCGTCCAGCCGTACTTCTTCAGTTTGTGATAGAGAGTGACCCGGTCGATGTCGAGTATCTCCGCGGCATGACTCTGATTGCCTCCACATTCCTCCACCACCCGCAGGATGTGGGCACGCTCCATTTCCTCCAGCTTCTTGCCCGAGCCGCTGGAGACGCTTTGTGGCTTGAAAATGAAGTCCTGTTCGTGCAGTTCCGGCTCCTGTCCCACGACCATGGCGCGCTCCACCGCATTTTCCAGTTCACGAACGTTGCCCAGCCAGGGCTGCTGCTGCAGTTGATTCATGGCTGCAGGTGAGACCCGGGTCATGCGTTTGTTCATCGCTAGGGAGAACTTTTGAACGAAGTGGTTCACGAGCAGCGGAATATCCTCCCGTCGCTCGCGCAGCGGCGGCAGTTCGATGCGGAAGACGTTGAGCCGGTAAAAAAGGTCGGGGCGGAACTTACCTTCCTCGATCAATTTTTCCAGATCTTTGTTGGTGGCGGCGATGCAGCGGAAGTCCACCTTGATGATTTGGTTGCCGCCCACCCGGGTGATTTCGCGTTCCTGGAGTACGCGCAGCAGGTCGGTCTGCGTCTTTAGAGTGATGTCGCCGATCTCGTCCAGGAACACCGTCCCGCCCTCGGCGATTTCGAACTTGCCTTTCTTGCGGTATTGGGCGCCGGTGAACGCGCCCTTTTCATGTCCGAAGAGTTCGCTTTCCAGAAGCGTCTCCGTCAGAGCGCCGCAGTGAATGACGACCAGAGGATGAAATCTTCGCGGGCTCGCGTGATGGATCGCACGAGCCACCAGTTCCTTCCCGGTGCCGCTCTCCCCCGTGACCAGCACCGTAGCTTCCGTGGGACCAACCGTCTCAATGGCGTCGAAGACCTTGTGCATGGGGCCGCTCTGGCCGACCAGGTCCCCCGGACGCGCGACTTCGGCAACGGTCTCGCGCAAGAGTACGTTCTCCTGGGTCGCGTGTTTATGCGCCAGCGCGTTCTTCACCAGGTGCGCGATCTCGTCCGGGTCCAGCGGCTTGGTCACGTAGTCGTAGGCGCCATTCTTCAGCGCAGTGACGGCGGTCTCGACCGAGGCATAGCCGGTCATGATAATCACGATGAGCTCTGGGTCGACTTCGTGCATGCGGCGCTGCAGTTCGATCCCGTCGGTACCGTGCATTTTGATATCCACCAGGGCCGCATCCCAGCGTTGTTCCGCCAGCCGGGTAAGTGCATCGCCTGCGTTTTCTACCGTAGTTACCTCGTAGCCTTCTTCGCGAAACCATTTGCCCAGCGAGTCGCGCACGCTCAGTTCGTCGTCCACGATCAGCAGTTTTCCCTGTGTGCTCACTTCAATCACCTCACCTTCATCGCGGTATGCCCGCCGCCGGCCGCCGGCGAAGCGTCCGGGGCTTGACTGGGCAGGGTTACGGTGAAAGTCGTGCCCCGGCCCAGCTCCGAATGGACTTCGATGCGCCCGTGATGCCGCTCCACGATGCCGCGACTGATCGCCAAGCCCAGCCCGACTCCGTGCCCACTTTCCTTCGTCGTCAGAAAAGGTTCGAAGATATGCGGCAGTACATCGGAAGCGATGCCCGCTCCGTCGTCGCGCACTTGGATCTCGATTTCCGCCTCATCGTTACTCAGCCGAGTCTCGAGCCAGAGATTGCCGCCCCGGGGCATGGCATCGATTGCATTCATGATCAACGCCAGCAGGACCTGTTCAATCTGTGCAGGATCGCAGGGCACAAGCGGCAGATCTTTCCCAAGCTTCAGTTGCAGCTCGATTCCGCTGAGCTCCAGTTGATGCCGCACCAGCAGCAGGCAACGATTAACCACTACATGGAGGTCGGTAGACTGCACGTTCATGGGTGCGGTTCGCGAAAGAGTCAGCAGGTTCTTGACCAGTTCACCGCAGCGTCGGCTTTCCGCGGCGATCATTTCCAGACATTGCATCGCCTCCTCGCGTTTTTCATGCTCGGCTTGGCCAGATCCGACCCACTTCCGCAGCAGTTTGGCATAGGTAAGAATCCCAGAGAGCGGGTTGTTCACCTCGTGCGCTACCACGGCCGCCATCTTGCCGATGGAAGCCATCTTTTCCACGTGCAGCACGTGATCGTGGGCGCGATTGAGTTCCTTCGTCTTCTGCTCGACGCGATCTTCGAGCGTCTTTGCCCAGGTAACGATTTCTTCATTCGCCGCACGCAACTGCAGGCTCATGCCGTTGAAGGAATGAGCCAAGTCACCCACTTCGTCCTTGGATCGCACCTCGATCTGGTAACCAAGCTCTCCCTCGGAAAGATGTTCCGTGCCCTTCTCGAGCGCTTTGATGGGTTTGCCGACCACGCGCCACACGAATAACCAGCTCAATACCGCCACAATCAGCAATGCCCCCGCCGTGTAACCCAGCATGCGAGCACTGCTGTCCGCGAGTTGCACATCAGTTTTCGCTAATGAAAGATTCGTGTCCAGCACACCCAGAACTTGCTGGCCGGCGGGATGCGCGTGGCAGTCGGCGTTGGAGCAGCTGGGTTGATTTTCGATGGGAGTGATAATTCCCAGCACCCGTTGCCCGCCATTGCGATAGATGCGAAAGCGGTCGGGACGATTCAGGCGCGCCAGCGGCTGCGATTGGGTATGGCAGCCATAGCAAGCCTCCGCAGTCTTATCGAGGACGTGGCTGACTTCCGCTGGATCGGTGGAGTAGCTGATCCGCCCCTCCTGGTCAAAGATGCGCACCTTGACCATGCCGGGCTCGTCCGCCATGGTTTGGATCGCGTGGTAGAGTCCCTCGCGATCGTTGCGCAGCATGTAGTACGTGGTGCTGTGCTTGATGACATCGCTGACCCGCTCGGCGCTGGCCAGCGTGGCGGCTTCCAGGTGCTGGCGATGCAATCGGATATTCAAGTATCCGAGGAGAGCGAAGATGACGACCATGACTGCCAGCAGAGAACCGATCAACTTTGCACTGATGCTGTGGGTCAGCCGCTTCCATCCCAGATCGCCGCGAATTGGCTCAGTCTCCTGCATGGCCTAACACCGGTGTGGCAACCACGGGGTTGGTTTCGGTTCGGAGACGCTCCTTCACTGGAACTCGTACGTCGGGAAAGATAGGCAGGTACTTCACTGCCAACCCGAACAGGGCGAAGCCCGCCGCGATAATCATGAGGGTCACGGAGAGCTCCGTCCACTTCGGCATGTAGTGATGCCCGACGTAAGTCTCAAAGCCGATCAGGCTGACATTGAGGCGGTTGGTGATGAATCCGAGCACAGTGCAGACGGAGGCTAGATACAAGCCGTTGGGCGACAGCCTGACCTTCTTGAAGCTGAGCATGATGATCGGAATCACGAAGGCCAGCGCTAGTTCGAGCCACAGAAAATACGCTTCGTAGCTGGGTTTAATGATCTGTCCCAGCATGCCGCGATGGAAGTAGTCCTCGAAGCGCAGCAGGGCATTGACCCAGAGAGCCACCAGCAAAGCGCCGCCAAGTTCGACCAGAACCGGAAGTTCAAGGTGACGGCCGAAGGCTTTCGCGCTCTGCGTCGACTCGAAGATGGTCATTGCCAACCCAACCGCAATCGCCGAGCCGAAAAAGAGGAACGGCAGCGCTGGCGTGTACCAGAACGGATGCAGCTTGCTCGGCATGATCAGATAGAGAGATCCGAGCGAACTCTGGTGCAGGGTGGAGAGCAGGATGCCCAACACGACCAGCACGGCATAGATTTTCTTAATCCACTTGATGGGAGTCTTCAGGTGGAAGCGCTCCAGCACATTGGGAAGGAATTCGAAGAAGAGCACAGTGGTGTAGGACATCACGCATATGCCGACCTCGAACATGACCGAGTGCGGGTTCATGTAGATGAGCTGATGCCAGATGTACCAGGGGCGGCCCAGGTCAAACAACAGGCCAACGATGAAAAGTACATAGCCCAGGAACGCGGTCAGCACCGCCGGGCGCATAACACTGTGCAGTCGCTTGACGTTAAACAAGTATACCGCACCCACAATGCAGAAACCGCCCGCCGCCAGCATGACGCCACACAGGAGGTCGAAGCCGATCCAGAGCCCCCAGGGAAACTGGTCAGTCATGTTGGAAACCGTGCCCAAGCCATAGAAAAAGCGAATAAATGTGGAGTACAGGCCCAAGCCCATGATCACAATGAACACCACTCTCCAAAAAGTCAGCTTGAACTTCATCGCTTACTCCCGTTTTTCGCTTCTGCTTCAGCAGCGGCTACTTCTTCGCGGCGATGTGAAACCCAATAAATGCCTCCCAATACCAACGTCCACACCGGGATAAAGTCTGGAATCATTTCCATCACTCGCCCGGTGTATTCCGGCATCGGAGTGTCGCCGATTTTTGCGGAGGCTGGATAACCGTACTCTTCAACGTTTACGCTCGAAAGAACAAAGACCGACGTTCCGCCAACTTCGTTAAGACCGTAAATACGAGGCAGGTAGGTGGATGGATTTTGACGGACACGGTCCTGCGCTTCCTTGATGAGGTCGTCGCGCTCCCCAAACTTCGTGGCCCCAGTCGGACAGATCTCGGCACATGCTGTCTGCTTGCCAGCAACGACGCGGTCCGGGCACATAATGCATTTGCGGACCCGCGGATTCAGCGAGTGCCATTCGTACTTTGGCTGACTGAACGCGCAGGCCACCATGCAATACCGGCAGCCGATACACTTCCAGACGTCGTATACGACCGGACCCTCCTTTGTCTTATGCATGGCGCCCACGGGACAAACCGACGCGCAAGCCGGATGCTCACAGTTCATGCATAGCCGGCGCATGAATTTGTCGTTCTTGGTCAGAACGACCGTGTATTTATGTTCCGATTGCACCGGCTCCGCTGCTACTTTGTCATCGTACGGCAGCTTGTTCTGCTGCGAGCAGGCACTTTCACACTGTTTGCAGCCGATGCACATCGTCGCGTCATACAGCAGGGCCTTACTCATGAAAATTGCTCCTCGTTGCTCCCAAGCGGGACTTCCGTTCCAATGGAATGAAGTAAGAGGTAAACGTACGCGGTGACGGAACAGACTGGGGAACCGTGCAGAACACCTTTGGCGGGCCGCCTATAAAGAAAGAACCGAGTCCGGAGAGGTGTGCACCCGGACCCGGGCGGCCTGTTCCCTGTGGGAAAGCGCACAGGGGGAGAAGCTTTCCGGCTGGCTACGGATCGGCCAGGATTCCGTTTCGTCCGCCGAATTGAGCCGGACATCCCCATACTCACCCTCACGCCTTCTCCAGCCGCTGCCGCCATTTGACAGCGGCGGTGCGCAAAGACGAACAGCCAGTGACTACAGCCAATGACTACTTCTGCAAACTACGAACGTACGTAACGATGGCTCTTACGTCGCCAGCGGGTAGACTCTTCACCGCGCCCGGGTGCTTCGCCTTCTCCGTAACGGCCTTGCCTAGGTCGTCATCCGACAACTTCTTTGCGTCGGCCGAAACCAGGCTCGGAATCTTGGCTGCGGGCTTGCCAGCTCCATCCGGCCCGTGGCAGGCTGCACATTTTGCTTTGTAGAGAGTGGCTCCGTCATCGGCAGCCCATGACAGATTGGGGATCAGGATGAATAGGGCCACCGCGATTGTCATTACCAGGATCACCAGCTTTGTCGTCTTCATGGTTTCGTTTTCTTCTCCTTGTGAAGTTTTGCAACTGGATCAAATTAGCGGCTCTTCTCGCAGTCGTGCGTGTGTTGCGAAAGTAACCACCGATACCAACCCTCCGAGAACTGGACGTAGCAGAATTCAGCAGCTCTATCGCTGTCTATTGAGAGTTTCAACGTTTGGAGGGAATAGCCGCAGTGATCCAAATCACTCTAGACTGTGACTTCGGTCGAGATGTGGCGCACTCAAGAGAGCTTGTGAGAGCCCCAGGGTCACATCAACAGGTGACCGCGGTCACAGCGGCTCACGCAATCAGGCGAGACAATTTATGGCAGCAGCGAGGTAAAGCTATGCCGATCCTCATGATGGCTCTGCTCGCGTTGATGGTATTTGGCCTTATTGGAATTCTGCTGACAGTCGCGGTAATCCTGGAGCAGTCCAAACTCAAACGTGCAGCCAAAGCTAACGCCGCACACCCTGTGACCTCCGGCGCTGCCCCCTCTCTTAATCCGAAAGTTCGATAGACGGCGTGGCGACCGACACGACGACACGGAATCTGTCCGCAAAAGGAGAAATTTCATGAGCACGCTTGTGCTGGACAAAAAAGCCGACCTGGCTGGACCGGGAATCGGCGATTACAAAGAATTGGAAAAAATTCTGCCGCGGGGTTACCGCTCCCTGCTGACCCCGAAAGAGACGCAGCACGCCATCTTCCAGGTGAAACGCTATATCGCGGATAACCTGTGCAGGGAACTCAACCTGATGATGGTCGAAGTGCCGCTCATCGTGGATGTGGAGAGCGGGGTCAACGACATGTTGGATCGTGACGGGTCGCGCACGCCGATTCAGTTCCATATCTCGAACGATCGCGACCTGCATCCCATCGACGCGCAGGTGGTGCAAGCGGCGACCAAGTGGAAACGCTCCGCTCTCAAGCAATTCGATTGCAAAGTTGGTGAGGGCATCTGCACCGACATGCGCGCCGTACGCAAGGACTATTTCCTGGATCACGACCACTCCGCCTACGTCGATCAGTGGGATTGGGAACGTGTCATCACCAGTGAGCAGCGCAAGCTGGAGTTCCTCAAGGCGATTGTCGGCAAAATCTGGAAAGTGATTGTCGGAGCGGAGAAGTTTGCGCAATTCCTGTTTCCGCAATTGAACGACTCGCGCTATCCGGATCTGCCGTCGGAGTTGACCTTCTTGCACGCCGAGGAAATTCTCGACATGTATCCCGACCTGCCGCGCAAGCAGCGCGAGACCGCGGTGCTGCAGAAGTATCCCGCGGTGTTCATTATTGGGATTGGCTGGCCTCTGAAGGACGGCTATCCGCACGAGATGCGCGCCGCCGATTACGACGACTGGGTGACCGACACTCGCGATCAGACGGGCAAAGACACGCATGGGCTGAATGGCGACATCCTGGTATGGAACTCGGTCACGAAGCGGCGCCATGAACTGACATCGATGGGCATTCGCGTCACGGCCGAGACGCTGAAACAGCAGCTTACTATGTCCAAGCAGTTGGACTTTATGCAACTGCCGTATCACCAGGCGATCCTGAACAACAAGATTCCGCTCTCCATCGGCGGCGGAATTGGACAGTCGCGCACCTTGATGCTGTTGCTCCGCAAGGCGCATCTTGGCGAAGTCAGTGTTACGGTGTGGCCGAAGATCCTGAAGGAGATGTGCGCTGGTAAGAATATTTTTGTGCTGGAGTAATCTGGCTACTGGAAAGAGGTGGTAGGCCGACTGACCCAGGTCCCGCAGGCGACGTATGCATGGGCTTTTGTTACGACCCGTTGACGGGGGCGCTTGACAATCTGAACGACCGCTGCACGGAGCGGAATGGGGCTCGCTGCAGGTAGATTGTCGCAGGTAAATGACTAGAGCGGTTTCACGGAAAGTGTGGTCCGGTTTTACCCGGAGAGGGTTGCGGTAAATGAGAAAAGGCCGAACCACAGGGGACACAGAGGACCACAGGGGAAACCTTAGATGCAAAGTGCTGGCTCTGAATCGCGGGTGGCGACGTCAGGCTGAACAGGCTGCGAAAGAACTGGTTCCCGCGCAGAGAGTTTGACCTCAGCGGCTAAAGCCGGATTCAAAACAATGCACTTACCGCAGCGCTGAAGCGCTGCGCCACCCAAAATCAAATGCAACATCGAGTTTTTTCCGCAGCCTGTAAAGCCGTGGCCTTCCAAAACGGGTTTCGATAGCTTTTACACTCCAAGCGGCACCTCTGATCGCATCGTCGTGGCTGGCAGATGGCTTTTCACCGCTGCGGATAGACGGCGTATGCCTTCTCGTATTTGCTCGGGGGCGGCGTTGGAAAAGTTCAAGCGCATGTGGCGGCAGCCTTCTTGAGGATTGTTCGCGTAGAAGGAATCGCCCGGCACGAACGCTACATTCTGCTCGATCGCTGATTTGAAAATCGCCTGCATGTCCAGTCCCTCGGGGAGAGTCACCCAGAGGAACAGTCCGCCCTGAGGATGAGTCCAGGTTACTGCGGGCGGGAAGAATTCTTTTAGAGCCTCCAGCATTACGTTGCGGCGTTCGCGATAGACCTGACGAATCAGCTTGACGTGTTTGTCGAGGAATCCATCGCGCGCGACTTCGTAGGCCACGAACTGAGTGAAAGTCGAAGTGTGCAGGTCAGTGCCCTGCTTCAGTTGGGTAAGCTTGCTGATAATCTCAGGCGGAGCGACGATCCATCCCAGACGAAGCCCGGGAGCCAGCGTCTTGGAGAATGTACTCAGGTAAATGACGTTGCCAATGGAATAGCCGTCATCGCGGCGCAGGTTCTCGCGGTCAAGCACGACCAGGGGAGTGAGGTGCTCGCCTTCATAGCGCAACTGGCCGTACGGGTCATCTTCGATAATCGGAATGCCATACTTGTCCGCCAGCAGCACCAGTTCGTGTCGACGCCCTTCCGACAATGTGGTTCCGGCCGGGTTCTGGAAGTTGGGCAGTACGTACATGAACTTGGGGCCCGAACGCAGAGGCTTCTCCAGCAGGTCGGTGCGAAGGCCGTTTTCGTCGATCGGAACGGACACATATTCCGCACCATAAATGTTGAAAGCCTGTAGCGCGCCGAGATAAGTCGGCGCTTCCACCAGCACGCGATCCCCGGCATTGATAAATAGCTTGCCGATCAGGTCGAGCGCCTGCTGTGAGCCGGAAGTGATCAAGACGTTCTCCACCTTCGCCTTGATCCCGTAGCGCGCCATGTTGTTCGCAATCAGTTCGCGCAGGGGTTTGTAACCTTCAGTTTCCCCGTACTGCAAGGCTGAAGCTGCCTGCTGCGTAAGCACCTTGTGACAGGCTTCCTCAAAACGTTGGATGGGGAAAACATCGGGGGCGGGCAAGCCGCCACCGAAGGAGATCATTCCGGGTCTTTGGGTGAACTTCAACAACTCGCGGATTTGAGAACTGGTGATGCCCTTGGTGCGCAGTGCGTAACGGGATGTCCATGCAGTCGACATTGCAGACCCTCTTCAGATCCTAACTATACAAACTTTGTCATCCCGAGCGGAGCGAGGGATCTGCATTTTGCGGCGAACTGCAGATCGCTCACTTCGTTCGGGATGACAATATGATGAAAGTTATCGGTCATGCGAAGCTCCGGACTCGGTTTCCGGTAAAAGCTTCTAAGCGAAGCCGTCCGGCTGACTCACCGCGCCAAGATGCGCCTGTTCATCGATAAACAGGCGGCCTGCGGTGAGCGCTTTGCGGTCAATCTCCAGCAGGTCGAGTTTTTTCACCATGTCTTCGAGCACGCTTAATGCAGTTCCGGGAGCCAGACACTCGGTCTCTTCCAGCAGCGCCCCCATCATTACGATGTTGGCTGCCTTCGTCGAACCGAGTTTGTCGGCGATCTCCGCCGCCGGAATCGAGACCACCTGCACTTCCGGCGCACTAAAGTCGGCAGGAAGGCTGGCGCCGTTGTAAAGAATGATTCCGCCACTCACTACCTCGTGTGCAAACTTCCTCAGCGAGTACTCATTCATAGCCACGAGCACATCGGGGTGCGAGACCAGGGGCGACCCGATCCGTTCTTTCGCCAGACACACATGGCAGTGCGCGCTGCCCGAACGCATCTCCGGACCATACGACGGCAGCCAGCTCACTTCCAGCCCTTCGCGCATGCCCATTTCGATGAGCAGTTGCCCCAACAGCAGCACACCCTGTCCTCCAAAGCCCGCGATATTGATCTTAACGTCCCTGAAGTGATGGGCGTGTTTCCGTTTGGAAGTGTCGTGCGCTCCCGCTTTCGGAGTGATCCCAAGCACGTCCGCTACTGGGCGTTGCGGCGGCTCATTGCCCGCGGGAATTTCCGGCCGGCGGTCGCGGAAAACATTCAACGGAAAGGTTGGCGTCATCTTCTCAAGCACCCAGCGCCGCGCTTCCACCGGGTCTTTGCCCCAAATTGTCGGACACGGCGACAGGATTTCGACAAACGAGAAGCCCGTGCGATCTCGCTGGATCTCGAGTGCCTTACGGATCGCCCGCCGCGCTTTCATGATGTTCTTGTTGTCCGAAAGCGCCACGCGCTCGATGTATGCCGGCGCTTCCAGTGTGGCGAGAAGTTCCGCCATGTGCAGAGGGAAGCCTTCGTTTGCCGGCCGCCGGCCCCAGGGCGAAGTTGTGCTCTTCTGCCCGACCAAGGTGGTGGGCGCCATCTGTCCGCCCGTCATGCCGTAGATTCCATTGTTCACGAAAAAGACAGTGATCTTCTCCCCGCGGTTGGCGGCATGCACGATCTCAGCCGTGCCGATTGCCGCCAAGTCGCCGTCTCCCTGATACGAAATGACGATCTTATCCGGGCAGGATCGTTTGATTCCCGTAGCCGCAGCTGGCGCGCGGCCGTGCGCGACCTGCACGTTGCCTACATCAAAATAGTAGTACGCAAACACCGAGCAGCCTACCGGGCTCACGAAGATCGTTTTGTCCTGCAGCCCCAGTTCTTGCAACGCTTCGGCAATCAGCTTATGTACCACTCCGTGCCCGCAACCGGGACAGTAGTGGGTCTGGTGCTTCAGCTCTGCCTTGCGGTCGTACAGGTCATAGAACAGCGGCGACTTGGAGTGGACTACTTCGTATCCGTCGTTATTCACCTTGGGGTCAACTTCGGGGCTGGCTTCGGATTTACTTTCTGACTTAGCTTCTGACTTAACCTCGAACTCAACTTCGGGATCCACTACGCTGATCACGCTTTCGTTTGCCATTTTCGTTGTCCTCTTCCGACCAGATCTTCGCCGGAACTGGTCTCAGACTGCCACGGCCATGCGTGTCAACACTTGTTCCTGCAGCTCCCGTACCGAGGGCACGTTGCCACCGACCCGGCCGTAGAACTCCACCGGCACCTTGCCGTTCAGTGCCAGGCGCACATCTTCCACCATTTGTCCGTTGCTCAATTCGACGACCAGCACTTTTTGCACCTTGGAGGCCGCTTCCACCAGAGCCTTCGAAGGATAGGGCCACAGAGTGATGGGTCGGAACAGCCCTGCTTTCACGCCTTCCTTGCGGAGCGCCTCGACCGTGGAAAGCAACACTCGGGACACGATGCCGTACCCGACCAGCAGCACCTCGGCGTCCTCGGTGTGGCAGAGTTCGCAGCGCGGCTCGGCTTCCTGCGCGCGGATGTACTTGGCTTCCATTTTGCGCTGGTGATCTTCCAATTCATCGGTTTCGAGATAAATCGAACTGATCAGGTTGGCCCGCGTCTCCGGCGTTCCCTTTACAGCCCAAAGTTTTTCAGGCGGCTGAATCTCACGATCTTCAAGCTCGAGCGGCTCCATCATTTGCCCGACGAAGCCGTCAGTCAGCACGACTGCCGGATTGCGGTACTTGTCCGCGAGATCGAATGCCAGCATGGTGAGCTTGGCCATCTCCTGCACCGATGCGGGAGCCAGCACGATATTGCGGTAGTTGCCGTGGCCGCCACCCTTCACCATGGCGAAATAGTCGCTTTGTTCCGGCGCGATGTTGCCCAGTCCCGGTCCGCCGCGCATCACATCCACGATCACGCACGGCAGTTCCGAGCCGGCCAGATAGGACATGCCTTCCTGCATCAGGCTGAGGCCGGGCCCAGAGGATCCACTCATGACGCGGACCCCAGCCGCCGCTGCCCCATACACCATGTTGATGGCGGCGACTTCGCTCTCCGCTTGAATAAATGTTCCGCCGATTTGCGGGAAGTAGAGCGCGGCGGCCTCGGCGATTTCACTGGCTGGAGTAATCGGATATCCGTAATAGGCACGGCATCCGGCGAGGATCGCGCCCTTCACCACCGCCACGTTTCCTTTACAGAGCTGCCGCATGTTCGCCTCCTTGCGCAGGCACGGGCGCCAACGCCTTTGCTTTCGCCTTTATGCGGTAGACGGTAATTGCGCCCGGTTCCGGGCAGCAATAAAAGCAGATTCCACACCCCGTGCAGTCGTGCCCGGTGTAGCGTGCCGGATGAAACCCGTAAGAACTCAACTCCGGCGCCAGTTCCAGGCACTTGGGCGGACAGGCCTCCACACATAGCCCGCACCCCTTGCATTCCTCGACATCGACCGTGACCTTACCACGCGCTTGGCTTGCCATGGTCCACCTCTTTGACGTTCACCTCGTTGCCGCTTGTCCGCGCAGCCGCACCGGACGTACGTCCAGCGCGAATTCTTGTCTGCCCAGACTCCGTCAGTTTTGATTAGAAGCCCTCCCCGCCGCTAGGGCGGTGACCTTACGCACGAGCCATTGTGAGGCGCGTCACGTCAAGCTCTACACGTAAGCCCTTACCACTCAAGCTCTTACCACGTGCCGGGGGTGGTCAAATACTCATGGATCGATTTCGCAGCGCGCCGCCCAGCGCCCATGGCCAAAATCACCGTCGCACTTCCGGTGACGATGTCACCGCCGGCGAAAAGGCCCTTGCGCGACGTTTTCTGCGTGTTCTGGTCAGCCTGGATGTAACCCCTCTTGTTGGTGGCGAGGCCAGGCGTGGTGCTTTGGACAATCGGATTGGCACTTGTCCCGATCGCTATGACCGCCACGGCAAGAGGAATTTCGTATTCGGAGCCTTCAATTGGAACCGGGCGCCGTCTCCCGGAAGCATCCGGTTCGCCCAGGGCCATTTTCTGGCAGCGCGCCGCAGCCAACCACCCCTTGCCGTCGTCGAGGAACTCGAGCGGGGCGGCAAGCACTTGGAATTCGATGCCTTCCTGCTTGGCGTGCTCCACTTCTTCTTTGCGCGCGGGCATCTCCGCCTCGCTGCGGCGATAGAGAATGAACGCCTTCCCCGCCCCCAGCCGCAACGCCGACCGGATCGCATCAAGCGCTGTGTTCCCGCCACCGATCACGGCCACATTCTTCCCGCGGAAATCCAGCATGGGCTCGTCGTACTTCGGGAACTCGTAGGCATGCATCAGATTGATGCGCGTCAAGAATTCGTTGGCCGAATAGACGCCATTAAGATGTTCGCCGGGAATGCCCATGAACTGCGGGAGTCCCGCGCCGGTGCCGATAAACACCGCGTCGTAGCCTTCCTCTTCCATCAGCTCGTCGATGGTGACCGTGCGTCCCACGACTACATCGGTTTCAAACTCCACGCCCATGGCGCGCATGTAGTCAATCTGCTCGCGGATGATTTGTTTGGGCAAACGGAACTCGGGGATGCCATACACCAGCACGCCGCCCGGTGTGTGCAGCGCCTCGAATACGTGGACCTGGTGTCCCTGCTGGACGAGATCGCCCGCCGCAGTCAGGCCGGAGGGGCCGCTGCCGACGATGGCAACCTTCTTTCCCGTCGGCGGCGCCTTGGGCAGGTTGCTGATATCCAGGTGACCCTGTTCGTAGTCGGCGACGAAGCGCTCCAGATATCCAATCCCGAGCGGCTGTACCTTCTTGCCCATCAAACAGCCGCCTTCGCAGTGGTCTTCCTGCGGACACACACGCCCGGTGATGGCCGGCAGCACATTGTCTTCGCGGATTTTGGCAGCCGCGCCCATGTAGTCGCCAGCCACGATCAACTGCACGAACTCTTTCACCTTGACGCCCACCGGACAATCGGTCGTGCATGTCGCTTTGGGGCACTCCAGGCAGCGCTGCGCTTCCTGCCGCGCCAGCTCTTCGGAATAGCCCAGGTTCACTTCGGTGAAATTGGTGGCACGCTCCAGCGGGGACTGCTCCAGCATGTGCTGCCGGGGCACCTTCATCCGCTCTTTCAGGGACAGAGGATTCGCCGAGGCTTGTTTCGCCGGCTGCTTGGTGGGTTCTGTCACCGGCCGTCTCCTTCCAGCGCGCATGCGCCGGTCTGTCCGGTATGAACGGGCTCGGGTCGCGATCCGATCCCGCCTTGGAATTCTTCCATCGACCTCTGCTCCGCCGGCCGGTACATCGAATTGCGTTGCACAAGCACGGCGAAATCCACGCGGTGCGCATCGAACTCGGGGCCGTCCACGCAGGCGAACTCGCTCTTGCCGTCGATCAGCACGCGGCAGCCGCCACACATACCGGTGCCGTCGATCATGATCGGGTTCAGGCTGACGATGGTACGGATGTGCTCTTTCCGCGTCATCTCCGCCACCGCTCTCATCATGGGGATGGGGCCGATCGCCAGCACCAGATCGATGCGCGTGCCGTTCTCGATCAACTGCCGCAGCTTGTCCGTGACGAAGCCCTTGTCGGCATAGCTTCCGTCATCGGTCGTAATCATCAGCGCATCGCTAACCTCGCGCAGTTCGCTCTCCAGAATGACCAGCTCCTTGTTGCGCGCGCCGAGGATTGAGATCACGCGATTGCCAGCATGTTTCAGCGCCGCCGCCGTCGGATACGCCATCGCCGTGCCCACGCCGCCGCCCATCACCACCACGGTGCCGAACTTCGCGATCTCCGACGGTTTCCCCAGCGGCCCAACCACGTTCAGGATGCTATCGCCCGTATTCAGGGAATTGAGCAGATGGGTGGTTTTGCCGATCGACTGCACCACTATACGAATCGTGCCGCGCTCGGGATCGGAGTGCTCGATGGTGATCGGAATGCGTTCGCCCTGCTCGTACAGCCTCAGGATTACGAATTGCCCCGGTTTCTGCTTATATGCAATGCGTGGCGCCTCGATCACGAACCGCTTGATGCCGGGCGCCAGGAACTCAGCGTGCAGGATTCTGAACATGTGTCCGCGTGGTTAGCCTTACAAGATATTGTCCCGGAATGCGAAGCCAAGTGGCTGTGACATGCGTCACACGTGACTGCAAGCGAGATCACACGTTGCCCAAAGAGACTCGCAGTGAAAGTCTGAATCGCTTTCGGAGTAAGGTAGCCCGACGGCAATGGAGAAAGGCATTAGCGGTTTAAGATTTGAGAGTGGTCGGAATAGTGGCCCCGCGTTGCGCACGCCTCACGTAGGAACAGCCGCCCTCGGCTGTTCAGGCGGGCGAAGCCCGCCAGCGCACGCGCCGATGTCACTCCCCGTGTACCACATGCATGTCTACCATGCTGGCCTTGCTACTGAGCGTCCTTGTTTCGTTCATGCAGAATTTAATAGCTGAGTGGACCTTCGGACGAGGCTCAAATCAGGTGCGAAATGAAAGTAAGCTCGCCTGCGACCGCGCGAAGCAACCCATCATCCAACCAGATGCCCAGTGGTGAAGTCGGGGTCGGGTAGATTTCTACAGGGTCGATGCAGGAGGCAATGAGTGTGAGATTCTCAGGTAAGTTGGTGCTAGTTGCCGGCGGCACGGGCGGATTGGGACGCGCGGTGAGCCTCGCGTTTCTGGAGGAAGGCGCCAAGGTGGTTGTCACCTACCGGGAACAGAAAGAGTTTGATGCCGTCAAGAGCGAAGCCGGCGCGAATGGCTCGTCGATCGAGGGGCACCGGGTTGATGTCACCGACGAAACTGCCGTGCGCCAACTCCTCGACCGAATTGTCGCGGAACACGGCCGGCTGGACGCCCTCGTGAATACGGTGGGCGGCTATGCCGGCGGCGTGAACTTATGGGAACTGGAGACGAAGGTTTTCGACCAGATGCTCGCGTTGAATTTGCGCTCGGGGTACGCGTTGTCGCGCGCAGCGATACCGGCGATGCTCAAACAGAAACATGGAGCGATCGTAAACGTTGCGGCAAAAGCCGCGTTGGATCACGGTGCCGGCGCAGCCGCCTATGCCGCATCCAAGGCGGGTGCGTTGGCACTGATGGATTCGTTGGCCGCGGAAGTAAAGGGTACCGGGGTGCGGGTGAACTCGATTCTTCCCAGCATCATCGATACCGAGGCGAACCGCAAGGCGATGCCTAACTCCGACTTTGCCAAGTGGCCGAAGCCCCAGGAGATCGCGCGTGTCATCCTGTTTTTGTGCAGCGACGATGCCAAAGTGATTCATGGCGCGGCTGTGCCGGTCTATGGGGATAGCTGAAACGTTCATGTAAGACATCGCGACGCGCGTGACCGCCACGACCTCGACGACTTCGGTGACCGCATGAGCCGCACTTTCCTACGGCACCTACGGCAGCAGCCCTAACACCCCTACCCCATTCTTCGTCTCCACATACACCTTACCGTTTGCAATTGTCGGCGTGATGAACTTGTTCCCGTTCCCAAAGTGGTCGCGCCGCCCGCCACCTGGTTCGAGTTATATAACTCCACACCAAGGTTCGTTGCGCTGTAGGCGTGGAGCACCGCTGGCGAGGTGTTTTCCGTGGCCCACAAAATCAAATTGCTTGCCGAACTCCCCGAGATGCTGGGCGTAGCCCCCGGGAACTTGAACTGTATGCTCGTCGCCGACGCAGGCGTAGAATTCAGCAGTCCGCTGGCATTGAACGAGAACGCCTTGATCGTGTCGCCCACCGCGCCGTAGTAAATTCTATTGTCAGTAAATGCCGGCGCCGAAAACACCCGTCCCGCCAGCGCAGCGGTTACTTCCTGGTAAATCTGACTATTGTTGTTCGGATTAAACTTCCCCATGTTGGCCCGATTCGCCAGATAGATGTTCGCGTCCTTGCCGGCGCCCACAACCAGATCGTGCAGCACTCCGTTAGAGTCTTTGAAATTCGGCACCACCATCGCGCCGTCCGACCCCAGATCCTCGTCCGCATCCGACTCGCTCACCGTGTTGTACATGTTGAAGTAGTCGGACACTGCCAGTCGGCCCTTTTTGGTAGAGAGCTTCACGATTGCGTTCCCATAATCGCCATTTGCCGGGAAACCTTTGGCATTCAATGTCGTATCGAACGTTCCATTCGCGTCGAGAAAGTAAATATTTCCGTTCGAGTCCTCCGCCAGTCCCGCCCCTGCTGCCCAGATCGCGCCTTCATGCCCGTTCGGTGTTACATTGAGCACCGACTGCTGGGCCAATGTCGTCTCGTTGTAACTGATGATCCATCCCGTATAGGGCCGGATGTCGCAATGAGAAGCCCACGACGTATACAAAATGTGATTCACCAGTAACAGCCCAGCCCGCTCTTTATACTGCTTGGGGTCAAAAATCACGTATCCGTCCTGACTGTTATCGCCGGTTCCGGGATACTTGGCCGCGATGTCCACCGGCCCGCCAAATTGTTCCATTCCGCTGGTAATGTCCAGCGCGTGCAGCCGCTGATGATAGGTAGCACTCGAGTCCTTACTCATGGCGACTACATAAATCGTGCCATGCGGTCCCGCTGTAAGATCAATCAACGGAGTAGAAGTAATTCCGATCTCCGGCGTAACCTGCCCGCAACCACGGTCGTCCGAGGTCGCCCGGCGCGAGCGTAGTCACCTGCCAAAGGGTCGATCCGTTGTCCGCGTCAAACCCGTACACCGTGCCATGTTCGCTGGCTACAAACAGCACGTTGTGCGTGCCGTTTCCCGGAATGCTCACGTTGGGCGCATATAATGGCTGCGCATCCACGAGTCCGTCTGTAGGAATCACGAACAACTTTCCGAACGTGGTGGAGTTCGCATTTTTGAGCGTGAGCTGGGTCTCACTCGAATCGCGTTCCGTCCGCATGTTGTCGTTGTGATAGGTAAGGACGCCCTTGAACGCCGGCGCAGCTCCCACCGACCTTTCACGACGGAAAATCAGCATCGAAAGAAGCGAGAGAAGAAGAATTGCAGCAGAAAGCAAAACGATTCGCGCGGCCAGAGCTCTTCGCATGACGCACCTCGGGAATTTACGTCCGGATTTCGAACCGGTTGTCACCAGATTTCGAAACGAAGCAGCGAGTCCAATGATTCTACCCGAACTCGGACGCCAGCAATCGCACCACACTCGGAAGTGCGGCCGGTGGAGCAACGCTTTAAATGCTCCGCGCAAAAGCGCTGGCGATAGAGGGGTTGTCAGCAGACTGTTAAGCCGGTCTGGCCAAGTTTTGCCTCAGGGTTTCGCTGTCCAATTCTCCCTCCCAGCGCGCCAGGACCAGCGTCGCTACCCCGTTTCCAACCATGTTAACCAAGGCTCTGAACATACTCAGGAAGCGGTCAATTCCGAGTATCAACGCCATGCCGGCAACGGGAATGGTTGGGATTACAGAAAGTGTAGCGACGAGCGCGATGAATGATGCGCCCTGCACGCCGCTGGCGCCCTTGGAGGTGAGAATCGCTACAGAGAAAATGGTGAGCTGCTGGATCAGACTTAGATGAGTATTGGTGGCCTGCGCCACGAACAGAGCGGCCATGGTCATGTACAGACTGGTGCCATCGGTGTTGAAAGTAAATCCGGTCGGGACCACCAGCCCAACGAGAGACTTGGAGCAACCGAGTTTCTCAAGCTTGGCCATCAGAGTCGGGATCGCAATCTCCGACGAACTTACCGCTAACACCACCAGGATCTCTTCCTTGATGTATGCCAAAAAGCGAAAGATGTTAAAGCTGGCGGCCCAGGCGATGGCACCGAGTACGATCACGACAAAGAGCACCGAGGTGAGCCAGAAAGTTCCGATCAACCTGGCTAATGGACCCAGCGAAGCAAGGCCGAACTTGCCGACCGTGTACGCCATTGCGCCGAAGGCTCCAATCGGCGCGAATTTCATCAGAATGTTCACCACACCGAATACGAGATGAGTGAGGGAGTCGATGAGTTCGACCAGCGGCTTGGCCCGCGCTCCGGCGGCCGACAGCGCAAAGCCGAAGAGCAGGGCCACGAAAACTACTTCGAGGATGTCTCCCTTGGCGAAAGCGTCGACCACCGTCGTCGGAATGATGTGCAGCAGAAATTCGGTGACGCTTTGCGCCTTTGCCTGGCCGGCATAATCGGCGACCGCCTTGGCGTCCAAGCTGGCCGCGTTTACGTTAAAACCGCTGCCCGGGCGCACGACGTTGCCCACCACGAGTCCGATCAGTAGGGCAATAGTGGAAACGATTTCGAAGTAAACGAGCGCCATGCCGCCGACGCGGCCGACTTTTTTCAGGTTTTCCATGCCGGCAATTCCGGTGACCACAGTGCAGAAGATGATCAAAGTGATTATCATCGTAATCACGCGGATGAAAGCGTCACCCAGCGGCTTCATGGCAACCGCACGAACCGGGTCCACGTAGCCCAGCGCTATGGCCAATCCCATGGCCACCAGCACCTGCACCCAGAGGACGCGGTAGAACGGCGGCTTGCGGGATGCCCGCGCGGCGTTTACCAGACCCGCCTGCGGGGGTGGAAGAGTGGCCATCGTTGGTCGTCTGTCCTTAATTCTTAGTCGTTAAGTTCGTGGTCGTTGGTCCGTAGATCTCGAAAAGGGAATTGGAACATTAATGGCTCTCTTGAAATCGTTCTATCTCGACGGTTCAGGTTCCAGCGTGCGCACCAGCCACGGAATGATCACCTGCTTGAAGATGGCGGGATCGGGCCACACTTTGACTTGCCGCCCAAGATGACCGCCCGCCGGATTGATCCATGCAGTCTTCGGCGTATCGCCTTTGCTGAGGAGCAAGTAGATGTCGGAGATCGGCACCTGGGTATCGAGCACTCCGGCAAGAATGAGCATGGGCGTCATCGGCTTGCCCAGCAGCTCTTGTTTGACGAGCGACATTTTTGGCAGGACTTCCGCCATTTCGTCCACAGTTTTCACGTTGTCGAAAATCGCCATTAGTGCGGGAACCTGATCGAAGAGATATTCGCGGTTACCGATCAAAGAATTCATCAAAAAATCTCTTTGAAAAAAAGTATCGGTAGGCGGTGACTGGGCACTCGCTCCCTTCAAGCGGGCACGCTCTACGATGGCCATCTTCGTGGCCCAATAGGCACCCCAGCTCACGCCGTGCATGGCAACTCGGTTCTTGTCGATCTCGGGCCGGGTGGCAATGTAATCGAGGACGCGCGAGAGCATGCGCTCCGCATTTTCACTGACTTTGATCGGGGACTGTCCGGTGCCCGGTCCATCTACTGCCAGAAAGCCGATGCCGAAGGGCAGAATCGCGCTGAAGCTTTCGGACAAATCTTCCTTGCGGCTGTCCAGTCCATTCACGGCCAGCACGAGGGGCACGGGCCCGTTCGCATTTTTCGGCAAGCGGAGGTAGCCAATGATTTCTTTTCCTTCGAAGGGGATTCTTACGATTTCGAGCGGTGGATCCCAGAAGCGCGCGTGTGCCAGGAAAGCCTCAATCGCTTTTTCGTACGAGCGCTGCTTGCCGGGAGAGGCGGGGATGGGCCAACGTCCGAAGGAATAAAGCCGCCACGCGCGAATGTAGTCGGCGTTTGCTTTGGTCGGGTCGGTTTTCTCCAGCGACCTGGCTTCATTCATGTAGCGATCGGCCACTCCCATAAAGCCTGCCGCCCACTCATCTTTGTCGCGAGTATGGATGGAGTCGAAGGCTTCCTTGACGTCGCCGGGATCGAGTCCGATGAGCGGATACATTCCGTTCTCGGCGCGATGAATGGCTTCGCTCTTGATCTCATCGAGCGTGCGCTCGGCGCGCTGCTGGGAGAAGGCCATGGGGCTCGTCGTCACGGTGATGGCAACAACGATTAGCAGGACACGGATTAGCAGGGCACGCATCATATCGTGTCGGACTTGTTTCGTCACGGACTTTACCTTTCGGATCGCACAGCGTTGCGATGGTTGTGCATCGGAGTGGGTGTTCCGATGCTGAATTCAGATGCTGGACGAACAACAACATGCAACCTCAGCCTTCGAAATGGGCGGGGCCGGATCGAGATCTGGCCCCGCCGCTGAGGAAGCGCGGCTGGCTAAAAAGTGAGTTTCAAACCAAGTTGAACCGCGCGGCTGCCGCCGGAACCAATAACGGGGTTGGAGGCTGCCACGTCAGGCGTCGCACACGAGCAACCGAAGGATCCGGTCGAAGGGTCGTTGTGGGCCCATCCGTTCTGTCCCCCGAATGGATTGGCGAAGTTGGGATGGTTGAAAATATTGAAGAATTCAACCCGGCCCTGCAAGCCAAAATGCTCGCCCCACTTGAAGTTCTTGGCCACCGACAGATCCACGTTCTTGAATCCCGTATCGCGGAAGATGTTGCGGCCCATGGTGCCGAAGGTGCCAAGCGCCGGCGGGATCAGGATCGAACTGCCGTTTGCGTAACAACCGAAGGCCGCCAACGCGTAGCTCGCGTTACCCACCGTTCCCCCGTCCAGAGCCAACGCCTTTGCGCCGCAAGCGGCATTACTTGGACTTGCCGGGTCGCCACTGCCTGGGAAGAACGGGATTCCCACTGGCGTCGATTTAAAGTCCTTCGGGTTCCCGAAGAAATCCCAGCGGTCGGAGATCAACTCGCCAGTCCCGCTGACATCAGTGCTCGCATCCATGACGCCAAACGGCTGCGCGCCATTCAGGCTGATGATGGAGTTGAGCTGCCAGCCTTTCAGGAGTTGACCGTAGCCGTTCTTCCCCGGAATCAAGTAAGTCATGGAAAGGGTGAGGCGATGGCGCATGTCGAAGTCACTGCTCGCATACTCCCGGTTGGTGTGACTGCTATCGGTCGGCAAGCCCGATCCCGCACCAAAATCCCAGTTCGCACCCACCTGGTCCAATGCGTGGGAGTAAGTGTAGCCAGCGACCATGCTGAGCCCGTGGAAGTTCCGCGAAGTCAAAGTAGCTTGCAGTGCGTCGTAGTTCGAGCGGTAAATGTTGCCCATTTGATAGATCTGGGCGAGGTAAGGGAATGTGGCGTTGTAGGGGCGGGCGGCTTGTTCGGCGGCGGCATCGGTAGCACCCGCGCAACCCTGGAACGCTGCAGCGACACAGGCAGCGATCGCCGACGCATCCCATCCCGCGCCCGTTGTGGGCTGGTTGATGTCGCGAATTCCCACCAGCCTCGAGCCGTGATTGCCCACGTACCCCACTTCCAGCACCAGATTCGGAGTGAACGAATGCTCGATGTTCACCGTCCAGTTGGAAACGTACGGAGTTTTGAGGTTGCGGTCGACGCCCATCACCGTACAGGGCCCGCCGGTGACCGGATCGCAATCGATAGGGTTGCTGCCAAATACGGAGCCGGGCCCATTCCAGTTAAGAGTCGCGCCAGGAAAAAACACCTGACCAGTTGCGATATTGCCACCGGAGGTGCCCCCGCTGGAGTTGATCTGGACTCCGGTCGGGACGGTGGCCAATCCCAGTGTATTGTTCAAAGCGAGAAACGATTCCCAGTTGAGGGTTTCGTACATGATGCCGGCACCCGCGCGCAGCACGGTGCGGCCATTGCCCCCGATGTCCCAAGCAAATCCGAAACGGGGCGCAAAATTCTTGCGATCTGGATTGTAGGGACCGCTCACCCCGCTCTGTCCGGCCTGTATCAATCCTTTTGTCGGATCGAAGTTGCCGAGTAGGTTGTGATCTTCCTTGATGACGGTATTGACCTCATAACGGAGGCCAAAGTTCAACGTCACATGCCCGGTCACGCGAAAATCGTCCTGAACGAAGCCGGCGTAGCCCCAGTTGTGAATGTGTCGGGTGGGATCGCCAATCAGCAGAGTAGCGTTGCTCGGCACGCCCGCGAAAAAGTCTTCGATGCCCTGAGGGAACGGGTCGATCGGGGCGCCGGCGCCAAACTTGAAGCGGCCTCTGCTCCCGCCATAGGCGCCGCCATTGAACGCGTCGCGATGAAGCTCTCCGCCAAACTTGATAGCATGTTTGCCCACGGTGTAGGCGATGTGATCAATGCCCTGGAAGCGGATGTCTGGTCCCTGCACCTTGGGCCAGTTAAAGCCGCCCAGTTCCTGAGGGAATATGTAGTCGGGGAAGATGCTGATGCGCGGGAGGCCGCCATAGAGAGGATTGGTGACTCCTGTGTCCAGCCCGTAGGCGGTCTGGAGGTTCGTGTTGTGGTCGTTGGTGAAGGTCGGTTGGTAAAGGCGGTTGTACCCAAACCGCGCTTCGTTGACCCAACGCGCATTGGGTGCGTAGGTCCAGTTCTCGCCAAAGACCTGAGCCCGAGTGTGAATCTGGGTGAGCCATTTCGTCTGCAGTTGACTAGCATCCGAAACGGTACCGGAATTGTCGCCAAAGAAATACATGCTGCTGAAAATGCTGCGGTCGTTCAGCCGGTAGTCGACTTTGCCCACGGCGTTGTCGGAACTTACGGTGTTGGGCAGGCCGTAGGGGATGGAACTGTTCGGAGTCGTGCTGGTGTTGATCGGGAATCCGCTGCCGTCACACGTGCCGGATGCGGTGCAGCCGGCAATCTTGAGGCTGACCGCGCTTACGTCGTGGGGAATGGCTCCCGCGACAAACGCGGCATGCACATCGGCGATGGCGTCGGGGATGCTGTTGGCGCAATCACCAGTTCCAGAGAATGCGCAATTACCGGCATTAGGCAGCGAAACTGTGGACCAGGTTTGAAGCGAGCCGGTGTTGCCTACCGTGTAACGCTGTCCTTCATACCCGCCAAAGTAAAAAAGCTTGTCTTTGATGATGGCTCCGCCGGCCGTGCCGCCAAACTGCTCGAGGTTCCGCGGATTCTTGGTTTGCGAAACTGGATTGAAGAAGTTGCGCGCGTCCAACGGTGTGTCGCGCCCGAAGGCGTATGCCGTCCCGTGCATACTGTTCGTGCCTGATTTCAACCCAACGTTGATGATGGCTCCCGGCTTCCAGCCGTACTCTGCGGGAGGGTTCTGCTGGAGGTTGAACTCCTGAATGGCATCGACCGGCAGGATGGTTGCCGAGTCTCCGGCGATACCGGCCCCGTTGATGATGCTCTGGCCAGAGAAGGGCTCGCTGTTGAACAAGCCGTCCACCAGATAGGCGTTGTCTTCCGCGCGAAGCCCGTTGGCGCTGGTCGTGGAGAAGCCGCCGCCCGGGTAACGCATGACGCCGGGGCGCAGTTGCAGCAGGTTTTCGTAGTTCCGGCCGTTGAGCGGAAGGTCGTTGATCTCTTTATTGCTGAGCGTGCCGCCAAGAGTCGAAGTAGTCGTGTCGAGCAGAGGCACTTCTTCGTTCACGACCACCGTCTCTTTTACATCTCCCGTCGGGAGCGAGACGTCAATGCTGAGATCTGTGGCTACTTCGACCTGAATATTCGGACGCTCGACCGTCTTGAAACCAGGGGATTCGGCGCGCACCATGTAGGTGCCGGGAGCCAAATTGGGGACAACGTAGCCGCCCGAGTCGTCCGTTTTGACGGTTCGGGTTATGCCCCTCTGCATGTCGGTGGCGGTCACTGTCGCAGCCGGGAGAAAGGCACCCGTTTGATCGCGGACAGTCCCCAAGATGCGGCCCGTGGTGGTTTGGGAAAACATGGGAACTGAGACGGCGAGCACCAGGCAGACGATGCCTAAAACCGGAATGCCATTCAACGGAGAACGCATTACGACCTCCAAATCCTCAAAGAGGATGGAACAATTTGCGGTCGGACAGCTTCGCGACCGCTTTTCGATCTGGAAATGAAAGATCGGCGATTTGAAGATATAGCCTTGACGCGGCCTACCCGTCAAGTAGTATTGTGGTCCGACCACAAAACAGCTGCCCGCCGACGGCTACCGGTCGAGGCCGTTACAATTGGGAATGTAGCTACCAAACGGAAGGGAAAAAATTGGCATGGCGATAGCGACCATCAATCCTGCGACCGGCGAAGTCGTGAAAACTTTTGAGCCTCTTAGCGGGGCGCAGATTGAGCAGAAGTTGGAACTGGCGGCCTCCGCGTTCCGAATCCATCGGCGGACTTCGTTCGCCGACCGTGCGAGCAAGATGAGGCGCGCGGCCGAGATTCTGGAAAAAGAAAAAGACGAATGCGCCCATTTGATGACGCTGGAAATGGGCAAGCCCCTGAAGGCCGCAGTGGGCGAGGCGCTGAAGTGCGCAACCGGGTGCCGCTACTATGCGGAGAACGCCGAGAAATTTCTGGCCGACGAAATTGTGGAGACTGGGGCGAAGCGCAGCTTCATCCGCTATCTGCCGATTGGTCCCATCCTGGCCGTCATGCCGTGGAACTTTCCCTTTTGGCAGGTGTTTCGTTTTGTGGCGCCCGCACTGATGGCAGGCAATGTCGGGCTCCTGAAGCATGCTTCGAACGTTCCGCAGTGCGCGCTGAAGATTGAGGACATTGTTCGACGCGCCGGTTTTGCCGAAGGCGTGTTCCAGACGCTGCTGATCGGCTCGGGGCCGGTCGATGGCATCCTGAACGATCCTCGTGTCGTTGCCGCGACTTTAACGGGCAGTGAGCAGGCGGGGATTCAAGTCGGAGTTGCCGCCGCCAAACGAATCAAGAAAGTCGTGCTGGAGCTGGGAGGCAGCGATCCTTTCATCGTGATGCCCAGCGCCGATCTGGAGTTGGCGGTCGCCACTGCAGTCGAAGCGCGCATTCAGAACAACGGTCAGTCGTGCATCGCGGCCAAGCGCTTTATCGTGGCGGAGAAAATTGCCGACGAGTTCGAGCGCAAGTTCGTCAAGCGCATGCAGGACTTGCGCGTGGGTGATCCGTTCGAGGAGCGCACGCAGCTCGGTCCGCTGTCCAGCGCGGACGCTGTTGCTTCGCTTGATGCCGATGTGAAAAAAACCGTGGCCGCGGGTGCGCGGGTGCTAACCGGTGGCCATCCCCTGGACCGACCCGGTAACTTCTACGCGCCGACCGTGCTGACCGATATTCCGAAAGATTCGCCGGCGTACAAGGAAGAATTCTTTGGTCCCGTGGCGTCAATTTTTCGCGTGAAAGATGTGGATCATGCCATCCAGATCGCCAACGACAGCCGCTTCGGGCTGGGTGCCAGCGCATGGACCAACGATCCGGCGGAAACCGAAAGGTTTATCAACGAACTCGATGCCGGCATGGTCTTCCTGAACAAGATGGTGGCCTCCGATCCGCGCCTGCCTTTCGGTGGCGTGAAGTACTCAGGCCATGGGCGCGAACTCGCCGTGCAAGGGATCCGCGAGTTTGTGAACATCAAGACGGTTTGGATTCAGTAGCGAGAAAGACAAGAGTCGCGTTTCTTGTGTGGTATAGTGGTTGGACCACTATACCTATATGAGCGATTGCGCTAGGGTGATTGAGGGCCTAATGACAAACGAAGGGGTAGATTCCCTGGCCGCCAAGCCGGTGTACCGGGCAGTAAAGACGTCTCGCCTGTACGAGCAGATCGTGCAGCAGGTGGAAGACTCCATCCTGAAGGGGCAACTCAAGCCGGGGGACCAGTTGCCAGCGGAGCGCGATCTTGCCCAGCGATTTGGGGTAAGCCGCACCGCCGTGCGCGAAGCGGTGAAAACCTTGCGTGAGAAAGGCCTGGTCGAAGCCTATTCCGGGCGAGGCACTTTTGTGACGAATGGGACTTCTCAGGCGATTCGGCAGTCGCTCGATCTGATGATCCGCATTAACCAGCAGGAAGGGTCAGCGAACCTGGCCGAGTTGCGGTTGGTGCTGGAGCCCGAGATTGCCGGCCTGGCTGCTTCCCGAATTGAGGAACAACTGCTGAGCACCATGCGGGAAGCAGTCGCAGTAATGGAGCGCAACCTGCATGACCCCGACGCCTACGTGGAAGCGGATCTCGATTTCCATTTGGCGCTGGCAGAAGCGGCCGGGAACCCGCTGATTCTTTCGCTGCTGGATTCGATTGTCGGTCTCTTGCGCGAGCAGCGCAGCCGCATTTTCGATGTGGACGGAGGACCGGAGCGAGGTCAGTTCCATCACAAGCGAATCCTGGCGGCGATCGAGCAGCGCGACCCCGAGGCGGCGCGAGAAGCGATGCGCGCTCATCTCCAGCAGGTGCTTGCGGACTCGTCTTCGTTGGGCAAGAAGTAGTTCGCACTTCAGGCGGAATTTATTAGCGAAAGGGAATTGTTATATGGCCAAGCTTGGATTCATCGGCCTCGGCGTGATGGGCGGCAACATGGTAGCCCGCCTGCTCGAAAAAGGGCACACGGTGACCGGCTACAACCGGACGCGCTCCAAGGCGGAGTGGTTGATCGACAAGGGCATGAAGTTTGCCGAGTCTCCCAAGGCCGTGGCGGCTGCGTCGGATGTGACGTTTACCATGGTGACGAACGCCGCAGCGCTCGCGGCGGTGACAGACGGGCCGGACGGATTGCTCGCGGGCATCGTCGCTGGCAGGTTCCACATTGACATGAGCACCGTGAGCCCCGATGTGAGTCGCGCGCTGGCTGCGAAAGTTCGCGAGAAGGGCGCCGACATGGTGGACGCGCCGGTTTCGGGCAGCGTCATCACGCTGCAGCAAGGCAAGCTCTCGGTGATGGTCGGCGGCCGCAAGGAAACCTTTGAACATCTGAAGCCGTTGCTGCTGGATGTCGGTCCGAAAGTAACGCACGTCGGCGGCAATGGCGTGGCGCTGTCGATGAAGATCGCGTTGAATCTGCAATTAGCCGTGCAGATGCTGGCTTTTTCCGAAGGCGTGCTGCTGGCGGAAAAGAGCGGGATTCCGCGCGAAGTTGCCGTGGACGTGATGGTGCACAGCGCGATCGCGTCGCCGATGATTCAGTATCGCGGACCTTTTGTCTTGCAGCAACCGGAAGAAGCGTGGTTCGACGTCAACATGATGCAGAAGGACATGCTCCTGGCGATGGAGTTGGGCCGCAAGCTGAATGTTCCCGTTCCCACCACCGCCGTCAGCAACGAGTTCCTGACCGCCGCGCGCGGCATGGGCTGGGAGAAACTGGACTTTGCCGTCATGTTCGACGTTTTGGCGCGCATGTCGGGAGTAACGACAGGAGTTCAAAAATGACGACTGCTACCGAGCCAAGAGAAGCTCCAGAGAAAGTTGAGTTGTGGCTCCGGATGTACCGGCAGATGGTCGCCATCCGCCAATTTGAAGCGCAGGTCAACGAACTTTACACACGGGCATTGATGCCCGGCCTGGCGCATCTTTACATCGGTGAGGAGGCGATCGCCGTGGGCGTATGTGAAGCCCTGGAGCGAACCGATTACATCACCAGCACGCATCGCGGTCATGGACATTGTTTGGCGAAAGGAGCCTCCCCCGATCGAATGTTCGCCGAACTGCTGGGCAAGAAGGCCGGGTACTGCAAGGGCAAAGGCGGTTCCATGCACATTGCAGACCCGGCGACCGGCAACCTGGGAGCGAATGCGATCGTATGCGGCAGTGCCGGCATTGCGACTGGAGCCGCGTTTTCGGCTCGGTGTCTCGGCAACGGCCGGGTGTCGGTATGTTTCTTCGGAGAAGGTGCGCTCGGCCAGGGCGTGCTCTACGAAGAGATGAACCTCGCCCAACTGTTCAAGCTTCCGGTGATCTACGTCTGCGAAAACAATCTGTATACGGAATATACCCATTACTCGGAAACCACGGCCGGAGACATTCTGACGCGCGCGACTGCTTTCGGCCTGGAAGCCGCCAGCGTCGACGGACAAGATGTGCGCGCCGTCCATGCCACCGCACAGCGGCTTGTGGATCGCGCGCGGCGCGGTGAGGGTCCTGGGTTCCTGCTCTGCAATACCTATCGCTACCACGGGCATCACGTGGGCGACATCAATCGCGAATATTACCGCTCCAAGCAGGAAGAGCAAACGTGGAAGACGGAGCGGGATCCGATCGCGAATTTCGGGAAGTGGCTGGTCGAGCAGAAACTCGCCGATGTGACGGCGCTTGATCGGGTGCAGGCTAAACTTGAGTCCGAGATGAAGAATGCAGTCGACTTCGCGGTGGCGGCGCCATACCCGACCGTCGATGAAGTGGACGAGGACGTGTATGCCTGAAACCGGCGATCGGGAGTTGACCTTCGCGCAGGCGATTCGCGAGGCGCTCGCCGAAGAGATGCGCCGCGATCCGACCGTCTGCATTCTGGGCGAGGACGTGGCGGAGGCGGGCACCCCATTCAAAGTATTGTCTGGCCTGTTGGAGGAATTCGGGAAAGACCGCGTGCTGGATACGCCAATTTCCGAAGCAGGCTTTACCGGGCTCGCCGTGGGCGCAGCCATGACCGGAATGCGTCCGGTGGTTGACATCATGTTCGGCGACTTCATCACTTTGACCATGGACCAGATGGTCAACCAGGCTGCCAAGGTCCATTACATGTCGGGCGGAAAGTGGAGAGTGCCGATGGTGATGCGCACGACCATGGGAGCGACTCGCCGCTCCGCTGCGCAACACTCGCAGTCGCTGCATGCGTGGTTCTGCCACGTTCCGGGGTTGAAGGTGGTTCTGCCTTCGACGCCGTACGACGCCAAGGGACTGCTGAAGTCGGCGATTCGCGACGAGAATCCAGTGGTCTTCTTCGAAGACAAGATGATGTACAAACTCAAAGGCTCAGTGCCCGCGGACGACTACACCGTCCCGCTGGGCGTCGCGGATGTGAAACGGATGGGCGAGGACATCACTCTGGTCGCCACCAGCAGCATGGTGCAAGTGGCGTTGGGTGCGGCGACGATGCTGGAGGAAATCGGAATCAGCGCCGAAGTGGTCGATCCGCGCACCATGTGGCCGCTCGACGAAAAAACTCTGATTGAATCGGCGAAGAAAACGTCGCGCGCGATCGTTCTCGACGAAGGTTACGAACGCTATGGCGTCACCGCAGAACTTGCGTCGGTGATCGCCACAGGCGCATTCTACGATCTGGACGCTCCGGTCAAACGCATGGGCGCGATGCATGTTCCGATTCCGTTCTCGCCGCCTTTGGAAGATGTAACCGTGCCGACCGAGCAGACCGTGTTTGAGGCCGCGCGCGCATTGTGTGGGCGATAGCACGAGATCAGCGAATAAGAGGTCAGAGGTAAGAGGGCAGATTGCAGAGGTAAGAACCTTCGAAGCTCGATACTTAGGTTTTCACCTCTGCAATCTGACCTCCGACCTCTGACCTGCTCTCTAAGGAGAATTCTATGGCTCTACCAACTTATGGAACGATGGCGGTGGATTGGGAAGACCGGGTTGACTTCGATCGCCTGCGCCGCGAACGCCTGGCGCGCGCCAAGGAACTTCTCGTCAAGTCTGAGATGGGTGCGCTGTTGTGCTTCGACATGAACAATGTCCGGTACATTACCGCGACCCACATCGGGACCTGGGCGCAAGACAAGGCGAATCGCTTCACGCTCCTCCCGCAAAACGACGAGCCGATTTTGTGGGACTTCGGATCGGCCGCGAAACACCACCAATTGCATTGTCCCTGGCTCGGAGAGCGGTCGCGTGCCGGAATCTCCGTTTTGCGCGGCGCCATGACGCAGGAGATGGGGCGCGCGGAAGATGTAGCAAAGAAAATTCGCATTGAACTTGAAATGCGCGGCCTGCATAAAGAACCGTTGGGCGTCGACATCGTCGAATTGCCGGTCCTCTTTGCGTTGCAGAAAGAAGGAATCAAAGTCGTCGACGGGCAGGCGCTCATGTCGGAAGCGCGCCTGATCAAGACGCGTGACGAGATCGCTCTGCTCAACCACTCCGCCATGATGGTCGACGCTGCCTATGACGAACTCTATCGCGCCATGAAGCCCGGCATGAGCGAAAACCAGGCGGTGGGCCTGGTGAGCAAGGTGCTCTACGATCTCGGTTCCGAGTACGTGGAAGCCGTGAACGCAATCTCAGGCGAGCGCTGCAATCCGCATCCGCATGTTTTCTCAGACCGCGTGCTGCGTCCGGGAGATCCGGTGTATTACGACATTCTCCACTCCTACATGGGATACCGCACGTGTTATTACCGCTGTTTCACGATCGGATACGCCTCGCACGCGATGAACGACGCGTACAAGCGGTGCAGGGAATACCTCGACGCGGCAATTGAACTCGTGCGCCCGGGACGTACCACGGCGGAGATTGCATCCGTGTGGCCGAAGGCGCAGGAATTCGGTTTCCCGAACGAGGAAGCCTGCTTTGCACTGCAGTACGGTCACGGCATTGGCCTCGCCATCTGGGAGAAGCCAGTGATCAGCCGCCTCGTGTCGCTGGAACATTCCTGCGAAATCAAGCCGGGCATGGTGTTCGCGCTGGAAACTTTCTGGCCCTCGACGGATGGCTGGAGTGCCGCTCGCATCGAGGAAGAAATCGTGGTCACCGAAACCGGCCACGAAGTCATCACGCGCTTCCCGGCCGAGGAGCTTCTGGTTGCCGGCAGACACTATTTCACGGTGGATGGTCCGCTTCCCGCGATACGAGAAACGGAATCCAAGCCGAGCAAGCGCGTGCGCGAGATGATCGAAGCGAGCTCCCGGCAGGAACGAGTTGGCGTCGGGGACTGAAAAAGAAGGTCAGAGGTTAGAGGTCGGATTGCAGAGGTAAGAACCTAAAGTCGGTGCTCCAGAGGTTCTTACCTCTTCAGTCTTACCTTTGACCTCCGACCTCGGACATTTGACTTATGGCGATCAGTGTCGTTATGCCCGCGCTCGAAATGGCCCAGGAAACTGGCAAGCTCATTTCGTGGCTAAAAAAAGAAGGTGAGTCCGTCGCCAAAGGCGAGCCCCTGCTGGAGATCGAAACCGATAAAGCGGTGATGGAGATCGAATCACCCGGCGACGGCGTCCTTGCCGGCGTCAAGGTGCAGCCTGGGGCTGAAGTGCCGGTAGGCCAAACCATTGCCTGGATCGTGCGTCCCGGAGAAGTTCCTCCGGCGGATGAAGTCGCCGCCACGTCAGGAAGAAAAACCACGGTGGCTGCTCCTGCTGCTCCTGTGGTCTCACATGCGGCATCCGCAAGTCAGGCCGTCACTTCAACGCACTCCGCAACCCAGCCCGTCAAAATTTCCCCCAAAGCGCGACGTCTCGCCAGCGAACGCGGCGTCGATCTCGCTCATGTTCGCGGATCGGGCGCCAGCGGAGAAATCCTCGCTTCCGACATTCTCGCTGCTGCGGAATCCAAAGCCGGTGCGCCGCCCGCTACGGTCGATAGCGGCAGCCCCATCTCCCGGCTGATGGCGGAACGCACCACGCAGAGCTGGACGACAGTCCCCCATTTCTTCGTCGTCCGCGAGGTGGACGCAGGCGCTCTGAACGAGGCGCGGAAGAAGCTCGGGCCAGAGATTGAAAAGTCGCGCGGACTGAAACTCACGCACACCGATCTTCTAGCAGCGCTGGTTGCTCGCGTCCTCCTGAAGCACCCGCGCATGAACGCAAGCTGGACGCGCGAAGGCGTTCGTACAAATGCCGAGATCAACATCGGCCTGGCGATGGCAGTGGACGATGGAGTGGTGGCGCCGGTGATTCACAATGTCCACAAAGCCGCGCTGGGCGAGATCGCGGTGCAGCGCCGCGACCTGGCGGAACGGGCACGCGGCGGCAAGTTGCGTCCCTCCGATATCGCAGGTGGCACTTTCACGATCAGCAATCTCGGCATGTTCGGGGTGGACGCATTCACTGCGATTATCATTCCGCCCCAAGCCGCGATTCTTGCAGTTGGAAGTATCGCGGATCGAGTCGTGCCGGTTGACGGCCGTCCCGGCGTCCGTCCCATGATGACCTTGACGCTTTCAAGCGATCATCGGGTAGTGGATGGCGCACGGGCAGCGGAGTTTCTGCGGGACCTGGTCGAGGCAATCGGCAGCCCGCAGCAATGGCTAGGCTGATCGCAGGACTTGATCCCATTTAAAATCACCCGAAGTCAAAAAGGAAATTCCGATCAAAGCCATTCTCGTCGCCCTGCTGCACGTAAAGGTTTGCATATTCGCAGGCCCGCTGTTGGTCGTGCTGCTGGGCGCGCTCTCGCTGCCGAGCTTCGCACAGGGAGGGCCGCCCTTCATCACCGACGACCCCGGCACCCCGGGCGACGGCAACTGGGAGGTCAACGTCGCGCTCTACAATGAGCGCCATCCCACCGAGCGCATCTATAACGCCCCCATTCTGGATGCCAACTATGGTTGGGGTCCCCGCATCCAGCTCAAGTACCAGGTGCCGTACCTCGTGGATGGTACCGACGGCGGCCCGACTCGCAGCGGCTTGGGCAAGTCGCTGGCGGGCGTGAAGTGGCGCTTCTACGACAACGATGAGAAAGGCCTCGAGATCTCGACCTATCCCCAACTCGAGTTCAACAATCCCACATCCTCGGTGCAGCGCGGACTCGTGGACTCCGGCGTCAGGTTCTATCTTCCCATCGAGGTCACCCAGAAGGTCGGGAAGTTCGAGATCAATCCTGAAGCCGGCTATTGGTTCGCCGACAAAGCCGGCGCAGCCTGGGCTACTGGAGTGGTGGTGGCTCGGCAGGCCAGCAAGCGGCTGGAACTGGATGGCGAGTTGTATGCCACCGCCAACACCAATGGTTCCAACCATTGGAACACCTTTGATGGCGGAGGCCGCTACAAGCTCGGAGAGCACTTCGTGCTGCTGTTCATGGCCGGCCGCAGCTTCCGCGGACCGGCGAGCGGCCAGCCGCAATTTTTCGGCTACATGGGGATGCAGTTCCTGTTTTCCACGAAGCACAAGAAGGAAAGCCCGTCTGAGACCAGCCCGTAAGCGAGCCCTGGAGAGTTTCAGAGCCGGCAGAGGAGCCGATGTGAACCATGGCGGGCTACCGTTGCCGGCGGCGATTTGTCAGCCTCATATCCGGCGCAGCTCAGGTCGGCTTGACGTTCCAGAGAAGACTCCAATACATTCAATAGCCGGAAGCCGGGATCCGTCCGATCCGCAAGATCCTTGCCGAAATCGATATTGATGGGGTACCCGTGGCATGACTATTAAGGAGAACGCGGTTCGCAAACCGACGCTCCGGCAAATAGCGCAGTTGATGTCGGGTTCGGAGATTGAACGCACGCTGGTGCGGCTGGCTCACGAAATCCTCGAGAAAAACGGTGGCGTTGACGGCTTGGGATTGGTCGGTATCCGCCGTCGTGGAGTTCCGCTCGCCGAGCGGTTAGGCAAGATGATTCAGCAGGTCGAAAAGAAAAAGGTTCCCGTGGGCACGCTCGATATCACGTTTTATCGTGATGATCTTTCTACACTGGGGCCCAAGCCGGTGGTGCAGGAAACGGAAATTGGCTTTTCCATCGAGGGTAAGAAGATCGTGCTGGTCGACGACGTGCTTTACACCGGCCGCACCACGCGCGCTGCCCTCGACGCCCTTTTTTCGCATGGCCGCCCGAGCCTGGTGCAGTTGCTGGTGCTGATCGATCGCGGCCATCGCGAATTGCCAGTGGAGGCCACGTTCATCGGTCGAACCGTGCAGACGACCGACAATGAAGTGATCGAGGTCAGGTTGACCGAGATCGACGATGCGGAGAAAGTTCTGCTGATGGAGAGGTAAGGGCTAGCCGCGCACGAGCGACACTTTCCTACTGAATTGTCGTCCCGAGCGAAGCGAGGGATCTGCATTCTGCGGCGAACTGCAGATCCCTCGCTTCGCTCGGGATGACAAAATCTGGCGAGTTGAAGAGCGGGGTGCACTGTCGCCGCGGGTTGCTAGGCCTTGGCTCTTGCACTCCACTCCGCGTCGAAGCGCGCCCGGTCATAGAAAGATTTCTGGGTCCCCACTCCAGTCGTCGAAAGGCCGGCGTAAAGGTTGGCGCGCTTAACGGCTTCCTGCTCCGGCAGGCCCTCGCCCAGGAAGGTAGCGAAGCTGCCAATAAAAGCGTCCCCGGCGCCGGTGCTATCCACGCTCTTCACGTTAAACGCGGGCACGTGCTCCATGCCTTCACTTCCGGCGAACAGCGAACCGTTCGCACCCAGAGTGATAATTACTCGCCGAATACCGCTGGCAAGAAGCTTGCCCGCACAGCGCCTGGCATCGTCGAGATTGCGCACCGGCATACCGGAAATCGCCTCGGCCTCACTCTCATTGGGAACAAAGTAATCGAGATCCGCTACTGCCTTGAGGTCGATGGGCTGCGCGGGCGCCGGATTCAAGATGCAGCGGATGCCGTTTTGTCGGGCAAACTTGATGGTGTAGTAAACGGTCTCAAGCGGAATCTCGAACTGGAGAACGATGCAGTCGGCGCTCTTCAGCGTATCCGCCGCGGCATCCACGTCGGCAGGCTTCAATTCGTCATTCGCGCCTTTGACGACGATGATGCGATTCTGCCCGGAAGGGTCGACGAAGATAGGCGCCACTCCGCTGGACACGCCGCTGACCTGACGCACGTGCGTGGCATCGATACCCAGTTTTTCGAAGTTCTTGATGGTTGACGGACCGAACAGATCGTCCCCGACTCGCGCCACCATGAAGACGTCGGCTCCGCAGAGCCGGGCGGCCACGGCCTGGTTCGCGCCTTTTCCACCGAACCCCAGATCAAACTTCTGGCCAAAGATGGTCTCCCCCGGCTTGGGAAACTGGTCTGAGAACGTGGTCAAGTCAACATTGGCACTACCCACAACCGCGATGCGAGGACGTTTTGCCATAATTTTCGTAGAAGCCGACACGCTCTCAAACAGCGGGCCCAAGTTTGAAGTGAGGAAGGCAGAGTTTAGTCAGTCGATCGTTATGTGTCAACCGGTGCAGCGGGGGTGTCATACCACCAATAGAAATGTCCCAAGGTTACAACCGTTCAGAAGTCGTGCTCATTCATCTGGCATCCGCACACGCTCTTGAGTATTCTCTTGAAGATGGCTACCGTGTCGTTGAGCGAACTGTTGGGCTCGACCGTCTATGACGCCTCCGGCGTTGCCAGCGGGCGAGTGCGCGAGGTGGCCCTCGCCCCGCAGGAGGACCGCTCCCGCGTTGCCCTGCTGATCGTCAAAACGCCTGCGGGAAACCGCATGTTGCCCTTGACGGCTGTTTCCGCAATCAATGGAGGCATTCGGGCCTCCACTGTGGCCGCGGAATGGACCCCGGCCGATGGCTCCGAAGGACTGTTGCTGCTCAGCCGGGATCTACTGGATCAGCAGGTGATTGACGTGCACGGCCGCAAAGTGGTGCGCGTGAACGACGTGGATTTTTATCACGACATCGCGCAGAATCGCTCCGTTTTGAAAGTTGGAGGTGTGGATGTGGGCGCGCGGGGCGCCATTCGCCGCCTCCTCAAAGGCATGGTCCCAGCGGCTGCCCTTCGGGCCTTGCTCCTGCGGGTCCCTCTCCGCGAGATTCCCTGGGACTTCGTGGACCTCATCGAGACCGATCCTGCCCGCCGCGTCCGGCTGAAGATTTCGCATGAGCGGCTGGCCAAACTCCATCCGGCCGACATTGCCGACATTGTGGAAGATCTGGCTCCCGATGAGCGCGAAGCGGTGTTCGAGACGCTGGACGAAGACGTCGCCGCCGGCGCGTTGGAAGAGCTCGAACCCAAAGTGCAGAAAGCGGTCGTGGAATCGCTCGACTCCGATCGCGCCGCCGACATTGTCGAGGAGATGGAACCCGACGCGGCGGCCGACCTTCTGGGTGACCTATCCGATGAGCGGAGTGAAGAAATCCTGGTGCAGATGCAGCCTGAAGAGCGTCAGGAAGTCAGTGACCTGCTCGAGTTCAAAGAGAATACGGCCGCCGGCCGCATGACCACCGAGTACATTGCCCTACCGGTGACAGCCACGGCCAACGACGCAATCGAGGCGATGCGTACTTTCGAAGGCCGCATGGAAAACATGAGCACGATTTACCTGACAGACTCTCGCGGGACCCTGGCTGGCGCAGTGCCGCTGGTGAAGATCGTTTTGGCGCCCTCCTCGACTCCGCTTCTGGCTTTGGCCCAGGAGCCCCTCATCTCCTGCCTCGAAGACGCGAAAGAGAAGGAATTCGCTGAACTTTTCGACAAGTACAACCTGCTGACATTGCCGGTGATCGACGAACACAATCAACTTACCGGCGTGATCACGCCGGACGACGTGATCGCAATGCTGCGCGCAAAGATGTAGTCTTTTCTGATCGCCAGCGCGAGTACCTCCAGCCGCGTTGGCAACTTCGCACAAAAACTTTCTCAGTTTTGCAGATTCGCCTATCCAGACGGCACTTTCAGCATTTATTCTGATCGGTCTGTTTTGCCAATTTGATCGTGCTTGCGGCCTGTGCGCATGAAATTCCTGAGAAGTTGGAAGATCCGGCTCCTGTTGTTTTTTGCCGTCGTAGGGCCGGGCTTCATCACCGCGAATGTCGACAACGATGCCGGCGGCATCTTCACCTATTCGGCTGCCGGCGCGCAGTTCGGCTACACGCTCTTGTGGACGATGATCCCGATTACGGTCGCCCTGATCGTAGTGCAGGAGATGAGCGCCCGCATGGGAGCGGTTACGGGCAAGGGCCTGAGCGATCTGATCCGGGAAGAATTCGGTCTGCGGATTACCTTCCTCATGATGATCGGTATTCTGATCACAAATTTCGGAAACGTCATCGCCGAGTTTGCCGGCATTGCGGGAAGCATGGAGCTGTTCGGAGTCTCAAAGTACATCTCGGTGCCGATCTGTGCCGTGATTGTCTGGCTGATCGTCGTCAAAGGGCAGTACAAGAGCGTTGAGAAAGTGTTCCTGGCGGCTTCGTTCTTCTATATCACTTACATATTTGCGGGGGTTCTGGCCAAGCCGGCGTGGATCGAGGCGGTGAAGGCCACGGTAAAGCCTCCGCAGCTAGCGGCCTTCAAGCACGACTCGTACCTCTACATGGTGATCGGCGTGGTCGGAACTACGATCGCGCCCTGGATGCAGTTCTATCTGCAGTCGTCAGTCGTGGAAAAGGGAATCACGCGGCGCCAATACAAAGCCTCGCGGCTCGACGTGATTGTGGGGTGCATCTTCACCGACGTGGTTGCCTGGTTCATCATTGTGGCCTGCGCAGCCACGCTCTACCTGCACGGTAATCGTGACATTCGTGACGCCGCCGACGCCGCCCAGTCCCTCCGTCCCTTGGCGGGCGACTACGCGTACATACTGTTTTCGCTGGGGCTTTTCAATGCGTCGCTGTTCGCGGCTTCGATTCTGCCCCTTTCGACGGCCTACACGGTTTGTGAAGGATTAGGTTTCGAATCGGGGGTGGGACGCAAATTTTCGGAAGCCCCCGCCTTTTATTGGCTATATACGGCGCTCATCGCCGCAGGGGCAGCCGTGATCCTGATACCAGGGATTCCGCTGGTGAGGATCACAGTGTTTTCGCAAGTGGTCAACGGCGCAGTGTTGCCCTTCGTGCTGATTTTCATGTTGTTTCTGGTCAACAAGAAAGAACTGATGGGGCAATACGTGAATAAACCCACGTTCAACATTATTGCCTGGGCGACCACCGTGATTATGATCGGACTAACGGTGCTGCTGGTGTACGGAACCGTGCGCGGCGGGACCGGGTAGAGCGGCTCAAGTTAGTGTAGTGCCCGCAAGTTTGCGCATATAAATCCACCCTGTCGTCTTCAGCGAAGCCCACGTAGGGACAGCCGCCCTCGGCTGTCCAAGGGAGCGAAGCTCGCCCGTTGCCTGATCTCTAGCGCTCACCCCGCCGATTGCTAAACAAATGCCCCAGCTTTTCCTGCTTCGTCTTCAAATATTCTTCCGTATGTTCGGTGGGCGCGACTTCGCACGGGACGCGCTCGGTCACCTGGATACCGGCGTGTTCGAGCGCGGCGACTTTGTCGGGATTGTTCGAGAGCAGGCGGACCCGCCGAATGTCCAACGCTTTCAGGATCTCGACCGGCATGAGGAACTCGCGCTGGTCGGCTTTAAAACCAAGGCGCTCGTTCGCCTCCACCGTGTCAAATCCGCTGTCCTGGAGCGCGTAGGCCTGCAGCTTCGCCATCAGCCCAATGCCGCGCCCCTCCTGCTGCTCATAGATAAGGACGCCCGCCCCCAGTTCGGCGATCATCGAGAGCGCCATTTCCAGTTGCTGGCGGCAATCGCAGCGCAGCGAGCCAAATACGTCGCCGGTCAGACACTGCGAGTGGATGCGCACCAGCGGAGACCCGGAGTGCACCTCGCCCATCACCAGCGCCACGGCCTCTTCGGTCTTGGCGCCGTCGCCCGATGCCGACGCCCTGGTCGTAAACCCGTGAATCAGAAAATGCCCCCAGCGCGTTGGGAAGTCCGCGGACGCCACTTGTTTTACCTTTAAAGAACTCACAACTAAATTATAGCCTTCGATTTCAGGTATTCACCGCGTCGAGTGTTCAATGCTTCGATGGTTTAAATGCGCGCGGCGTATAGGCGAAATCGAGCGACGGCTGGTAAAATCAAAAAAAAGCCAACCCGCCGCCGTGTGGGGCTATAGCTCAGCTGGGAGAGCGCATCGTTCGCAACGATGAGGTCGTCGGTTCGAGCCCGACTAGCTCCACCATATTTTCGAGCACTTGCGGCTCCGCTTAATTGGGTTCTGTCCAACCTTGTGGATCAGCACGATGAATGGGAGGGTTCATCCCATTGATCAAGCGCAGCTCAAAAGGCGTTGTGACCGTCTTGAGACGTTTGCTCCAATATGGCTTGCCCTGGCGGTCTTGTTATTGAAATCGGTATCCTGGCTTGAGTTCACAACGGTACACACTCGTCTGGTCCCGGTTCACTCTGGCATTGCAATTCGCCCAGGTCAAGAAGAGCTCTGGTCCGAGCGGGAAGATAATGGTTTTTCCAGCCATATCTGCCTCCAGGCTTACGCCCTCAGCGTCAGTGGGTAAGGTGAAATTGAGAGCTGAACCAAAGATGACGGGATAAGATTGGTGCTCTGTCGGGCTCTGCATGGTGTGGACCACCTCTGCTTCCACTAGAAAAGTCGCTGGATCCGACCAGTTCCGGGCAGACGCTGTGATCTTCTGGTCGGCTTTGGAAAAGTCATCGGACTCGATTTTCGTAAAAGGGCAGGGCCCTGCAATGCACGAGACCCTGGCATTCTGAAATTCATTGCCCAGACCCGCGTCTAGCGATACGGAATCGATCGCGGCTTTCCATTTGCCATCGGGCGAGCACAGAGATTGCCCATCGCATGGAATGTTACCGACATTCTCGACCTGAAACGTTTTTACCACGCTGCCTATGTTTACCGTTCTCATGGCCTTAATCGAATATCGAACGCGGATATTGCCCACTGCAATGACGGGCCGATTGGGGAATTTGTCAGTATTCCTGGAAAGCGGGGCAAGGTGGACGATACAAAGTTTATCGTCCGCGGTTTCCTGCATGTCGAGGGGCTGGTAATTGGGATGTCGGAACCTTAGTATGACCACTTGGCCTTTCTTCACGCTTTTGCGCAATTTTAGAGCGAAGAAGCCGGATGAATCGGATTTACTCGGAGCATCCTCCAAAGTTTTCGCGGCTGTGATCTCTACATCTGCAATGGGCAATTGTTTTCTGGCGTCAGCATCCTGCACGGTGACTGCACCTCTTATTGTCAATGGCTTCCGAAGCTGACGCCGAAAGAATACCCCCACTAAAGTCAGACCAGCAGCCAGGGCCACCACGATCCAGATGGAGATTTTTCTTTCTTTCTTCATAGTCTTCCCATAGTTTACGAGAGATGATGCCTGAACGGCACGCTATGCGCACTCGGATGCGCGGCGGCGGCTTGTGGTGCACGGTAGCTCGCATTAAGGTTTTACGCGATATTCAGATCGTTTAGGATTTATGCTGGTTAATCAATGAAAGTTACGCATTCCAAAGGATTTTCACGGCGCGATTTTGTCAGACAAATTCTGGGCATGGGTGGTTGCCTGCCATTCACCCGCTTCGCATTTTCTCAGCCCAGCCGGACGCGCGGTGTTTCAGCCGCTAAGATCGGTCCGGGCTCGATTTCACCTGAGGACGACCGGTTCCTCAACGAACTGGAGAAGACCAATTTCCAATACTTTTGGGAGCAGGCCAATCCCAAGACGGGCTTGGTAAGAGACAGATGTAATGTTCAGGTCAATGATAGGGGGATTGTCGGCAGTATTGCAGCCACCGGTTTCGGATTGACAGCGTTGTGCATCGCTGAAAAACGTGGATTTGTCTCGCGCGCCGCGGCGCAGGAACGAGCGCTGGCCACGTTGCGGTGCCTTTGGGGGAAACTACCGAATCATCGCGGATTCTTCTACCATTGGGCCAACATTAATACCGGCGAACGCGTTTGGGATGCCGAAGTTTCTTCGGTTGACACCACGATCTTGTTATGCGGAGTGTTGGCTTGCCGGGAGTACTTTCCGGCCGCAGAGGTTCAGCGGCTGGCTGATGACATCTTTGATCGGGTGGAGTGGACCTGGTTGTCCGAAGATACGGCTCTGCTGCCCCATGGTTGGACGCCGGAGATCGGCTTCCTCCCCTATCGCTGGGACAACTACAGCGAATTGATGATGATGTACCTGCTGGGTCTTGGTTCCACTTCCTATCCGCTTCGCGACGAAACCTGGGCGGCCTGGAAGCGCCTGACATTCGAGTATGACGGCTTGCGCTACATCGGCTCGTTCGCGCCGCTTTTTGTTCATCAGTATTCTCAAGCCTGGTTTGATTTCCGCGGCAAGCGCGATAAATATGCGGATTATTTCCAGAATTCGATCACTGCGACCGATGTCCATCGTCGTTTCTGTCTTGAATTGGCCAAGCAATTTCCCAGCTACAGCGAGGACTTATGGGGAATTACCGCTTCGGATTCCCCCAGAGGCTACGTCATTTGGGGCGGGCCGCCGGCTGTCGGACCGATCGATGGGACCATTGTGCCCAGCGCCTCCGCAGGTTCATTGCCATTCTTGCCACAACCGGTGATGCGCGTCTTACGGACGATCAAAGATCGCTATCCCTCGGCTTGGAGCAAGTACGGCTTCGTGAACGCATTTAACCCGCTGACCCAGTGGTACGACAGCGACGTGATTGGGATCGATACCGGGATCAGCTTACTGATGGCCGAGAATGTGCGTACGGGATTTGTCTGGAATACCTTTATGAAGAACGAGGCGGCACAGCGCGGCATGCAGCGCGCAGGTTTCAAGAAATACCACATTTGAGGTCCGCAAGAGGAATGCTCTTTAAGATTTCCGTAAAATTCATGCAACCCGTGAATATATTTCCTGGGGTGCAAATGACCTCTAATCGAATCGTACGGCACCGGTTTTGTTGCAACCAAGCTGCACACCATTCACGAATCGTCCTCTCTTCATAAACCGCGCATTTAAAAGCACATAGCGAGCATAGACTGAGTTGAGCTTTCCCGTTGCATATTCTCCAAGGTAGATGACTCATGACTCTCTAATAGGAATTCGACGTGAAATAGCTGTAGTATGGGCGAACGGTACAGCTGAAAGAGAATATTGCCCAGTTCTCTATTCAGGTGTGCCCCCTAAAACCGCCGAAACGGTTTCGGCATCTTTGATCTACCCACTATCCGAAGGACTCGAAAAATGGCCGAGCGGGAAAATTTCTGGGGCGGGTGGCGCGAGCGTCTCGCAGCGCTTCGCAATGTGCCCCCGGTCCTTAGGATCGTCTGGCAGTCAGGCCCGCTCGTCGTATCCCTAGGATTAGTTTTCCGGCTGATCAGCTCGCTCATACCCCTCGCGGCCCTGTGGATCACAAAACTCATCATTGACGGCATCGTTATTGCCGTTACCAGTCATCAGCCCGTGAACCCTCTACTGTGGTGGTTGGTTGCGGCAGAGTTCGCCATTGCCATTTTCGGCAGCATTCTCGGCCGAGCGACTGACTATGTCGATGCTTTGCTGGCAGACAAATATACCCGCCACATCAGCATTCAGGTGATGAAGCACGCCGCGGAGTTGGATCTTACGGCTTATGAAGATCCCGTTTTCTACGACCGGCTTGAGCGGGCGCGGGTGCAGGCCACCGACCGGCTGGGTATGATTCAGTCCATCGGACGATTGGTGCAGCAGGTGATTACCGCTGCCTCTCTGTCGGTTTCCATTCTCGTGTTCTCGCCGTGGCTTTTGCTGTTGCTGATTGCGGGCATTCTCCCGGCATTTCTCGGCGAAAGCCACTTCGCATTTCTTGGATATGCCAGAAACTTCCGCCAAACCCCTGTCCGCAGAGAACTCGACTACCTGCGTGTACTGGGAGGAAGCCGGGAAGCCGCCAAGGAGCTCAAACTTTTTGGCCTGAAAGATTTCCTCATCGGACGGTTCACGCGTCTTTCGGATCAGATTTATCGCGAAAATGTTGATCTAGCCCGCCGCAGGCTGATTGCAGGATCTTTTTTATCCATGATCGGCACTGCCGGTTACTACTCAGCCTATGTCTATGTTATCTGGCGGACCGTAACCGGATCGCTGAGTATCGGCACGCTGACTTTTCTGACCGGCGCTATTGTGCAGGCGAGCGGCAACATCCAACAGATTTTCTCTTCGCTTTCCAGTATTGCGGACCAGGCGTTATTCCTCACCGACTTGCTTGCATTTTTTGAAATGCAGCCCACCATCCGTTCCAAGCCGCATGCACTACCAGCTCCTCGCCCAATCGTAAGCGGATTCGAATTTCGCAATGTTTCGTTCCGCTATCCGGGAACTTCCCGGCTGGTGCTTAACAGCTTGGATTTTCATCTCCGCGCCGGAGAGCGTGTCGCACTGATCGGGAAAAACGGCGAAGGCAAGACCACCCTGGTGAAGTTGATGACGCGACTCTACGATCCGGTCGAAGGCCAAGTCCTGTTGGATGGAGTGGATCTTCGGGAGTATAACCTCGAGGATCTTTACCGCGAAATTGGCGTAATCTTTCAGGATTTCATGCGCTATGAAATGACTGCGCGCGAAAACATCGCTGTCGGACGGATCGATGAAATCAATAACTTGCCGCTCCTGAAAACAGCGGCTGATAAGAGCATGGCCGACGAAGTCATCGAAAGACTTCCTCGCGACTACGAGCAAATGTTGGGCCGACGCTTTGAAAGTGGTGTGGACCTGTCGGGTGGCGAATGGCAAAAAATCGCGCTCGCGCGCGCCTACCTTCGGGATGCGCAAGTCTTAATTCTGGATGAGCCCACAGCTGCGCTCGATGCGCGCAGCGAATTTGAAGTTTTTCAGCGGTTCGCCGAGCTTACCGCAGGAAAGTCAGCCCTCTTTATCTCGCATAGATTTTCAACCGTACGCATGGCAGATCGCATCGTTGTCTTGGAAAACGGAAGGATCGCCGAGGATGGCAACCATGAAAAGCTATTGAATCTTGGTGGACGCTACGCAGAAATGTTTGAAATGCAAGCTGCCAGCTATCGATAGGAATTCAGACACAGGAACTCCAATGCCGCAGAACACACATTTAGAAACTATCAATGCAGAAACGGAACGCCTGCCGGAGCCCGTTCATGCGGCCCAGAATCCGCAAATAATACATGAAGGCGCAGTAGAACTTGCGCGTGCTTTAACGTGGCTGCCAAACACTCCTTCGTCGCACACATTTGCTGAGCGCAGCCGTGTTCTCGCGCATGATCTCAAGCCGATATTTACAGCCCTGGAATCGCCGGCGCCGGAATTGCCCATCTCCGATGATTTCCGCTGGCTTTACGACAACGGCCGGCTTCTGTACTCGGAACTCCAGAATGCTGCCAGAACACTCAAATCCCAAGCGAAGATAGCGCATGTTCGTACCCCAAATGGCGAAAGCGTCCCCCGAGTGCTGGCCCTCGCAGAAGGATTTCTCGAGGTGGTTTCCTACGAGTTCAGCGAACAGGAATTCACCTTGTTCTTGGAAGTTTTTCAGCAAACCACGGCCTTGCAACTGCGCGAGCTTTGGACGCTTGTCTCGGTGCTTAAGCTGGTTCTTCTGGAACAAATTGCTGCGCGTGGCAAGCGCCTTCTAAGCGATCCCGATGATGACTCGCAGGGTGTGGGTATTTGCGTGCGTAGTCTGCGGGACATTGGACAAACGACCTGGAAGGATGTCCTCGAGCCGCTCATGGTGATCGACCGTGTGTTACGGCAGGACCCGGCCGACGCCTACGGACGAATGGATTATGACAGCCGCGAGTTTTATCGAAAACGGCTATCAAGTATCGCAGAGCATTGCGATTTTTCAGAGGTGGAAGTTGCGCAGGCAGTCGTGGCTTTGGGCGAGGAGGCCAGGCGCCGTACTTGCGAACAGCCGCGCACTGCTCTGCGAGAGTCTCACGTCGGTTATTACCTCATCGATAAGGGAACACCGCTTCTCCATCAGAAAGTAGGCTTCCGTCCCCCGTTTGGTCAGAAGATTCAGAGACTAATGCGTAAACATCCCGATGAATGTTTCTTGATGGGCATACAAGTTCTGACGCTTGCCATCATGTCTATGGCGGTTATATTCCTCACCGATCCCTACAATTCGCTTGCCCTTATTTTGTTTGCGATGCTGATCTTGTTTTTGCCCAGTTCACAGAGCGCAGTGCAGCTGATGAATTATCTGGTCACCTCGGTGCTGCCAGCGGAAATTCTTCCTAAACTCGATTTCACGGAAGCGATTCCTGACAATTGCGTCACCATGGTCGCTGTCCCTAGTCTGCTCCTGAGCGAAAAACAAGTGCGGGAGCTAGTTGAGGACCTGGAAGTGCGCTTTCTAGGAAACCATGATCCCAATGTTCATTTCGCGCTTGTGACCGATTTGCCCGATTCTCGTGAACCTGCTCGGGAAGACAATCCACTCATCACGCTCTGCTCGGACTTGATCCACGAATTAAACGAAAAATACGCGAGTCAGAACATGGGTTCGTTCTTTCTATTTCATCGGCATCGCATTTACAACCCACGCGAGAAATCGTGGATGGGATGGGAACGCAAGCGCGGCAAATTGCTCGACCTCAACAAGTTGCTGTGCGGACAACATGACAGTTTCCCGGTGAAAGTTGGGGAGCTATCCATCCTCCCGAGTGTTCGGTTTGTGATTACACTCGATTCGGATACGGAGCTTCCACGAGGCACGGCGCACCGCATGGTCGGAGCTCTGGCGCATCCTCTGAACCAAGCCATCATCGATCCACAAACAAATACTGTGGTTGCCGGATATGGCATTTTGCAACCGCGGGTCGGCGTCAGCGTGCAAAGCACGGCCCGCTCGCGGCTCGCAGCCATCTACGCAGGGGAAACTGGTTTCGATATCTATACCCGCGCGATTTCTGACGCTTATCAGGATTTGTATCGAGAGGGTAGCTTCACCGGAAAGGGAATTTATGAAGTGGACGCCGTGCATCGGGTCCTGGAGCGCCGTTTTCCCAGAAATTCTCTTTTGAGCCATGATCTGCTCGAAGGCGCCTATGCGCGCGCGGGCTTGGCGAGCGACATCGAGGTAATTGAAGATTATCCCTCTCACTACAGCGCTTACAATCGCCGCAAACACCGCTGGTTGCGCGGGGATTGGCAGATTGCGGGATGGTTGTTTCCTCATGTGCCGGGCGAATCGGTGGACCGCGTGTCCAATCCGATCTCGCTCATTTCGTCATGGAAGATTTTCGACAATTTGCGCCGCAGCCTGGTTGAACCGGCAACATTCTTGCTGCTAGTAGTTGGATGGTTCATGTTCGGCAGGCTGCCGTGGCAATGGACGCTGGCTACAATCTGTATTTTATTCTTACCCACATGGGTGCAGTTTGGCTGCAACCTGCTTCGTGCTCTTTTCGGCCTTAATTTAACCGTCGCTCGAGATGCGCTAAGTGCGTTCTACACGGCTAACGTTAATCTTTTTTTTACGTTGATCTTCCTCGCCCATCAGACCATGCTCACGGTTGATGCAGTTGTGCGAGCGCTGGTCAGGCGCTTTGTCACGCAAGATCGGCTTTTGGAGTGGGAAACAGCGGCGGAATCGGAGCTCACTACTCGAGGGCGCGCGCCGGTGGACGTGTATCTCAACTGGATGCCCTTACTTTCGATCATGTTAGGACTTCTTGTGTGGTCTGTGCGGCCGCAGGCTCTCCCGGCTGCGCTGCCGATCTTATTGCTGTGGGCTTGCAGCAAGCTGGTTTCCAGTTGGCTTAATCGTCCTCCGGCCGCGGCACGTAATCAAGCTTCTCCTAAAGACGTAGCATTTCTTCGGCGTACGGCTTTGAAAACCTGGCGATATTTTGCCGAGTACAGTACCGCGGAGCACAACTGGTTGATACCGGACAACGTTCAGGAACAACCTGCCGCGATAGCGGCACGGGTATCGCCCACAAACATCGGGTTTCTACTCAATGCGCGACAGGTGGGATGTGAATTCGGATATCTAACGGTGCCGGAATTTTCTGAACAGACTCTCCGAACATTGGCCACAGTATCGAGCCTGAAAAAGCATCGCGGACACGTGCTGAACTGGTATGACACTCGTACGCTTCAGCCTATGGCGCCCCTTTTTGTTTCCTCGGTGGATAGTGGTAACTTGCTGGCTTCGCTCTGGACTTTGCAGCAAGGGTGTATGGAGCGGTTACGCCAGCCGGTATTGCAACCATGTTTGTCGGAAGGATTTCTCGACTATCTCCGTGTGCTGTCCGCTGGGCGTGCGTTTCCACGAAAGCTGCTCTCGACCTGTGAACGGCAACGCAATACGGACAATTGGTTGCAATCGATACTCGGCTTGCCCGAAGCAGTTTTCGAGCAAACTCACCAAACGGTTGCCCAGTCCAAACAAGCCGCCCAAATACGATGGTTTGCCGAACAAGCCGAGTTGCGGCTCCGCAGGATTCAGCAGGCAGTGAGTGAATATGCTCCGTGGTTTTCGCCAGAGTTTGCAGCTTTGCGGGATGATGCCACTCTCAACCTTAATCTGATGGACAGCATCGCGCTGCAGCAACTGCCGCAATTCATAGACCAACTGATTAGCCAAATCGAATGGGTACTCCATTCCCCGGCTCAAGAACAAGGACTTTTGTATGAACGCCTTCGCGACCAGCTTCTCAAAGCGCGGGTGAACACGGAGCGCTTGATCGCCGATCTTCGCATGATCGCAAATATATCGGGAAAGCTTGCCGATGAAATGGACTTTAAGTTTTTGCTCAACAGCCGTCGCAAACTCGTGTCCGTGGGCTTCGATGTGGAAACACATCGTCTGCATCCTGCTTGCTACGACCTGCTTGGTACCGAGTCTCGCACCGCTGTATTTGTCGCCATCGCGAAGGAAGATATTCCGCAAGAGAGCTGGTTTCTGCTTGGCCGAGCGCACACTCTGGATGGCGGTCGGCCTGTTCTGCTCTCTTGGACTGGAACTTTGTTCGAATATTTAATGCCTTCGCTTTGGATGCGTTCCTACTCCAATACGCTTTTGGAGCGCTCGCGGGCGACTGCCGTACGTTCGCAACAGACATACGCTGCACGAAAAGGCATTCCTTGGGGCATTTCCGAATCCGCTTATTTCAAACTGGACGAGGCCGGAAATTACCAGTACTATGCTTTTGGCCTTCCTCATCTTGCACTGCGCAAACGCGAGATGAATGCACTGGTTATATCCCCTTATTCAACATTTCTCGCGCTGGATACTGATCCGGTGGGAGCGGTGCGCAATCTACGCAGAATGGCTGACATGGGATGGTTCGGGAGCCATGGCTTCTACGAAGCCGCAGACTTCACCTCTATACGGCGCAAATTCTGGCAGGATCGTCCTCAGCTGGTACGGTGCTGGATGGCTCACCATCAAGGGATGAGCCTTTTGGCCTTAGCCAATTTCCTGAATGACAGCGTTGTGCAGAAGTGGTTTCACGCTGAGCGGCGTGTGCAGGCAACAGAACTACTACTACACGAGAAACCGGTTGCGCATGTACGACGCAGAGATATACCGCGCAGACTTGCTGCGGCATGACTTACTTCACCTCGATCACGGCCAAGCCATACGACGGCAAGGTCAGGGTCAATTCTCCGTTCCGTAAGTCGGAGCCCTCGGGTGCCGGGAGCTGGGCGGCTTTGCGCAGCGCCGCGACCTGAGCCTGCGTGGGATAACGCGGTGCTCCCATTTTTTCATACATGACGTGCATGTCGCCATGTTCGCGGTCGACACGCGAAATCGAAGCGTGCTGAACACTGATTCCTTTGAATCTTAGGGTGATGGTCTTAGGAATGCCGGCGAGGCCGGGTGGAGCGTAGTTCCAAACGGCGACCACCACAGAGCCGTCCTTCCTTCGCGTTGCGAGAGCGGTATCGGAATCGATCGCGAGCCGCTCGTCGCCCAGATTATGCAGAAGTTCGAAAGCGGCGAACGCGGGCTTGGGAATCCCGTCCTCGGCAAGCAGACCGAAGCCACCATAGAAGGGTTGTTTCACCACGCCTTGTTCCTCGAAAACATCCGAAAACGTCCAATAGGACATCATGTCAACCAGGCCGTCGCACTGACGGATGGTATCGGCCAGCCAGGGCGCCATGAAGACCGTATCGGTCACCGCAGGCTCGTTCATATAGCTGGCGTTGAATTCGCTCCAGATCAGCGGAAGTTGGGGCTTGGCGGAAGCCTGAATCTGGTCATGAACCTTTCTCACCGCGCGGCAGACCATCTGGTTGCGCGGAATCTTCTCGCCCGTGCCGAACACGTCTTCGGATTTGTCGTTGCCATAGACGTGGGAGGAAACGAAATCGACAGGCACACTGTGGTCGACGCAATGCTTGATGAAAGCGCCAGCCCAGGCGGCTTGTGCCGTCGCGGGCCCGCCGACACGCAGGCGTGAGTTCACCGCTTTTACGGCGCGCGCAGTATGGTCATAGAGTTCCCAATACGTCGGCTGCCTGGGATCTCCTGCCCAAAAATCGATATTGGGTTCGTTCCATACTTCGAAATACCATTGCGATACTTCACCGATGCCGTAGCGGTCCACGAGATGTTCGGTAAACCGGGTGATCAGGTTGTCCCACTTCGCGTAGTCCTTGGGTGGCGAGACGTTCTGCTTATACCAGAAGGCGTGCAGGACATCGCGGGCCGCGAGTTTCTTCGGCATGAAGCTGAGTTCCACAAAGGGACGCACGCCGTCGGCGAGGAGGCCGTCGTAGATCTGATCCACATAGGAGAAGTTGTAAACCGGATTCCCCTGCGCATCCTCGTCGTAGATGCCGACCTCATCGTGGAAGATGGCATGGAAGCGCACGTATTCGAAGCCGGTAATCTGCTTGACCTCTCGGAGGTCACGGCGATAGCTTTCGCGCAGGGCCAAGATCGCGCGCCCTGAGCCAAACATTTTCTCCCAGAAATGCGGCAGTGCATGAGCCGCACCGGAGCCGTCAATGACGATGACCTCGCCAGCCTGTGGCTGGGCGCGCATCGGTACAGCGGAAAATGGCAAAGGAAGGACTGAGAGAAGAATCCAAAGAACATGGTTATGGCGTAGCTTCCGCATGAAAGTGTCCTCAATCATAACGGAAGGGGGAGCGCGGGGCGGGAAACTTGTGCTCGCCAACCGCGACAGAATTAAGGGTTAGAAACTCAGCCTCGGCTGGAACTCGATGGTCGTCTTTCCTCGGTAGATTGCGTTTTTCGCGTTTAGCCCCAGAGATATGTGGTGCGATTTCTGCGGAACCATGCGCCAAATGCTAAGCTTCTGATCCAGGGATACAGAGCGTGCCTACGCCAGCTACGGTTAGCTCGGCAACACGGAGAGACGAACGGGAGTTGCGCGAGGCGCGCTTCGCCATGCGTCTCTCCCTGATTGTTGGTTTGGCAATGCTGATCGGTAAGGCCACAGCCTATTTCATGACGCATTCGGCGGCCATTTTTTCCGACGCCGCCGAGTCGGTCATCCACGTGATCGCCGTGGGGTTTGCTAGTTTTAGTCTTCGGCTCAGCGCAAAACCAGCTTCCTCTCAATTCCTTTACGGTTACGAGCGGATCACCTTCTTTTCCGCGGGATTTGAAGGAGCGATGATCGTGGTGGCCGCGATCGCAATTCTCTTTGAGTCAATCCGGAGATGGATCGCCGGGCTACGGCTGGAGCACCTGGGAACAGGCGTATTGCTGGTCCTGATGGCTGGAATACTCAACGCGGGTCTCGGTTACTATCTCCTCCGGACCGGCCGGAGGACCAATTCACTCATTCTCGAAGCCAATGGCAAACACGTCTTGACCGATAGCTGGACCAGCTTTGGCGTTGTGGGAGGACTAGGGCTGGTGCTACTGACGCATTGGAAACCGTTCGATCCGCTGGTGGCCATCGCGGTCGCGGCAAATATCCTATGGTCGGGAGGACACTTGGTATGGCGTTCGGCAGTCGGGCTTCTGGATTATTCCGATCCGCAAGCCGGTCGGAAAA
>Ga0209517_10000610_pt1 | contig 59914 bp, 53 predicted proteins | sample PeaSoiMetSII2010_FD_187695 | JGI IMG/M metagenome (GOLD analysis project Ga0209517, IMG submission 187695) | Peat soil microbial communities from Weissenstadt, Germany - SII-2010 (SPAdes) (version 2) | ecosystem: Environmental > Terrestrial > Soil > Wetlands > Peat | place: Germany... | reverse complement strand
CCCCGTTTCGGCGGAGGAAGCTACAGCCCGCACACTACCGGTGAATTAAGGATTGATTCCGCCTGACGCAGGTCGGTCAGGATCGTCGCTAAGACGAACCCGGAGTTGCCGTAGAGGCCACGTTAGAGTGACCACCTCTTGGTCAATCCCAAACAGTCCACCGGGCGGCCCGCAGGCCTTGTTGATTCAAACAAGCTGCCTGCGGGCTGTTCTGTTTCTGGCAGAAACTCTCCAGCACGGATTGGCTACGGGTTTCTCACCGGCCTAGTCTTTCAAATCCCTGACGGATCACGTCCTGCGTATCTTCGGCGAGTTTCAGTAGCGGCAATTCTTCCCGCGTGAACCAGCGCACTTCCGCGGCATCGCCCGCGGCTTTCAGTTCGCCTCCAACCGGGCGGCAGAGGAAATCAATCAGCACGTAGTGATACTGCACGCGTCCGTCGGCGCTTCGCACGACGCGGTCGAAGACGCCAAGCAGGACGCCGGGTTCGACGATCAGTCCGGTTTCTTCGCGGGCTTCGCGGACAGCGGCCTCGCGGACCAGTTCCCCTACTTCCAGCACTCCGCCGGGAATGGACCACTTGCCTTCCAGCGGCGGGTGCGCGCGTTTCACCAGAACGACGCGGGAATCCTCGATGATGATAGCGCCCACACCGACGAGAGGAGCTTCGGGAAATTCGCGTTTCATCCCCCAAGGATTCTAAAGCATGTCTCTCTGTCCCTCAGTGGCTCTGTGGTTAAATAACAGTCCATGCCGCTCGAAGAGTACAAGCGAAAGCGGCGGTTTGAAGACACGCCGGAACCGCCCCCCAAAGTGGAGACCAAGGCCGGGCACCGCTTCGTGGTGCAGAAGCATGACGCCACCCGACTGCACTACGACTTCCGCCTGGAGATGGAAGGAGTTCTGAAGTCATGGGCCGTGCCGAAGGGGCCCTCGCTCGATCCCGCCGACAAGCGGCTGGCCATGCAGGTGGAGGATCATCCCGTTTCCTACTTCGATTTCGAGGGCAACATTCCCGAGAATAACTACGGCGCGGGTTCGGTGATGGTGTGGGACGTGGGCACGTGGCAGCCGCTGTCGCCGGCGCCGGTGCAAGGCAAGTACGTGCCCGGCACGGAGGCGGGAGCGGCGGCGATGCTGGCCAAAGGCGATCTGAAATTTCGCTTGAGCGGGAAGCGGCTGAAGGGAGATTTCGCGCTCGTCAAAATGCGCGGCCGGCGTCCGGGCAGCAAGGGCAACGAGTGGCTGATGATCAAGAAGCACGATGACCAGGTCGTAGAGGGATACGACGCGGGGAACATCGACGAGTCAGTGCTCACTGGAAGAAGCATGGTGGAGATCGCCGGAGATGCAGGGTCAGCCGAGTGGAAGAGCCGGCCCGCAAGCCGGGGAAAACTCAAGGCGGCATGGCTGGCGGATGCGGTGGCTCGGGTGGAGAAGAGGAAAAAACTGAAAACCGCGGAGGACGCCAAGGACGCGGAGAAAAGCCGGATGAAAAATCCGGCGCGCTCCAAGAGCAGCGCCGCATCTCACCCCGCCGCTTCGCGGGCACAGGCAACGGAGATCCCAAAGTCCTCCGCGTCCTCTGCGGTTTTGGTTTCCAGTCCGGTGAAGCGGCCGATGCCGACCACGATCCACCCCATGCTGGCTGAGTCGGTTGAGGAACCGTTTGACGGGGCGGGCTGGCTGTTTGAGATCAAATGGGATGGGTACCGCGCCGTGGCGTTCATTGCGGACGGTAAGGTGCGTCTGGTTTCGCGCAATCAGAATGATCTGACACCGCGTTATCCCGAACTGAAGGATCTGGCGCGATTCATTCAGGCCAAGACGGCGATCCTGGATGGCGAAGTGGTGGCGCTCGACCAGGAAGGGCGGGCTTCGTTCAGCCTCATGCAGCAGCGCACGGGATTTCGTCCCGGCGAGCGCCGGGGAGTGGCGAATGCGGACATTCCGGTGCTGTATTACGCGTTCGACTTGTTGTATCTGGACGGCCACGACTGGCGCCGGGTACCGCTCGAAGAGCGCAAGCGCAAGCTGGCTTCGCTGATAGTGGCGGGCGGTGGGGTGCGATATTCCGATCATTTCCCCGAACACGGGAAGGCCTTGTTTGAGATGGCGCGGAAGAAGGGGCTGGAAGGCGTGGTCGCGAAGAAGCGCTCGAGCTCTTATGAGGAACGCCGCAGCCGCGAATGGCTAAAGATCAAAATCCGTCAACGGCTGGAGTGTGTGATCGGCGGATATACGGAACCCGAAGGCAGCCGCGCGCATTTTGGCTCCCTCGTTCTGGGACTCTACGACAAAAAGCGGCGCCTGATTCACGTGGGCCAAGCGGGGAGCGGATTCGATCAGAAGTCGCTTGAAGACATGTGGAAGGTCCTCAGGAAATTAGAGACGAGAAAGAATCCGTTCTTCGGGGAGGTTGAAGCCCTGCGCAAGGTGAGCTGGGTGAAACCGGAACTGGTTGCGGAGATCGAGTTCGCCGAGTGGACAGGCGGAAGCAGTGAAGGCAGCGGGCCGAAGCTGCGGGCTCCGGTGTTTCTCGGGCTGCGGGATGACAAGGATGAGAAAGAATGCCGAATGCTGGAGGGATAACTCACTGAGAACTGGTTTTGAGCGCTATGAAGATTTTGCAACAGTTACTGAGAAAAGCCCCGAACTATTTGCGCTCTAGCGTCCAAACGGTGGCTTGCCAAGCGGGGTTTTACCACCACCCAAGTACCACTCAGATGCCTCCTTGTGCGCTATCGCCAGTACCGGATGCTTCTTCCAATCGGAGAAAAACTCTCTGATGTCTTTCTGCTCAAAAAGATGTTCCAAGGTAGCCGTGACGATGCAGGTGCGAAGTTTTTCGTCCCCCTCAACATAGAGTCGGCCTAGCCAGTCCTTTAGTTCCTTGACGATTTCTCGGGGCACTTCGGAATCTCTCCAAAGGCTGGCAAAGATATTCACCAAGGTCCAACCAGCGTCGTATCTCGAATCGGCCCATTCGCCTTTAGGATCTTCTTTCAGGCATCGCTCGTAATAGTGGGTTACAAAACCCTTGTACTCATTGGGCGTGAGCGGTGGCTCAATGTGAAAACGAGCGTCATCGACAAGCGCTCTTGTGAATCCAAGAATCTCAATATCGGCGCTTTTTGACCACCGGCGAAAATCACTGAGTTGCACAGTGTCCGTTTTTGGGGTCCATTCGGCATTCTCGTGAGCTATCCACAGCTTGTTGATGATCTCTTGCAGCGTCTCACTCATGTCTGCCCTTGAAAAGAAAACGCTAGCTCGTTGGTATGCCGATATTACTACCAAGAACTCGTAACTGACGAAACCAGGCGTTACCGCTCAGAGCCCGGCCGAGGGCCCGATAGCTGTTTGATACGACAGCGCTGCGTGCAGGGGTTAGCTCTTGGCTATCGCGGGCCGAAAGCAGGCCCTACTTGATGTCCTTCATGCTCAGCAGCGTGCCGTAGTCGCGGCCGCTGTTATCCACGGCACGGGCCACCACCGCAGCGAACGCCTCGCGCACTTCAGGATACTTCGCCACCAGCGCCTTGATCACCGCCACGTTGGTTTGATAGGCCTGATCGGCTTTCGAAGCATCCGCAGACCGATACTTCACGACCAGGTCCAGGTCATCTCCTACCGCCTCGGGAAAGATCGCGGTGAGTTTGTAGGTTGAAGTCCCGGCGGACAGATCGGCGGTCTTGCCCTCAGCGGGGACGTCGGCGGGTTGCGTGCTTTGGAACTCATCGTACAGCTTGTCGGTGGCCAGCGTAACCATGAACGGCAAGGGAGAAATCAGGCTGCGGGCCTGCACATAGAACCACCATGCGTTGTGCAGCTGGCCTTTGGTTTTGTACTCGCCGGCGCGAGCTGCAAACCAGGCGCTGTCATGGCCCGCGACCTGCGCGGATTTGATGTAGAGTCCTCCGAGTTTCCAGTCCGTTCCCGACTGTTGCAGCACGACGGAAAAGTTAGTGCGGGTTTTGGACGAAGTCACGTCCAGAAGCACGACCGCGTACTTGGCAGGCGGCAGGTTGTCAAGATAAAAGACGGCGCTGCCTGAAGTCTGGCCGTTCTTGCCAAACACTCCGCAGTAGAACTCGGCGTGGGGAAGCGGAGCAGGGCCTTCGACTTCAAGCAGGAAAGCGGACTTGGTGGTGGACTGAGCCGCCGCGAGTTCCGACTGGTGATCTTTGACCGTGGCCTCGATGCCGGAAAAATCTGCAATGAGGCTGGCATTGGCATTCTGGCGCAGGGAGGCGGCATCTCCTTTTGCGGCCATGTCAAAGTAGCGATGCGCGGCGGCGCTGATGGCGGACTGGGTGGCCTCGTCCAGATCACTGGCGGTCTGGCAACTCTGTGCCCGTGCGTTCAAGGTTGAGAACACAAGGGCTGCCAGGGCGATGACAGTCCGCAGAACCGCGAGACTATGCCTTGCCGGGTTCAAAGTGCTTCTTCCTTCCCTTCCGGACCAGCCGGGGACGGTTCCCCGACTGCCCCGCCTACGACGATTTTACGCCCAATGTAAATGCTTGAGCATCAGCAACTTGTGTCGCGCCCCGATCGTGCCATGGCCGGGTGCGATGCAAGAGTGTAGGGTTAGTACGTTCTATCTGGCGAGATACCATGACCGCCAATTTCACCCAGCCCTGCCGGTGCTAAAATCCAGTAAAGGCGGTCTCGCGGTGTCCCCAGGCTGCAAGGAGTAGGTTATGAGTGTGGGAGTAAAGTTCGCTAAGTTTGCCGGGATCGTTGTTCTGTGCCTGAGCTGCGTGAGTTCTGCCGCCGCTTCCGAGCACAGCCAACGCAAGGCGAAAAAGCCACAACTGCCTCCCTTGGCGTCGGGACCCACCGGACCGGTGCCACAGATTCCACTGGATTCGATCGCTCCGATTGCCCCGCAGGTGAGTTACGAAAGCGGAAAACTGACCATCGTTGCGGCCAATTCTACCCTGGGCGACATCCTGCGAGCCGTACACAAGCAGACCGGCGCCGAAATCGAGATTCCCGCCGCCGCCGCCGACCGGGTAGTAACCCATTTGGGACCGGGCCCGGCACGGGAAGTGATGGCGGAACTGTTGAACGGATCGCGGTTTAACTACGTGCTGCTGGGATCCCAGGAGGACGCCAGCGTGCTGACGCGAGTGGTGCTCGTAGCAAAGAGCGGCGTGGACGTTCCCGTCCCCAACAATCAGCCGATGGGGCAACAACAGCCAGCCCCGAATCGCGCCCAGATAGCGCCACCGCCGCAGGAAGCAACGGCCGAAACCAATGACGCGGAAGCCCCCGAGGAAAATACGGATGAGAATGCGGAACCGGCGGCAGAAGCGGAACAACCGGCTCCTCCGTCTGATCAGCCGGGTGTAAAGACTCCGCAGCAACTGCTGCAGGAGATGCAGCAGCGCCAGCTACAACTCCAACAGCAGCAGCAGGCACCGGGACAGCAGCCAGTTCCCGGCCCGGGAGCGCAGCAACCGCAACAGCCCCCGCAGCAAGAACAGAATTAGACTTTCCAGAGTCGGTGCGTTCGTTAAGCATCCCTTCGCAGCATTAGCCTCGGAGCAATTTCGGCGCGAGGCGCCCAGGCAACATTACTCTATGGCCGGTTGCCACCGAGCGCTTCAGGGCGGGACATCGAGCGGGCAGTCAAAGCAGATTCAGTCTCGGACAAAGTTCGCTGGAGCAGTTTCCAATCGCGGGCGACTTCAGCTTCTGATACCCCGGGCGATGAGCCGCGGCGCAACTCAGACTGGAGCCGGGCTTCAATCAATTCGCGGGTCAACTGCGGCGGTGCGCTTCCGCCTAAAACATTGTCGGCCGAGGCTCCTAAGCGGACGATGCGTCCTTCCACCTGCAGCTGAAGAATCGGCCTGCCCTGGTCGTCCAAGTTGGTCTTGGCCTTGGCCTGCAACTTCGACCAGGCCTTATCTACATGCTCGCCGGAAGTGACCGGATATGTCTCTGCCAGAAGACTCTTCAGTTGGCGCTGATAAGCCCGGCGGTCTCCCCTGCCTAGAGGCCGCTGCGGGCCGCTCTCCGGTTCAAAAGCCAGCGCATCGCGACCAGGATCGAAGCGGCCGGCACCCGTCCCTACATAGACCGCGAACACGCATCCGGCGAAGATGGGGCTCACGACCACGCTGGGAGCAAAATATTTTTTTGACTTGAAGAAAGACTCGACCACGCCGTGTACGGCGGAGCTGCGGGGCATGCTGCCCGGCACCTGCGCGATCACCAGCCTCGAGTACGGTAACTCCGGGTGACGCCGATCGAAGCGAGCCAGCAGCTTCGCCATCTGCTTGGGGGTGGTGATACCGACGTCAGCGATGACGCTGCGATGCAGCGCTTTCGGATAGTAAAAGTTGATGATGTCTTTGGCGAAATCGGCGCAGTTATTGGAAACGAGGCGGAAATGAGACTGGTTGGGGGACGAGTTCAGCTTGCGGATGAGGGCCTCGTCCTGCTGCGGCGTGGTTTCGATCTCGAAACCGTAAATTACGCGATCATAGGACGATCCCACCAACTCGTACCAGTTTCCACCAGGAGTCTCGCCGTTCTTCACGTCAGGGGCGATATCCTCGAGATAGTTGCGGCGGTAGCGGTCGCGCAGAAAGGCGACCATCTTCGCGTCGGCAAACAAAGGCACGTCTCCAGGGCGCTCCACCGCGTACAGATAAGGAATAAGTGGGATGGCGACCCAGTCATAGCCCCCAACCCCATCGTAGCGGCTGATGACGATGCCCGTTTCTCCGGCAGCACAGGGGCGCAGGACCAGCGGGGTGTCAGCGCAAACGCCGGACAGGTAAACCGCAGCGTGACCGGTCGCGGTAAAGAAGCCGAGCTTGCCGTAGGGTTCTTCCAGAAGAAGAGTCGCCGAGGCGCCTGCCGCGCAGGAACAGGCTAATACGATGAGCGCTAGCCTCAAGAAAGCGCGCCGCGCTGGCTGGATGTGGCGTTGCAACATAATCACCCCAGACGACTTAAGCCTAACCTCCCTGTTAAGAACCCTTTAACGAAAGAATAGTTGCTGGAAATCGGAAAAACCAGTTACCGAAGGCCAGAGGAATCAGGGTAAGAAAGTGCCCCGTCCCGGGGTCACTTAGGCCCCAGACGCGCTTTTGCCCAGCGCGCACTCTCCGCCACGGATTCGTCTTCGTCGGCTGCAAGGTTTTCGAGATGGGGGAGGAACTCTGGGTTTCCACTATTGCCCATGGCGATGGCGGCATTGCGACGGAGGCCGGAGCGCTTGGCCCGGCGGATGGGCGATCCGCGGAAGGCTTCGCGAAATTCTTCAACCCCCATTTCCGCGAGCCAGTCCAGGGCGGGCTTCACCAGGCCGGGGCGAGCTTCGAATTCTGGCGCCGGGGACACTGGGGCTTTGCGGTTCCAGGGGCATACGTCCTGGCAGACGTCGCAGCCGAAGATGTGGCGGCCCATACCGGCGCGAAGATATTCCGGGATGGATCCCCGCTTTTCGATCGTGAGATACGAGATGCACTTGTTGGAGTCGAGCCGGTAGGGGGCGATCAAAGCGTCCGTCGGGCAGGCTTCAATACAGCGGGTGCAGGTGCCACAGCGATCCGGGGCCGGCAGGTCCGCCTGTAGTTCGAGCGAAGTGAGGATCACGCCCAGGAAGAGCCATGAGCCTTTTTTCTGATTGATGATGCAGGTGTTCTTGCCGATCCAGCCCACGCCGGCATATTTCGCGTACACGCGCTCTACGATGGGGCCCGTGTCCACGTAGCTACGAGTGGTGAGGGTGGCTTGCAATTCTGAGGGCAAGGCCTCCCGCAGTGCGGCTTCCACCTGCTTGAGGCGGCGCATGACCGCATCGTGATAGTCTTCGCGGCTCCAGGCGTAACGGGAAATCCATCCCCGATTCGAATCCTGGAGTTGAGTTGAGTAAGGATGCCTGGTGTTGTAGTTGATTGCGCAAACGACCACGCTGCGCGCCCAGGGCGCGACGCGCGAAAGAGACGCGCGTTTGAGCGCTCCCTGAGCGTCGCGGGCTTCCATATATTTCATTTCGCCGGCATGGCCGGCGGCAATCCATTCCGGTAAATGCTGAAGTTCGGGCGCGTCGGTGGCGGGCGCAACACCGCACAGGTCAAAGCCCGCCTGCTCGGCGGCGCGTTTGACCACGGCCTTCACGTCGCTGATTCCAATCGACAACTTCGACCCCTTTGCAGCAAATTCCCGTTTCCGTGCGAGTGCGAGAAAGTCCCGAGATGGGAAGTTCTAGTCCCAATGTGGAAAGCAAGTCGCATTTCATGCCCCAAATATCTTGCCTTCGTTCCCTCAGGGTATAAGCTTCCGCATACAGAGTCACGCAAGTTCCCTGCGCGTTCTCCAAACTCATCGAACGAAGGAGAAACATTGATGTCACAAACCCCTCACGCGCAACTAGCCACAACTCAGATATCCGTCATCAACGAGAGCACCGTCCTGACCGATGCTGAAGTTACACCCGTCGTGATTGCCCTGCAGCAGCAGGTGACCAACGACTTCCGCCCCATCTGGGGCACAGACGCGGTATTGAAGATGGTGCCCCAAGGCACGCAACCGCCCGCCGGAACCTGGTGGCTGGTGATACTTGACGACTCCGATCAGGCCGGAGCCCTCGGCTATCACGACCTGACTCCGGATGGCCTGCCGATCGGCAAAGTCTTCGCCGCCAGCGATCTGAAAGCCGGAACCTCCTGGTCGGTCACCGCCAGCCACGAACTGCTGGAGATGCTGGCCGACCCGAATATCAACCTGACCGTGTTGGTGCAGAATGCGGACACGAGCGGAACGCTGTACGCCTATGAAGTGTGCGATTCCTGTGAAGACGACAGCTTCGGCTACCAGATCAGCAACGTCATGGTGTCCAACTTTGTCTATCCGGCATGGTTTGAGAGTTTTCGGCCGGAGGGCAGCACGCAGTTTGACCGCATGAACAGGATTCAGAAGCCCCTGCAGTTGCTGGCGGGCGGCTATATCGGAGTGTTCAACATCACCGACGGCAGCGGTTGGCAGCAGCAGACGGCGGAAAAGAATCCCACCAACCTCAGGCACCGCGGCCATGTGGGCTCGCGCCGCGAGCGCCGCTCGATTAACCGAAACCAGTGGATCACCAGCCTGCCGCAGCGCAAGATCACCAACAACGCACAACAGTACCGACAGAATCTGCAGACGATTCTAAGGCGCAAAGAAGCCGCCTGAGAACGGCAAGTCCTCCCCCTGTCAGCCCCGCGCATGCGGGGCTTTTTTCATGTCATCGTAACCACGAATGCGGAGGTTCAACGCTGCTGTCGGCAGTCGGCCGCCAGCGAGTCCCCGGCAAGAAATGAGGGCAGCCTCTGGGTTGCCCTTCCTCGTTCCGGAGTTCGGGAGCATCAAATGCGGGCGCAGTCCCGAATAACCGCCAAGAATCCCACCTCTCGCGCAGAGAACGGGCGAGAAGTGGAGCACCCGGCTACGGAGCGCCATCGGCTGACATGCGCCAGCTTTCGCGGTATGCTTCCGCCATGCGCGTCAAAGAACTCAAACTACCCCTTCTCTGTGTTGCACTGTTCGCCGTCCCCGCTCTCCTGGCACAGCAACCCAGTACCATAACAGTGACCATCAGTGTGACCGACCCGTCGCGAGCAAGCATCCCCCATGCGCAGGTTCGAATCGTGCCTGCATTCGACGCCGCGCCAAAGATGGAAACGGATGACAAAGGCCGCCTCACGCTTCAGTTGAGACCGCGCGATTACGCCTTGGTGGTGGAGTGTCAGGGATTCAAGAAGTCCGTCACTCACTTCGAAGTGCGGGAATCAAACCAGCCTCAGACCGTTTCCGTGGTCCTGCAAGTGGGAGGTGGCAGCCACGTCGAGGTGGAACCTGCGCCTTCGAAGGACAGCCTGACTCTGCGGACGGACCAGTATCACATCTCGGCAACGCTGTCTTCGGCCGAGTTGAAGGCCATGCCGCACGTCACGCTGACCGTTCACAATTCGCACACGAACGCAGACGAGACATACTCCGGGGTTCGGCTTGCCGATCTTCTTATCAAGATGGGTGCACCCCTGGGCAGCGAACTTCATGGCGGGGCCCTCGCGAGCTACATTGTCGCAACTGGGTCGGACGGCTATCAGGCTGTGCTGGCGCTCGGTGAGGTTGACCCCGGCTTTCATCCGGGAGAAGTTCTAGTCGCCGACGCGATGGATGGCAAACCGCTGGATGCGCATTCCGGACCGTTGAAACTCGTCGTCAGCGAAGACAAGCGGCCGGCGCGATCGGTGAGAAATCTGACGATGATCGAGATCAAGGCAGCGCCTTAGCGAGGTCACATAGAAACTCCTAGAGACGCCGCTGGGAATGCAAGCCGGCATGGGATTCTTCGCTTCGCTCAGAATGACAACAAGGAAGAGCTTTACACGCCCAGCTTCCTGACTTCCTCGTTGTAGTACTTGCGGTAGAGGATGTCCCACTCCTGCGAGCCTTCGAGGATGGTTCGCTTCTGGCTCTCGATTTTCTGGCGGGCGGCTACGTCAATTCTTTCTTCCTGGTTGAGCAGGTCCTCGAGAATCTTGCGGGTTTCCTGGCGGATGGTGTTGGGGTCTTCGATGAACTCGACTTCGTCCATCTGCTTGAGCACATCGGCGACGGCCCGGGCCAGCACGTTGACTTTGTCGCGGCTCAGTCTCACAGCACCGCCTTGTACTTGCGCACCAGTTCGGTCTTCACCTTGCGGAACATTTCCTGGTAGTTGGCGCCTGTCTTGTGCATTTCTTCGGAGTAGGCTTCGAGAATGACGCGCACTTCGTCGTTGATGCGGTCTTCCAGCGAAAGTTCATCCACCAGAGCGGCGTTCACGCGCTCGGTCACGGCGGGAACGGCCGCCGTCTCGATGAACTTACCAGCGATCAGTTTCTTGGTGACTTCGCGGGCCAGGTAGCCCACATATTCTTTGGAAAAAAGCATGCGTAGATCGCGAGTTGCAGGCGCAACCAGTTTTTGTTTTGAATCTGAGAGTGTAACACAGCGGGCGGCGGAGCGCAGGGGCAAGGGCTGCGAGGCCGTCCGCAGGGGCACACCCCTTCCGGGGGACCACCGTTGTCGCAGCCACCCAGCCCGGGGCTTATGAGCGAACCTTATCTCAGCAGGGTGGCGATAGTGGTCTCGAGGATCGCTCCGATCAGAAAGATAAAGACAAAGTACGTGGCCGCACGGCTGGCGGAATCATCTACCTTGGGTTCGGACATGGTTCCTCACAGGGGTTGAGTTTGGGGATCAGCTTCGTCGCACAGAATCCACGGAGCGGGATTATACACGGTTGTCAAACGGAGGCAAGCTTGTGGTTCCGGCCAAGTCACGGGAGGGGTTGGTCAGGAAGGTCGCGAAAATCCGGCGAAAAAACCGCGAAAATGTAAAAAGAATGTCAAATACACCGCCTTTTCCATTGGATGGCATCAGAACGTTGTAAGCTGCTGGCGTTGGAGCCAAAAGGGGGTTCAGTGCTGCGAGTAGCTGAAAATACGACGGGCCGGCCGGTTCTGACGGGCGGGATGCAAGAGAAGGACAGGAGCGCCGGAGCGACGCGCGCCTTAGGGCGGATTCTTGTCATAGAGGATGATCCCGCGGTACAGAAAGCGCTGCGGCGGCTGTTTGAGGCGGAGGGATATCTGGTAGAGGCGCACACCAACGGAGTGTCGGGCCTGGAGAGCTTTCAGAAAACGGTGCCGACGGCGGTGATTCTGGATCTGCGGCTGCCCAAGATGTCGGGCCGCGACGTCTGCCGCCAGATTAAGGCGGTTGCGCCCAAACTGCCCGTCGTGGTGCTGAGCGCGGCCAGCGACGTAGCCGATAAGGTCCTGCTGCTGGAACTGGGCGCGGATGATTACGTGACCAAACCGTTCAGCCCGCGCGAGTTGCTGGCCCGGGTGCGGACGGCGTTGCGGCACAGCGCCCCGGCGGCCAAAGGAACGCTGCTCAGCTTCGACAATATCACCGTGGACGTCGCTCGCATGGAAGTCAAGCGCGACGGCAGGGTGGTTACGCTGACGGCGCAGGAATTCAAGACCCTGCAGTTTCTGCTGCAGAACGCCGAGCGCGTGATCGGCCGCGACGAACTGCTCAACGAAGTCTGGGGATACCAGAATTATCCCTCCACGCGCACCGTGGACAACCACATTCTGAAGCTCCGGCAGAAGCTGGAGCGCGATCCCGCCAGTCCAGTCCACTTCCGGACGGTGCATGGGGTCGGGTATAAGTTTGTGGGCTGACCTCCTTGGCCAAGAACCCCGAATCCGCCGCATCTACAATCCCTTCCTCAAGGCCGGGACTGGTTCCGTCGTTGCGGTTGCGGACCCGGTTTCTGCTGTCCATGCTGGTGATTACGGCGGGCCTGACGACCACCAGTCTGCTGCTGGTCCGGCGCACGGTTGAAGCAAAGGTCCGCGAGAGTCTTGCCGAAGGCCTGCAGAATTCCGTCGTGACCTTTCAGAACTTTCAGCGGGAGCGGGAATCTCTTTTGACCCGTTCGGCCGAGCTTCTCGCCGACCTGCCCATTACGCGCGCGCTGATGACCACGCACGATCCGGCGACGATTCAGGATGCTTCGCGAGACTTGTGGCAGCTTGCCGGCAGCGACCTGCTGGTGCTGGCGGACCGGCGGGGGGTCGTTGTGGGGCTGCATACCAAGTCGCCGGGCTTCACGCCCCAGACCGCCCAGACATACTTCACCAGGACTCTGGCAGATGAAGAGGCGAACCGCTGGTGGTATGGCGGGAAACATCTTTATCAGACCTTTGTCCAGCCGATTTATTTCGGATCGCGCACCGACGGCCCCGTCCTGGGCTTTCTGCTGATCGGCGATGAGATTGACTCCGGGCTGGCGCGCGAGATCAGCAAAGTGGCGGCCAGCCAGGTGGCGTTTTCCTATAACGGAGAAATTCTGGCCACGACTCTCACCGAGACGCAGGCCGGAAGCACCAGTCTCCGGACGCTGGTATCGGGACCGGCGCAGGCCAGCCCGGCCGACATTTTGCTGGGAACTGAGCACTATCTCGGCACTTCTCTGGAGCTCTCCGCTGCGCAGTCGCCGCCGGTGCGCCTGACCGTGCTGGGCTCCTACGACAAACAGGCGCAGTTCCTCAACAGCCTGAACCGCATGTTGCTCACGCTGGGTTTGGCGGCCGTGCTGATCGGCAGCCTGCTCGTGTTTCTGCTTTCGCATACCTTCACGCGGCCTCTGGCCAACCTGGTAGAAGGCGTGCGGGCGCTCGAGCGGGGAGACTTTCATCATCCCCTGGACTCCCGGGGCACCGACGAAGTTGCGGAACTCACCGGGGCCTTTGACCGCATGCGCACCAGCCTGCTCAAGACGCAACAGGAACTGCTGGAAGCGGAACAGTTGGCAACGATTGGACGGATGGCCAGCTCGATCTCGCACGATCTCAGACATTCCCTGGCAGCCATCACGGCAAACGCGGAATTCCTCTGTGAAAGCGGGCTCTCCCAGGCGCAAAGAGATGAACTGTACGAAGAGGTTCGCGCGGGCGTGAACCGCATGACCGATCTGATTGACTCTTTGCTGGAGTTCGCCCGAACGCGCGAATCTCTGAATCCGGCGTATGGCAGCGTGCGGGAGCCGGTGCGGCGGGCGATCCAAGCCGTGCGCCTGCACCCGCGGCATCAGGAAGCGGTGATCGAGGAAAGCTTCCACAGCTCCGGCATGGCCTGGTTCGACGGCAGGAAGCTGGAGAGGGCGCTCTACAACCTCGTTTTGAATGCCTGCGATGCGGCGCCCGATGCGGGCGGAAAAGTGTCGGTCGAAGTCGGCGAGACGCCCGCGGGCACCACCATTGAAGTGAGCGACAACGGGCCCGGGATCGCAGATCCCATTCGCGACAAACTCTTCCAGCCGTTTGTCAGCTTCGGCAAAGAGAATGGGACGGGTCTGGGGCTCACTGTAGTGCAGAAGATCGTCCACGATCACAACGGAAAAGTGGAGACCGAACGGCGGGACGGCAGGACGGTGTTCCGGGTGGTTCTGCCACCTCCGGCCCAGGGAGAATTGCAGCCGGGGAAAGCGGAAGCGCTGCAGACAGCAGCGAAGGGTCATAAGGGCGCAGCCGATGGTGCAGATGGGTGAAGCGCAGCCGGCTGACCTCGAAACAAGAGCGCGGAGAATCAGAAGGGCGATCCACGAGTTCGGGCAGGAGGAGATCCATGAAGTTTCAACTCATGCGAGGGCTGACGCGGTACTTTGCGCTGGCCTGCATTCTGGCGAACGTTCTGTTGAACGGAGGTTTGGGGCTGGCTCAGGTTACAGCGGCTGACAAGACATCCCCAGCACGGATGGAGGCGCACGCCGCGGGCCGAGAAGACGCCGCTGTGGACATGCAGCAACTGCGCGCCATGATCGAGGAACTGCGCCAGGAAAACCAGGCTTCGCGGGCCGAGATGAAGCAACTCCGAGAGGAACTGCGGAGCACGCGGTCGCTGCTCGAGAATCTTGCAGGAGCCCGCGCCGCTGAAGCGCCCGCAGCAGCCGCGGCCAATCCGCCGGCGGCGTCTCCGCTCGAAGCGCGAGTCGAGAAACTGGAGGAGTCCAGCACGCTGCTCAGCGGAAAGGTGGATGAGCAATACCAGACCAAGGTAGAGGCAGCCAGCAAGTACCGGGTACGCCTGTCGGGCATCGTGCTGATGAATGCGTTCCGGAATCACGGCACTTCGGACAATTTCGACTATCCCGATTTCGCGCAAGCGGCACCGGGATCGCCTCAGTCGGGGTTTGGCGCCACCCTGCGGCAGTCCGAGATCGGGTTGGAGGTCTTCGGTCCGAATCTGGCTGGAGCAAAGACGTCTGCAAATGTCCATCTGGATTTCGCGGGGGGGTTACCCGCGACCCCCAACGGCGTGGATTTCGGCAGCGTGCGCCTGAAAACGGCGAACCTGCGATTTGACTGGGAGCAGACATCGGTCGTGGCCGGGCAGGATTCGTTGTTTATCTCTCCGCTCTCGCCGACTTCGTTCGCGTCGCTGGCCACGCCGGCGTTTGCCTACGCCGGCAACCTGTGGGGGTGGATTCCCCAACTGCGGGTGGAACATCGTTTTGATTTTTCCGATCAGCAGGAGTTCACGGTGCAGGCTGGAATTCTCGACAATCTGACATGGGATTTCCCTTCGGACCCCTTTTACCGCTACGCGGGCGCAGGGGAGCAGTCCGGACAACCCGCATATGCCGTGCGGACCGCGTGGTCGCGGCCGGTGGGCGGAAAGCAACTCAGTTTCGGAACTGCGGGTTATTACGCGCGGCAGAATTGGTCGTCAGGCCGTTTTGTGGACGGCTGGGCCGGAATGGCAGACTGGCAGGTTCCGCTCACACAAAGCTGGACGCTCTCGGGAGAGTTCTATCGCGGACGCGGCGCGGGTGGTCTGGGCGCGGGAATCGGCCGGACGGTGCTTTATGGAACATCTTCAACCTATGCAGCCACGCCGATTCGCGGAGTGGATTCGGCCGGCGGATGGAGCCAGCTGAAATGGCAGATCGCCCCCAAGGTCGAAATGAACGGCGTGTTTGCCGAGGACGACGTCTTCAGCGGCGACGTGCGCGGCTTCGCTACGGACCAGAACAATTTCGGACCGATCCTGGGCCGCAACCGGGGAGCGTCCGGCAATATCATTTTCCGTCCCCGCTCTGATCTGATCCTGGCGGCGGAGTTCCGCAGGCTCAGGAGCTTTCCGATCTACAGCAGCAGTAGTGTGACCAACCAGGTTAACCTGGCGATGGGGATTCTGTTTTGAGGCAAGCGCGCAGAGCGGCGCTAGCGGGTTTGTTGCTCATTGCAAGCAGCTTGTATCTGCATGGGCAGCAATCTGTCCTCAAAGCTCACGTTGAGCTACTGCAGAACGGGCACAAGGTCAAAGATGCATCGAACGTCGTGGTCTGGCTGACGCCGCTGGGCGGAGCCGCGGTGGGTCCGCCGCGTCAAACCACGATTCCCCAGTTGGAGCAGAGGGACAAGAGCTTTCATCCGTCGCTGGTCGTGGTGCCGGTGGGCGGGAAGGTCGAGTTTCCCAATCACGACCCGTTCTTTCACAACGTTTTTTCGCTCTACGAAGGCAAGCGGTTCGATCTGGGCCTCTACGAAAGTGGGACCACGCGTTTTGTTCAATTTGACCGGCCGGGAATTTCCTACATTTTCTGCAATATCCACGCGCAAATGAGCGCTGTGGTGATCGCCCTGGGCACGCCGTATTACGCGGTATCCGACGCGAAGGGCGAGATCGCGCTGCCGAACGTTCCAGCCGGACGCTACCAGATGCAGGTATTCCACGCCTCGGCCCAAGCGGAAGATCTGCAATCCTACAACCGCGAAGTCACGGTGACTGAGAGCACTTTGTCGCTGGGAGCGCTGCGGCTTCGCGAAGCCGACAAGATGGCCAGCCACAAGAACAAGTACGGCCGCGATTACGACCCGCCGAGTCCGGACAGCCCGGTTTACGCCAGGCCCTGAAAGACGAACACCGCAGCCCTCCACGAAGAACCGAGAGGTCTCATGGAAGGCCGCGGGGCGGGGGAGAAGCGCTTCAGAACGGAGGCGTCAAGCCGGTGTAGTCGCCCACCACTTTGGCATCGTAGGGCGCATTGAGCAGGTCAAAGGTGTTTCCGCTCACGGCAACCGTGCCCTGCTGGAAGACGATGTTCCCCATTCCGTCAACCTCGATCACCTGATGGTTGAACTGATCGCTGATCAGAGTGTTGCCGTTGCGGAGTCGCACAGCGCGCGTGGGATTCGGATTGGAAACGCTGCCCGAACGCGCGTTGGTGACGTAGGACCACACCGGGTTCCCGTAAGAGTCTACTTCCAGGATACGGTTGTTGCCCGAGTCGGTGATGAGCGTGTTCCCATTCGGCAGGCGGCTGGCAAACGCAACGATGTTGAGCTGCGTCCCGGTGCATGAGCCGTAGCTCCACACAATCTGCTTGGCGCGCGTCACTTCAATGACGCGGTTGTTGTTTTCGTCAGAGATGAGGATGTGTCCGTTGGGCAGCAGTTCAGCGCTATTGGGATTGTTGAGCTGATTGAAGCCGCATCCCGACGTTCCGGTCATTCCGTATTGCCAGACAATTTTCTTGTCGAGCGTGACTTCAATGATGCGCTCGTTCAGCTGGTCGGTGATCAGAACGTGGCCGTCAGGGATAAACGTGCCCGCACGCGGGCTAGTGTCTCCAATCGGAATCCATGTGTTCTGGACCGGCGTGTTGAGCTGGTTCGGGCCTGATCCGGGGACGCCGGCCTGCCCGTACTGCCAGATAATCCGACCGTCGGGGTTGACCAGCATCACGCGATTGTCCTGGCAGGCGCTGGAGCAGGTAGGTTCCGAACCGGCGGGCGCGCCGGTGCCGGCAACCAGGGTGAACGGTCCCACCCGCTGCGCGTCGTTTACCGCCACCACGGAATGCGGGCCGGCGACGCTGCTGCCGTCCCCGAATGTCCACACGATTCTGTGATTCGCCGGATTCACCTCGAGGACCCGGTTATTGAACTGGTCGGAGATCAGAATGTTCCCCGGACGATTGAAACCATCAGCGTCTTGAGCCCCAGACGCAAGGGAACAGGCCAGAACCACGAGCATCAGAGCCGTGCTCCGGAGAGTGAATGCGCAGTTTTTCTTCATGGTAATTCCCCTTCGTGCAAGATGGGATAGGCCCGCTGCCATCGCAGCTAAAGGCGGGTGCGCTAAGGAGGCGTGAGAGAGTGGTCGTTTCCTGCCAAGCGCACCCTTCGAGAGAGCCCAACCAAGGCTTAGTTTGGCGGGGTTGCTCCGGCCGATTGTCAGAAAGATGTCAAGAGCGTGTCACTTCGCGGAGACCGAAGGCGTAAGACCATTCATCGAGCCGGCGCCGGACCCGACCGCACGTGATAAAATCCATTCTGGATTCCACCGCGCCCGCGCTACGGCACCGGTGACTATAGTTGTTTGAAAACCCAATGTAGGCGCGTAGCTCAGTTGGTTAGAGCGCTACCTTGACACGGTAGAGGTCAGGAGTTCGAGTCTCCTCGTGCCTACCATTTTCTTTTCCCTAGTGTTCGTCCAGATGAAGCAGTCCCCGAACGAATTGGAGGTTGTGCGAATGGAGGCGCGGCGGCAAGCTGAAGGCGCCTCCTGGGACAACGTGTTCTCCGCGGTTTACCGCGCCTACGAAGTGGCTCTGCAGCCGATGGCGCCCCTGGAAAACACGCTCAACATGAAATTGGGCGCGAGCGCAGCAGCGAAAACTTAGGAGCAGCGAATGCCAAGACACGGTCTTACCCTGTTGTTGCTGGGGGCGGTTCTGAGCGCTGGTCCGCGGCCGGCTGCGGCGGCCTCCGACAGTGCTTCGCCGTCTTTCGGTGCTGCGCCGCTCGCGTTGGACGCGGTCGTGGACAATCTCGTGCGTAAAAATGAAGAACGCGCGTGCGCCCTTCAGTCTGCCCAAGCGATCCGCATTTATCATCTCGCCTACCGCGGCTTTCCCGGAGACCGCGAGGCCGAAATGACCGTGCGCGCCAGCTATACCAGTCCCTCGAGCAAGGATTTCGAGGTGATCTCGCAGAAAGGGTCGAAGATTATTCTGGATCGTGTATTTAAGAAGCTGCTGGAGAGCGAAAGAGAAGCCGCAGCCCCGGAGGTTCGCGACCGCACGCTGCTGAACCGCGCCAATTATGAATTTGTCCTGGAAGGCTACGAACCCTCGGACCAAGGCGGGCAGTACGTGCTGAGAGTCACGCCAAAATCGAAGAGCAAGTTCCTCTACCAAGGCAAAGTCTGGGTGGATGGGACCGATTTTGCCGTGACCCAGATCGAAGGCGGGCCGGCGCAGAACCCTTCGTTCTGGACCAAGAAGACTGAAATCCACCACCAGTACACCCGGGTGCAAGGTTTCTGGCTGCCGTCGCGCAATCAGTCGGTCAGCTACATCCGGCTGGGAGGGCGGGCCACACTCACCATCGAGTACAAAGATTACCGCGTGAACAGCGCCACGAATCCCGCTGCCGTTTCGAGTGCAGCAGGCGTGAAGCAGTAGAGTGCACAGCCGGCGCCCCCGCCTGATTCAAACTCCCAAGTAAGTCCTTCGGTTCCCTTCACCAGCCCCCAGGCGTCGAATCTCCGCTACGTCTCTTCGTGACTACGCCTGTCCCTTACCTGGCAAAGGATGTGCATGCTGCCCGGCTGGCTGCCCATCCGCATTAGCCCATTGTTAGATGTGGGCCGCGTCCGCACAACCCACCCGTAGGTGCGTATGCCAAGGTGCTGCCAGCCGCGCCCGAGTCGTAGCGGAGGCGCGTCTTAAAGTTGTGCCCCCTATCGCCGATAGGCAGACAGTCTGAGCGTTTCGAGAAGGGATTCGCCGATGGGCGACGCCGAGATCGTTAGAGAGTTTCTGGTTGAGAGCTACGAGAACCTGGACCGCCTCGACCGGGACCTGATCGCCCTGGAAAAGGATCCTGGCAACCAGGAGACGCTGGCCAGCGTTTTTCGCACGATTCACACCATCAAGGGCACTTCTGGATTCCTGGCCTTCAATCAGCTGGAGGCCGTGACCCACGCCGGAGAGAGCCTGCTGGCGCGGTTGCGCGACGGCCTGCTGACCCTCCGTCCGGAAATCACCACGGCGCTGCTGGCCATGGTGGATGCTGTGCGCCAGATGCTTGGAAATATTGAGGCCACCGGAAACGAAGGGGAACGGAACGATCAGGAACTGATCGCCGGTTTGACGCGGCTGCTGCAGACGGAGACGGCGGTGACCACGCCTCCCGAACCGGAGTCGGCAAAACCGGTGTCCCCGCCGCAGAACGCACCGCAGCCCGCGACGAACGTTGGCGACATCCTGGTGGTTGCGGGCAAGGCCAGGGTCAGCGATGTCTGGGCAGCGGTCGAGCAACAGCACGCAGGCGACCCGCGGCACCTGGGCGAGATTCTGGTCGAAAAGGGAGCGGTCAAGCCGCAGGATGTGCTGGACGCGCTGCATGCCCAGCAACAGGCCCGCGGGCAGAGCGCCAGCGACAGCACCATCCGCGTGGACGTGGGCCAGCTGGACCGGCTGATGAACCGCGTGGGGGAGTTGGTGCTGCTGCGCAATCAGATCGTGCAGTTCACCAACTCGATGGAGGACAGCGCCCTGCAGGGCACCAGCCAGCGGCTGAACCTGCTCACCACCGAACTGCAGGAAGGGGTGATGAAGACGCGCATGCAGCCGATCGGCAACATCTGGAGCAAGTTTCCCCGCACGGTGCGCGACGTGGCCATGGGCTGCAGCAAACGGGTGCGCATCGAGATGGAGGGCAAGGAAACCGAACTCGACAAGACCATCATCGAGGCCATTAAGGATCCGCTCACCCACCTGGTACGCAACGCGGTGGATCACGGCATTGAGCTTCCCGAGGTGCGCCAGGCGACCGGAAAGAATCCAGAAGGCCGCCTGTTCCTGAGGGCTTTTCACGAGGGCGGCCAAGTCAACATCGAAATCTCGGACGACGGCGCCGGACTCGACTACGAGAAAATCAGCAACAAGGCCATTCAGAAGGGCATGATCACCGCCGACCAGGCCGCGCGCATGACCGAGCGCGAGATCGCCAACCTCATCTGGCTGCCGGGCTTCTCCACGGCGGAGAAAGTCACCAACGTTTCCGGACGGGGTGTGGGCATGGACGTGGTCAAGACCAACATCGAAAAAATCGGCGGCACCGTGGACGTACAGTCCAAGCCGGGACAGGGTTCTACCGTACGCATGAAGATTCCGCTGACCCTGGCCATTATTCCCGCCCTGATCGTGACCAGCGCGGGCGACCGCTACGCCATTCCGCAGGTGAGCCTGCTCGAACTGGTGCGGCTGGAAGGCGAACAGATCCGCAGCAGCATTGAACTGGTCAACGGCGCGCCCGGAGTACAAAGAGTTCTGGGCAAGCCTCGCCCAGGGCGTACCGCAAACAGGGGAATACAGGCGGGTGCGCAAAGGAGGCAAGGAGATTTGGCTTGCGTCTACGTATTACCCGATCCTTGACGCCAATGGAAAAGCGTATCGCGTGCTCCAGTTTTCGACTGATGTGACCGAGCAAAAGTTGGCCAGCGCCGACTGTGCCGGCCAGATCGCCGCAATCGGTAAGTCGCAGGCCGTCATCGAGTTCAAGATGGACGGCACCATCGTTGCCGCCAACGACAATTTCCTGAAGACAATGGGGTACACACTGGATGAAATCAAGGGACGCCATCACAGCATGTTTGTGGATGAAGCCTGCCGGCAGAGCGCGGACTACAAGGAGTTCTGGACTAAGCTGAACCGCGGCGAATACCAGGCCGCCGAGTACAAGCGCATCGGCAAGAGGGGCAAGGAAGTCTGGATTCAGGCCTCCTGCAACCCGATCCTGGATTTGAACGGCGAGCCCTTCAAAGTGGTGAAATACGCCACCGACGTCACCCAGAGAGTGAAAACCGCCCAGGAGGTAGAGAAGATTTCGCAGGGTCTGGCCAGCGCGTCGGAAGAGTTGACGGCCACCAGCCAGCAGATGAGCGCCAACGCCGAAGAAACATCGGCGCAAGCGAACCTAGTCTCGGCGACCGCCGAGCAAGTCAACCAGAACCTGCAAACCGTGGCCACCGGCAGCGAGGAAATGAGCGCCAGCATCAAGGAAATCGCCAAGAACGCTCACGAATCGGCCAAGGTGGCCACCGGTGCGGTCAAGGTCGCGGAGGACACCAACCAGATAGTCACCAAGCTGGGAGACTCCAGCACTGAAATCGGCCAGGTCATCAAGGTCATCACCTCCATTGCCCAACAGACCAACCTGCTGGCCCTGAACGCCACCATCGAAGCGGCCCGCGCGGGAGAAGCGGGAAAGGGTTTTGCGGTGGTAGCCAACGAGGTCAAGGAACTGGCTAAGCAGACGGCCAAGGCGACCGAGGACATCAGCCGCAAGATCGAGGCCATTCAGGGCGACACCAAGGGAGCGGTCGGCGCCATCGGCCAGATCAGCGCGGTCATCAAGCAGGTCAACGACATTTCCAACACCATCGCCACCGCCGTGGAAGAGCAGAACGCCACGACCAACGAGATGGCTCGCAATGTGGGCGAGGCGGCGAAGGGCTCGGGCGAGATCACCAGGAACATCGGTGGCGTGGCCGAGGCGGCGAAGAGCACTACCCAGGGAGCCAACGATTCTCTGAAAGCGGCCCAGGCCCTGACCCGGATGTCCGCCGACCTGCGGAATCTGGTGCAGCGGCTGAACAGCAAGTAGGTGGAAATATCTATGCTGCCGGTTCGGGTTCTGGTTGTGGACGATTCCGTGGTAGTGCGCAAGCTGCTGGGCGAAGCCCTAGGCTCCAGCGCGGAAGTGCAAGTGGCGGGGACGGCTTCGAGCGGCGCCATCGCGCTGGCCAAGATCCCGCAACTGAATCCTGACGTGGTCACGCTGGATGTCGAGATGCCCGGGCTCGATGGTATCCAGACGCTCACGGAAATCCGCAGACTGTACCCCAGGTTGCCGGTGATCATGTTCAGCACGCTCACCGAGCGCGGAGCCGCCATCACGCTGGAGGCGCTGTCGCTGGGCGCTTCCGACTACGCCACCAAGCCGAGCAACGGGGAGAGCCTGGCCAGCACGATGGCGCAGGTGCGGCAGGAACTGATCCGGAAGATCGTTTCCCTCGCCGGCCGGAGCTCCGGCAATCCGGCCTCACTTCCCGCCCGGTTTCCGGTCCCCAGAAGGCCGGCCCGCGCGCAAATCGCCGTTCTAGCCATCGGAACCTCTACGGGCGGTCCCAACGCGCTGGCGGAAGTGATTCCCCACCTTCCGCGGGACTTTCCCGTGCCCGTGGTGGTGGTGCAGCACATGCCGTCGCTGTTCACGCGGTTGCTGGCCGAGCGCCTGAACTCACAGTCGCCGCTGGCGGTGCGGGAAGCAGAGGCCGGCCAGGTCCTGGAACCAGGCCAGGTGTGGATCGCACGCGGAGATTTTCACATGACCGTTGAAACAAAGGGAACGCAGGTGGCGCTCGGTCTCAATCAGGATCCGCCGGAAAATTCCTGCCGACCGGCGGTAGATGTCCTGTTCCGTTCGGTGGCCCGGGTCTACGGTGCGAACACGCTGGCCCTGGTAATGACCGGCATGGGCTCGGACGGCGCCCGCGGGGCTCAGCATATACGGGAGGCAGGGGGAGAAATCCTGGTGCAGGACGAAGCTTCCTCGGTGGTGTGGGGAATGCCGGGAGCAGTGGTCAGCGCGGGCGTAGCGGACGGAATTTATGCCTTGCCAGAGATCAGCCAGGAGATCGTCCGCCGCGTTGCAGCCAGCAGGATGCATGCATCCGGCGCATCAGTATCAGTGAGGATGTGAGCGCCCGCAAGTCCAGAACGCTGGAAACAACATGATTGAAACGGGCACGGCCAGTGCGGTCACGGGACCGGGCGCGGAGAACTTGCGCGATCCCGCGTACTTGAAAATCCGCGATGCCATCTACCAGATTTCCGGCATCTACCAGGCGGAGGAAAAGCTGTACCTGCTGGCTTCCCGATGCGCGCGGCGCATGAGCGCGGTGAATGCCAAAACTCCCACCGAATACCTGGAGCACCTCACAGTTCGGACAAACCGGGAAGCGGAGCTGCGCTTGCTTCTCAACGAAATCACGATCGGCGAGACTTACATGTTTCGCAGCCCGCCTCAACTGGCCGCCCTGCGCGACGTGATTCTTCCGCAGATTGTGCAAACCAAGAACGCGATGGGCTTCAAGCGTCTGCACTTGTGGAGCGCCGGCTGCTCCACGGGAGAAGAGCCCTACACCCTGGCCATGTTTCTGCGGGAAGAAAGCGAAAAAATGCTGGCTGGTTGGACCTTTGACATTCTCGCTACTGACCTGAATGACAACTCCCTGACCGCCGCCAAGGCCGGGATCTACGGAGAATATTCCCTTCGCAGCACCACCGAGCCGTTGCGAAGAAGATACTTCAAGCCCCATGATGAGAAGCGTCTCCAGGCCACGGACCAGCTGAAATCGTTGATCCGGTTCGAGCGCGTTAACCTGAATGACGACAGCAAGATGACCTTCCTGAAAGGCATGGACCTGATCTTCTGTTGCAACGTACTGATCTATTTCGACCTGGCCTCGAAGCGCAAGGTCATGCAGCACTTCTATTCGAACCTGCTTCCCGGCGGCTACCTGTTTCTGGGCCACGCCGAGTCCCTCTACCAGGTGGATGACCGCTTTCACCTGGTGCATTTTCCCGGTGCGATTGGCTACTGGAAACCGCCTCTCGGGTACAAGGGCGGAGGCAAGTGATCCCTTGCTGAAAGCCCCGATCAGCTTCGTCCGAAAATCGAGGCTCTGGATGCGGTTCCGATCACAATCTCTTGGCCGCTGCGCTCCTTGCCCTGTCTGCCGCTGGAACGGTTGACTCCCGACCGGCCTACCGCCTAGCATTAGCCGCTTGCAAAACCGTCCCGGCTTCGCCAAGGAGTGTCCCGCACATGCGTCAGTTTGTCCTCCCTCTGTTCTGTTCGCTGCTGTTGATTCAGCCCCTGGGAGCCACCGGGAAGGAGCAGCCCAAGAAGGCTGCTGCCGCGGCTGCCGATTCGTCTGAAAAGGGAGAAAAGAAGGATCTCCCGCTCACGCCAACGCGCACCATCGAGTTCACGACTGACGAAGGCACGTGGCTCTCCCTGGACGTTGCCCCAGACGGCCAGTCCCTGATCTTTGACCTGCTGGGCGATCTCTACACTTTGCCCATCGGCGGCGGCGAAGCCAAGAAGATCACCACCGGAATGGCCTTCAACAGCCAGCCACGCTTCTCGCCCGACGGCAAATTGATCACATTTGTCAGCGATCGCAGCGGCGCAGAAAACGTATGGATCTCCAGCCCCGATGGCAGCAATCCGCAGCAACTCAGCCACGACGAACAAGTGGAGTTCACTTCGCCAGTCTTCAGTCCCGACGGGCAATACGTTCTTGTGAGCCGCGAGAGCCAGTTCCCCTGGGAGAACTACGAGATCTGGATGTACCACATCAAGGGCGGCGCGGGCATTCAGGTCACCAAGGGCAAGGCAAAGCCGGATGCTCCACGCCGTGACTGGGTTTACGCGGTCGGCCCGTCTCTTTCCCGCGATGGCCATTATCTTTATTATGCGGCGCGGACGAAAGGTCTAGCTTACGACGCGCAATTTCCGCTTTCGCAGATCGTGCGCCGCAACCGCATCACCGGCGAAGAAGACACGATCACGGACGCTCCCGAGAGCGCCTTCCGCCCCGAGATTTCACCCGACGGCACCAAGCTTGTGTATGGCACTCGATACGAGACCGAGACCGGCCTGCGCATCCGCGACCTGGCCACGGGCGATGAGCGCTGGCTGAAGTACCCGATCCAGCGCGATGACCAGGAATCGCTCTACACCCGCGATTTTCTTCCCAATTACGCCTTCACCCCCGACAGCAAAGACGTCATCGTCACTTGGGGCGGCAAGATTCATCGCATTACGGTCATCACCGGCGAGGTCCATGACATTCCCTTTTCGGCCAAGGTATCCCGCCAACTCGGCCCACAACTGAGCTTCCCGACGCGCGTAGACGAAGGCCCGGTGGTAGCCCGCATCATTCAGAACCCGGTCCAGTCGCCGGACGGCAAGCGCGTGGCTTTCTCCGCGCTCACCCACATTTATTTGATGGATTTGCCGCAAGGAACACCGCGGCGTGTCACCACGGTTGCTGCCCGGGAGTTTGAGCCGGTGTGGTCGCCCGACGGGCAATGGCTCGCCTACGTCACCTGGTCGGAGGAAGGCGGGCACATCTGGAAGGTTCGGGCAGACGGCTCGGGCACACCCCAGCAACTCACCAAGGTCACGGCTTACTACCGCGACCCGGCCTGGTCGCCCGATGGGCAGCGCATCGTCGCGTTGCGCAGCCCGCGCGGCAGCCACGTAGAAGCCTTCGACGAATGGGGCCACTCCGCTTCTTTCGATCTGGTCTGGCTTCCCGCCGACGGTGGTGACACAAACTTCATCGTTCCTGCCCGCGGAGCGCTGCACCCGCACTTCGGTCCAGAGAAGGACCGGGTATACCTCTACTCCGAAGCCGGGCTTTTCTCCATCCGCTACGACGGCACCGACCGCCGGACTCTGGTCAAGGCTGTGGGCAAGGTCTGGTTTGTTGATCCCAGCAAAGGCGACGGAGAGCCCGCCGAAGAGATCCGGTTGAGCCCGGACGGGCAGTGGGCGCTGGCCCGCATCAGCGGCCAGCTTTACATCTTCGCCGTTCCCCACATGGGCGGCGAGGCGCCGATCGTCAACCTCGACAAGGCGGTGCTGCCCATGCGCAAGCTGGGCGATGTTGGCGCCAACTACCAGGACTGGGGCGAAGGCGGCAAGACCATTACCTGGGCAATTGGTTCCACCTTCTTCCGGCTGCCGCTCGATAAGGTCGTCTTCGAGCCGCCCAAGAAGGACGACGAAAAGAAAAAGGACGAAGACAAGAAGGCTGACGCCAAGGACGAAAAGAAAGACGACAAGAAGCCTGCCAAACTGCCCATTGAGGAGATCGCCGTAAAGGTTGAAGTGCCGCGCCACAAGCCGGTCGGCACCGCCGTGCTGCGGGGCGCGCGCGTCATAACTATGCGGGGCGACGAGATTCTCAACGACGCCGACATTGTGATCAAGGACAACCGCATCGCTGCCGTTGGTCAGCGCGGCTCGGTCACCGTACCCGATGCCGCGAAGGTCTTTGACCTCACCGGAACCACCATCATTCCTGGTTTCGTGGACCTGCACCCTCACTGGACTGAGATCCGTCGAACCGTTCTGGACCTCGAGAACTGGTCCTTCATGATGAATCTCGCCTATGGCGTGACGACCGGGCGTGATCCCCAGACTGACACCGACGATATGTTCGTCTACCAGGACCTCGTGGAGATGGGCGAAATCCTCGGCCCTCGCGCCTACTCCACCGGTCCCGGAGTCTTTCCCGACACTGATTTCCAGTCGCTCGATGACGCCAAGAATCTGGTGGAGCGCTACAAGCGGTACTACCGCACCAACCACCTCAAGTCCTACCTGGTGGGCAATCGCAAGCAGCGGCAATGGATGGTGCAAGCCTGTCTTGCCAACCAGGTCATGCCCACCACCGAAGGCGGGCTCGACTTCAAATTGAATCTCACGCACATTCTCGATGGTTTCAGCGGCAACGAACACAGCCTTCCCATCACTCCAATTTACAAAGACACGGTCGAATTCGTTGCCCGCTCCGGTATCAACTACACCCCCACGCTGATCGTGGCCTACGGCGGCCCCTTCGCCGAAACCTACTTCTTCGAGAACACCGAAGTTCACGACGATCCCAAGGCCCGCCATTTCATGCCGCACAATCTGTTGGATTCCAAAACCCGCCGGCGCGAAGGATGGTTCCGCACCGACGAGCATGTCTTCCCGCGGCTAGCAGCGCAGGACGCAAAGATCATCAAGGCCGGTGGCAAAGTCATGATTGGCAGCCATGGCGAGTTTCAGGGACTGGGCTACCACTGGGAGATGTGGGCGCTCGCTTCCGGCGGCATGGGCAGCATGGAAGTGCTGCGCTCGGCCACCATCCACGGCGCCGAAGCCATCGGCCTGGCGCAGGACTTGGGCAGCATCGAGGCCGGCAAGTTGGCCGATCTCATCGTACTCAACAAGAACCCGCTCGACGACATCCACAACACCAACACGATCCGCTTCGTTATGAAGGACGGAGAGCTGTTTGAGGGCGACACGCTCAACCAGGTATGGCCCGTGCAGAAACCGCTGGCTCCCCTGTGGTGGTGGAACGAAAAGCCGTAAGCACTTAAAGAGGATCGAGCCGTTCGATCGCGACCCGTCCGCTGATCTATTGGAACCCGGCGGAGCGCAGCAGATCGTCTAGCCCATCCAGCATTGCGTTCGCGCGTTGCGGAACAGGTCCGTCCGGCAGAGCTGACAACAGCCCAGCCACCCGCTCCGCCATTCCCGTAGGCAGTTTCGGGCACAACTGCTGCGCGAAACGCACCAAGCGTTTTTCCCCGGGATGCGGCTGGTCGTTCACCGCAAACACAATGTCAAAATAGCTGGCCAGCATGGCAACCGTGCGGTGATTCACGCTGACCGTATCGCCCCGCCGCAGGGCGCGTTCGATCTGATGCAGGTAGGACGACATATTCTTCCGCAGAATGGGATGATTCTTGGCGATGATCGCCCTCTTCAACTCCTCCGGATATGGCTGACTGGCCCTTTGTTGGGTCGCATGAAACCATCCCGACCGGTCAAACAGGGGCTGCGAATTGCGCACGTTGTACCAGAAGCAGGTGGAATATCCAACCGATGCTTCATGCCGCGTGAGCACGCGGTCCAACTGATCCTCGATCCATCGCGTCGTGCGGAACATGATGTCCACACACATGCCGGTTTGGGAGTCAATCCACTCGTCGCCTGGCTCCCAGAACCAGTTCCCGATTTCCGAGGTCGTGGCCCCGCGTGCGATGCCGGCGCGAGCCGGCACTGGAACAATCTCGCTGGCATAGACGTAAAGATCAACGTCGGATTGGTCATCGGCAAACGGCGATGTACGGGACCCGGCCAGCACGACGGCTTCGACCTCGGGGATGGCGGCAAATTGGTCCGCAACCCGATGGGCCACGGCTGAAGCCGGAGATGAGGGGTAGTTCGCGGTCATAAGCGGTGGTGGGAAGAGTATAGACTTCGGACAAATAGTGTGCCCTTTGGGACGCAATTGTCCGCCGAGCATTTACAATGCTCGGATCGAGGGCGTGCCCGTGAAGACTGTTCGCCGGTTCCCTGCCGTTGTCGTTCTCCTGTGTCTTGCCCTGCTTCTGCCGGCCTTCGCTCAGCAGCCTGCGGCGCATCCGGTCGCAGACTGGATCAAGTCCGGCGTCATTTACGAACTCAACCCGCGGACATTTTCCGCCACCGGCGACTTTCGCGGGATCGAGCAGCGCCTTGATTACCTGAAAGACCTCGGTGTCACCATTGTATGGATCATGCCCATCCACCCGGTTGGGCAGGCAAAGAAAAAGGGCAGCATCGGCAGCGCCTACGCCGTGCAGGATTACTACGCCATCAATCCTTCTTACGGCACCAAGGAAGACTTCAAGCGCCTCGTCAACGAAGCGCACCAGCACGGCTTGAAAGTCATCATTGATATCGTCGCGAACCACACCGCCTGGGACAGCGTGCTGATGAAGCACCCCGAGTTCTACAAGAAGGACGCGCAGGGTAACATCATCCCTCCTAATCCCGACTGGGCTGATGTCGCCGGGCTCGACTACCGGAACCCCCAGCTGCGCGCCTACATGACCGACATGCTGAAATACTGGCTGAAGGATTTTGATCTGGACGGGTTCCGGTGCGACGTTGCCGGGGAAGTCCCCACGGATTTCTGGGAAAATGCCCGCGCGGAATTGATGAAGATCAAGCCCGAGATCGTTATGATTGGCGAGGCCAACAAACCCGAGTTGCTGACCAAGGCGTTCGATCTCGATTACGCGTGGCCGTTCCACAGTACGATGACCAACGTGCTGGAAAACGGCACGCCGGCACAAGCTATCATCTTGAACTGGACCACGGAGCATGAGCGGTATCCGAAAGACGCGCTGGAGATGCGCTTCTCCGACGACCACGACGAAAAGCGCGCGATTGCCCGTTTCGGCGAGCGCGGCGCCCTGGCTGCGTCTGCTCTGGTCTTCACCACGGACGGCGTGCCTTTGCTGTACAACGGCATGGAAGTCGGCGATACGACCGAGTCCACCGCGCCGGCATTGTTTGAGAAGCTTCCCGTCTTCTGGCCCATCGTGGAACGCCGGCCCAACTTTCTGCCGTTCTACAAACAGCTCATTGCGCTGCGCCGGGCTCATCCCGCGCTCCAGCAGGGCGAAACCGAGTGGGTACAAAACGGGGCGCCTGACCGCATCCTGACGTTTTTCCGCCGCGGCAGCGGGGAGGAATATTTCGTTGCGATCAACGCTTCGAACCAGCCCTACGCCGGAGTGGCTGATGTTCCCAGCGGCGAATACGTTGACGAAACGCCCGGTCTGGATGAGGCGGCGCGGAAAAAGGTCAGCCTGCCCGCGATCGCCTTGAATGCGTGGGATTTCCACATTTATCGCAGGGTCCGCTAACCTGGCCAGAGGACGCTCCCCTTGCGCCTCACGCGGCAACTAAGTATGGTTCTGGAATGAATTTTCCGCGGTCCAGCGGAGTTTTGCTTCATCCCACGTCTCTGCCAGGGCCTCACGGGGTGGGTGATTTCGGTCCGGAGGCGTATCGCTTCGTGGACTTCCTCCGCTCCGCCGGACAGAAACTCTGGCAGGTTCTTCCGCTGAATCCCACGGGCTACGCGGACTCGCCGTTTCAATGCTTTTCCGCCAGTGCCGGAAATCCGCTGCTCATCAGTCTCGCCCACTTGGCTGATCAAGGACTGCTCAAGCGGGACGACCTGCGCGCGGTGCCGAACTTTCCCCTCGAAACGGTTGATTATGGCTCAGTCATTCGTTTCAAAATGCCGCTACTGCAACGCGCCGCGAAAAATTTCTTCGTCGGCGGGTCCGGCGACGATCGGCGCGGGTTTGAAGACTTCTGCAGGGTGAATGCGGCCTGGCTCGACGATTTCGCCCTGTTCATGGCGGTCAAGGAAGCCCACGACCTGGCCGCATGGACCAGTTGGCCTTCTGACATCGCCGCGCGCCAGCCGGAAGCGATGAAACGCTGGTCGGATAAATTGGCGACCTCCATAGCGGCCCACAAATTCTTTCAGTACGAATTCTTCCAGCAGTGGCAGGCTCTCCGTGCCTATGGGATCGAGCGCAACATCCGCATCATCGGGGACATCCCGATTTACGTCGCACACGACAGCGCTGACGTCTGGTCGAACCGCCAGTTCTTTCTGCTCGATGCTCGAAACCAGTCCACCAAGATCGCTGGCGTGCCGCCCGACTACTTCAGCGCCACCGGACAGTGCTGGGGCAATCCGATCTACAACTGGGCCTTGCTGAAGCAGACCGGATACAGGTGGTGGATCGAGCGGCTGCGCTCCGCCCTTCGCCTCTACGACTTCGTTCGCATTGATCACTTTCGGGGCTTCGAAGCCTACTGGGAAGTGCCCGGGGGCGAAACCACAGCCATCAACGGCAGTTGGGTAAAAGGGCCGGGCGCAGGGCTGTTCTCCGTGCTGCGCAAAGAGCTTGGCGATCTCCCGATCATCGCCGAGAATCTCGGAGTAATCACTGCCGAAGTGGAAGCCATCCGCCACGAGTTCGGATTCCCGGGTATGGCCATCCTGCAATTTGCTTTTGGCAATGATCCGCAGGCGCCCACGTTCAAGCCGCACAATTACGGGCGCGACCTGGTCGCATACACTGGCACGCACGACAACGACACCGTCGCCGGCTGGTGGGCCAGCAGCGGCGGCGACAGCACGCGCACACCGGAGGACGTCGCCAAAGAGCACGCGCACGCGCGGGCCTACCTCGGATTCAAAGACGAACCCATCCACTGGGTGCTGATTCGAGGCGTTATGTCGTCGGTCTCGAACACGGCCATCGCGCCCATGCAGGACATTTTGGGCCTCGGCAGCGTCGCACGCATGAATCTGCCGGGCACATCAAGCGGCAACTGGAAATGGCGCATGAAGCCGGGCGCGGCAACGGAAGAAATCGCGGCACAGCTGAGGGAAATGGTTACGCTCTACGACCGTTGAGGTACATCCGGCGTTAAGCAAATAAGGCACGAAAACCCAGCGTGAGGGCGCGGGTCCGAAGCGCACAGGCGGCAGACAACACATGGAAAAGCCCAGCAAAACTTTCTGGCAAATCTGGAACATGAGCTTCGGGTTCTTCGGCATTCAATTTGGCTGGGGACTGCAGATGGCCAACATGAGCGCCATCTACGAATACCTTGGAGCCCGCGCCGACCAGATTCCAATCCTATGGCTGGCCGCTCCGCTCACCGGGCTCATTGTGCAGCCCATCATTGGACACGCCAGTGACCATACTTGGGGACGGTTGGGCCGCCGCCGCCCATACTTTCTGACGGGAGCAATCCTCAGCTCGTTTGCCCTCATCCTGATGCCGCGTTCCTCCGTGTTGTGGATGGCGGCTGGGCTGCTTTGGATTCTGGATGCCTCGATCAACATCAGCATGGAGCCGTTCCGGGCCTTCGTTGCCGACCTGCTTCCCGAGCAACAGCGGACCCGCGGCTTCGCCATGCAGAGCTTATTTATCGGACTTGGCGCCGTGATTGCGTCAGCCCTGCCCTGGATGCTGACCAACTGGTTCCATCTTGGTGCAGGCGCCCCAGGACATGCCATTCCGCTGACCGTTCGTCTCTCCTTCTACTTGGGAGCGGCAGTATTCTTGGGTGCGGTCCTGTGGACGATCGTCACCACCAAGGAATATCCACCCGAGGACATGGAAGCCTTCCGTCGCATGAAGGCCGAAAAACGCGGGTTGGCCGCGAACGCAGCAGAGATACTTGATTCCATCGCCAAGATGCCGAAGACGATGCGCCAGCTTGCTCCGGTGCAGATTCTCACCTGGTTGGGACTGTTTTGCATGTGGCTGTATTTTCCCGTGGCGGTTGCGCGGAATGTTTTTGGCGCGCCCGACACCACGTCTCCGCTCTATTCGCGAGGCGTCGAATGGGGCGGCATCTGCTTCGGCGTGTACTCGGCCGTGTGCTTTGCTTTCGCATTTTTTCTTCCCGCCATCGCCCGAGCGATCGGGCGAAAGCACACGCACAGCCTCTGCCTCGTCGCCGGGGGAATTGGCCTGATCTCAGTCGCGTTCATTCACAACAAATATGCCTTGCTGTTGACAATGGTGGGCGTCGGCATCGCGTGGGCCAGCACGCTCTCCATGCCGTACTCCGTGCTGGCGGGATCGCTGCCCAAGGACAAGACTGGCGTTTACATGGGCATCTTCAATTTCTTTATTGTGACGCCCGAAATCATCGCGTCCCTGTTCTTCGGATGGGTGATGAACCACCTGCTCCACAACAACCGACTGACTGCGGTCGTGGCGGGAGGCTGCTTCATGATCATCGCGGCCCTGCTGATGCAGAGGGTCCTCGATCCCGGGGAAGATCAAATGCGAGTCGAGAAAGCACAAGAAGCGTTGCGTCCCATCGCCGCCAAATAGCGCGATGGGCGAAAGGAGTATCCTGGGAATGTTGAGGATGTCGTTTAGGATCATAGAGTTCCTGCCTTGCTCGCGCGGATGAAAATTGCCGCGTGCTTGTGGGTGGACACGATCACCGAACTACGGTAAAAAAGAGCTAGTTCATTCGGCTCCAAGCGCGACCCTTCGCCTGTGTTTTCTTTGCGGTAGCCGCTTCGCAGTATTGGCAAACGGTGTGCAAGCGACCACCAGACTCACAGCCGGAGGTTCCTCATGCGCTTGTTCAGTGTTCGGCTCATCATTTCTCTCATTGCCGGCATCACGCTCATCTCCCTGGGTTTTTCTTACTACCAGGTTGTTGCGGAGAAACGGGTCCTGCGCAATGAGTTGCAACGCCAGGCCGAGGTCTTCGGGGACAGCCTTGCCGGTAATGTCGAGAAGGCCTGGGAAGGTGGATCCGAGCGCGGCCTGCAGCGTCTGGTGCAGCGCTTCGGCAACCGGGAGCACTTGCTCGGAGTTGCGGTGTATGACCGTTCTGGCGCAAGCGTCGCCATAACTCCTGAGCTTCAACGGCTGGTCACCAAGAGTCCCGACCAGGTCAAGCAAGCCATCGCGGAAGATCACGCGGAGAGTGCATTCGTCCGGCTCGGCGCCGATCCGGTTTACATTCTCGCCTTGCCTGTTCACCGTCAGGACGAGGTGGTGGGCAGCCTGGTCGTGGTCCACGAGGCGGGGTACATTCACGCCCAGAGCCTTCGGGTGTGGAGGGAGACTTTTGTTCGCGTCCTCGCGCAAGTCTTCCTGATCGTGCTCACTACATTGCTGATTGTGCGTTGGAGCATCGCGGGCCCGATCGCGCGCGCGGCGCAATGGATTCGGGCGCTCCGGATGGGCAGAGTCACTTCGCGCCACGGAATGCCAGATCTTGACATGTTTCATCCGCTGGCCCGCGAGGTGGAAACGCTGGCCGCGAGTCTGAGCGAGGCGCGGAATGCGGCTGAGCACGAGGCTCGCTTACGCAATGCCTCCGAATCCATGTGGACGGCGGACCGGCTTTCGGTGCAGGTCCGTACTCACCTCGAAGGCGCCCGCTTGTTTGTGGTGTCGAACCGCGAACCCTACACGCACCAGCGGGAAGGAAAATCCGTGGAAGTGATCGTTCCCTCCAGCGGCCTGGTGACTGCTCTGGAGCCGGTGCTCAACGCCTGCGACGGAACCTGGATTGCCCACGGCAACGGCAACGCCGATGCCGAAGTGGTGGATGAGCACGATTGCCTGCGCGTTCCGCCCGAAGATCCGCGCTACACCCTGCGCCGGGTGTGGCTGAGCAAGGCAGAGGAAGAAGGCTACTACTACGGCTTCGCAAACGAGGGTCTCTGGCCGCTGTGCCACATCGCGCACACGCGTCCAATTTTCCGCGAGGCCGACTGGCAGCACTATCAGGAAGTCAATCGCAAGTTCACCGCAGCCCTGCTCGACGAAGTGGACCATATATCCAGGCCCGTAATTCTGGTGCAGGACTACCACTTCGCGCTGCTGCCGCGGTTGATTAAAGAAAAAAGGCCGGATGCCCGCGTAGCAATTTTTTGGCACATCCCCTGGCCGAACCCGGAGGCTTTCGGCATCTGTCCATGGCAACGCCAGTTGGTGGACGGACTGTTGGGCGCTGACCTCATCGGCTTTCACATCCAGTCGCACTGCAATAACTTTCTGCAGACGGTGGACCGGGTGGTTGAGTCACGCGTGGATTGGGAGCACTTTTCCGTGCTGCGCCAGGGGCATCCGACGATGGTCCGCCCTTTCCCGATCAGTGTGGATCTGGCTGATGAGAAGCCGGAAGAAAACAGCTCAGGATCCAGCTACCTCGAGCAAGCGACCCTCTTGCGGGCTCTGGGCGTGGAGGCAACATTCATGGGTATCGGCGTTGACCGGGTTGACTACACGAAAGGAATTCAAGAACGCTTTCTGGCCATTGAGCGCTTTCTCGAAAAGTATCCTCAATACCAGGGAAAGTTCACCTTCGTGCAGATTGGATCCCCCAGCCGCACCCACATCAAGCGCTATCACGACCTTCTCGCGGAAGTAGAAGCCGAGGCGGAACGCATTAACTGGCGCTTCCAGTCGGGAAAATGGAAGCCGATCGCTTTTCTGAAGCGGCAACACAGCCACAAGGAAATCGCGCCTTACTACCGCTCCGCCGACCTCTGCCTTGTCACGTCGCTGCACGACGGCATGAACCTGGTGGCCAAGGAGTTCATCGCCGCCAGGCGGGACGAACGCGGCGTGCTCGTTCTGAGCCAGTTTACCGGCGCGGCGCGAGAACTGCGGGACGCTCTGCTCGTAAACCCGTACGACATCGATCAGACCGCCGACGCCATCCGTTGTGCGCTGGAAATGGCGCCGAGAGAGAAACAGATGCGCATGCAAAATATGCGCAAAGTCGTTCGGGAGCACAACATCTATCGCTGGGCTGGAAACCTGATCACCGAACTTTGCGACGTCCGGCTGGACGCAACTCCCGACGACGTTCCGGAGGCACTTCGTGCCAGTGCAGCAGTTCTCTAGGGGAGGGAAGATGGCAGCAGCAACTTCAACCCTGCATCGCGTAGCGGCGAAACCTTTTTACTTCAACACCGCCGCCTATCTTCTGCGCATCACGCGGCAGAAGGCTGCCACCCTGGCCGAATTGCTGGAGGCGCTGCGAGAATGCCCCGAAGAATCCATCTTTCAACACACGTTCCGCACTCTGCAGGAACATCACTTTATTCGCCAGGGCTTCTCCAACGATTTTGCCCAGTGGGCTCTGTCTTCCTGTAAGGAACCGGGGCTGGGAGAACGGCTATCCGCCGTGGACGTGCGCGAGTTCACATCCGTGGCCGAACTTAGGGCAACGTTCATGCGGATTGTAGGCGATTTTCTGCAGGCCAACCCGGCCGCGGGGAAGCGAAGCGCACAGGAGGTTTTCTATTTCTGCGCTTCCGATACGGTCGTGATACCGACCAGCTTCGTGGCCGAAACGATGCAAGACTTCGCGATGGGAGTAAGGAGCGTGAGCGTGCACTCGATTCATCACCACTTCATCGAAGCCCGATTGAGACTCAAACTGATGTCGAACGACTTCTCGCAATGGCTGCATGAAGACATGGGGCTAACGGACACGGCCCGGGCCCTGAACCAGATTGATATTTACACCGGGACCCTTGAGGATGTGCGTCGCCATATCGTTCGTATTGTGGAGCGCGCACTGACGGCAGGTGGTAACTGACTTATGAAACCTGCGAAAGGAATTTCCAGGGACAGCGCGCAAGCTACAACGAAAACTCCAGATCCGCCCCGGGTTGCGCCCGTCCGCGTCGCGCCGCCGGAACGCCGCAGGAGTCCCCGCGCCTGGGAAACGCCGCCGGCGCCCGTGCCCCCGCCGCCCCTGGATAACTATCAAAGCATTGTTGGGGCGGCTGAGATTGACGAATTGCGGTTTTTGGCACGCGAGCTCAAGGGTAAGACCGTGAAAATGATTAACTCCACCGCCGTGGGCGGAGGAGTCGCAGAGATGCTGAACCGGCTAGTCCCGCTGCTGAGCGAGCTTGAAGTCATCACGCACTGGGACGTCATTACCGGAGGCAATGACTTCTTTGAAGTGACGAAGGCTTTCCACAATGCGTTGCATGGCAGCGCCTACGAACTCACGCGGCAGGCGCAGGAAATATTCCTGGTGGCCAACGAACAAAACCGCCAGCGCATGCAATTCAACGAAGACGTGATTGTGGTGCACGACCCGCAGCCGGCCGCGCTCATCCGGGCCCGCGCTGGAACGTCGGCGCGCTGGGTGTGGCGCTGCCACATTGACTTGTCGAATCCCCATCCGCAGGTTTGGGGCTTCCTGCGGCCGTTTGTCGAGCAGTTCGACGCTGCAGTCTTTTCTTCGCAGTCGTTCGCCCGGCAGTTGCCGATCCCGCAGTACCTGTTCTATCCCTGCATCGATCCGCTGTCGGAAAAAAACAAAGATCTCGATGACAGCTTCGTGCAGAAAGTCTGTGACGAATTCGGCGTGGACCGGAAACGGCCGATCATCACCCAAGTCTCACGGTTCGACCGGTTGAAGGACCCAGTCGGTGTGGTACAAGCTTTCAAGTTGGCCCGCAAGTATACGGACTGCCAGCTCGTTTTGGCCGGCGGAGGCGCCAGTGACGATCCCGAGGGCGCGATTGTTTTGAACGAAGTCAAGGAAGCCGCGGGCGCCGATCCCGACATCATCATCCTCGACCTGCCGCCGTGGTGCGCGCTGGAAATCAATGCCCTGCAGAGAGCTTCGACGCTGGTGGTACAGAAGTCCATCAAAGAAGGATTCGGACTCACTGTGACCGAGGCACTCTGGAAAGGTAAACCGACAATTGCGGGAGCCGTGGGCGGGATTCCGAATCAGATTATTCACAAGTTGACCGGTGCACTGGTTCACTCGGTGGAGGGATGCGCCTACCAGATCCGCTACCTGCTGACTCATCCTGAGTTCGCCGACCAGCTCGGAAAAAACGGGCACGAGCACGTAAAGGAAAACTTCCTGATGACCACGAACGTCCGGAGATGGCTGCTGCTGTTCCGTATCCTGCTGGCTGGGGTGCGCTGAATCTTCCACGGCGCGACGTCCCGCAACGAGTTCCGCCGTATTTGGACTAGGACTTGATCGCTCTTGACGCCTCGTCCCAGGTTACCGGTTTCTTGCGGAAGAACGATTCGTTCGCCATGTGACACGCGAGGGCGGCGTTATTGCCGAAGACCGCGTCTTCCGTCACCGGCTTGCGCGAGCGCACCGACTCGAAGAATACCTGCAGGTGCGGACGCATGTCGTCCCAGTCGTGTCCCTTGTAAACCGTGTCTTCCCGCACGGGCTCTTTCCCAAGCACGGGATCGTGCTCGGCGTGCCATTGCTTGAAGTACTCTTCCCGCATCTTTCCCGGGAATCCATACGCGTAGTAGCTGGGATCAGTGTCCACGCCGGCCTGGGGCGAGTGCCTCAAGTCATACTCGCCGGCGTCGAGCAGTCCCTTTGGACCCATGAAGCGCGCCAGTTCCGGCGTTTCGCAGCCCAAGTCCAGGCGCACATAAACCGGAATGCCGTGATAGTCGAACAGCACGGTGTGGAAGTCCGGCATGTCGCGCCCGTCGTTAAAGCGGAAAATGCCGCCCAGCGCGCTGGCCGAGCGTGGCACCTCGTTCCATCCCAGCGTGGCCATCATGCCGCTGATGAGGTGCACCATGAGATCGCCCGCAACGCCCGTGCCGTAAGCTTTCCAGCAGCGCCAGCGCGCGAAATGATACTTGTTGAACGGAATCTTGGGCGCGTCGTTCAGCCAGATGTCCCAATCGAGAGTTTGCGGGGAAAGATCAAACGGGGGCGGATACTCCCATGCTCCGGTGGGATCGTTGCGGCCCAGCGTGAGTTCCACCATTTCAACGTCGCCGATGGCGCCGCTCTGATAGAGTTCGCGGGCCGTGGCGCACAACATGGAACTGACCCGCTGCGAGCCGATCTGTACGATGCGATTGTTCTTCTGCGCCGCTTCCACCATGGCGAATCCATCTGCCACGGTGTGCGACATCGGCTTCTCACAGTAGATGTCTTTACCCGCGTTGCAGGCATCCGCGACCACGCGTTTATGCCAGTGGTCGGGTACGGCGGCGACGATGCAGTCAATGTCCTTGCGATCAAGCAGTTCCTGATAGTGCCGCGAGGCAGGCAGGCTAGCGTTGCCGGTAATTTCCCGGGCCAGGGTGTGGCGGCCGTCGTACAAGTCGGCGGCGCCCACGCACTCCACTCCCGGAAGAGTGATCGCGCCGGCGAGCAGACCGGAACCCTGCATGCCGATTCCGATGATGCCGAAGCGAACCCGGTCGCTGGGGGCTACGGCTCGCGGCAGCGGCTGGGCTTCGAGTAAGACAGTCTTTGAAATCAGCACGCCGCCGGCGGCGGCCGCGCTTCCCTGCAGAAATGCACGCCTCGAAAGACGACGTTTCATACGGCTCCCTCCCAAAGAAGTTGACTGCGCCAATGCCGGCCAATTTAACTACTTCTTCAGCGGCTTGATGGCGACTTCCTTGAAGAACACGATGTCGTTGTCGCTATGATTTTGCAGGCCCATATAGCCGAACATAGGCCGGGGGCCACGCTGCGGCTCGAAATCGAATTTTTTCTCCGGCACGGGATCGCCTTCTTTGAAGTCCGTCACTTTGACTCCATTGAGCATGACAACCGTGTGTGGCCCGTCGAGCGTGATCTCCATCGTGTTCCATTCGGGACCGGGCTTCCACGCATGCTTGACCAACGGCTTGGTCAGGGAATACAGCATGGCTGTCTCGTGGTATTCATCTTCGCCAGAGGTTTCGGGGTGGTTGTCAATCTGCACTTCGTAGCCGTAGTGCACTGGCATCCACTCTTCTCGGGGCTCGATGGGAATGCGGATGAAGACGCCGGAATTATCGTTTTCGTCGCGCATCTTGAAAACGACGTGGATCTCGCAATTTCCAATCTTGCCGCTCGTCCAGTAGAGCAGGCCCATGCCGCCATGGGTGCGGATTAGGCCGTCTTCCACCGTGTCGCCGCCCGGGCCGACATGCTTCCAGCCAGTGAGGTCCTTGCCGTTAAACAGCTGCTGCCATTTGTCGGGATCGCCTTTGCAGACGTTCTGGTCTTCCTCGGCGGCAAAAGAGAGCGTTACGGAACATACAAGCACAAATAACCACGCAATGAAACGTTTCAGCATGGGGAGCGCTTTCCCTTCACCAGACTTGAGACAAACCAATCTACTCGCCCGCACGCCGGGAATCAATCGAGAGAGAGTTGGGGGTCCGACTTGCCCAAGCAAAGACGCCGGCTAGTCCATCTCCCGCTGTTCCTGGCTGAAGAACTGCATCCCCGCGCCAGCGCCTGAGCTGCCCTCGGCCTCGCGGTTCTTCTGCCAGTCAGCTTCGGTAAGCACCGAAATAGTGTCCGCTTTTCTCTTTTTCAGTTCGGCATTAATTCCCGGCAGTTCCTTCTGTGTAAGCGTCCGGAACTCGTTGATGACGTCTTCGAGTTCGTGTGCCAGCGAATCGCTGCGGGCGGCCTGATAGTCAGCCGGACGGCCTTCATAGCCATTCACACTGCCGTAGAGTTGGCCGAGGAGTTCGCGAATGCGCTCCTCGCCGGTGACCATGCCGCCCTCCTTGGTGGCTACGATTTTCGATCGCACGCCGTCGCACTTGGCCGCCAGATCCTGCAACTGCTTGCGCAGAGGATCCTTTTCGGGCAACTTGACCGCGCGAGCGCTCGCGGCATCGCGGACGCGCTCGATCGCAGTGACACCGTAAGTCATGTGTTCGATAGTGTGGTAGATCTTCATGGTGAGTTCGAACTGAGCTTTGCGGTCTTCCAGCGTAAACTTTGCCCGCGGATCGAGCGCCACGTCCAGCCGCTCGGTATAGATTTTGTCGCCCTTGGTCATCCGCACGGTGTAAGCGCCGGGAAGGACTCGCGGCCCCTGGGCCGCCTCGAACAGCGCTGTCGCCGCAGGCGGAACCGCCGGCGCTTTTACGTGCATGGACCAGTTGGCGCGATTCAGCCCACGATGCTTGCTGCCGGCCACCGAATCCACCACCTTGCCATTCTGATCGAGAATTTCGATCTTTAGATCGCCGAAAACGTGCCGGCTTTTCTGGTAATAGGTAATCTGCGCCTCGGACGGCCGTTCGGGTCCGTGGTAGGTCTCGCTGCCTTCAGACCAGCCACCAGACGTCTCGAAGTACTGAACGGCGCGGCCGGGAATCAGCGCCGCCTCTGCCGACATCAGTTCCGGCGTAAGAGCCCGCCAGGCTGAAATATCGTCAATAATCCAGATACCGCGGCCGTGCGTCGCCAGCACGAGATCGCTCTCGCGGCCCTGCACCGCGATGTCATCCACCGCAACGGCGGGAAAGTTGCCGCCTTTGTATTGCGCCCAGTGCTGGCCTCCATCCACCGAGATCCAGAGTCCGAACTCCGTGCCCACAAACAGCAGGTTGGGATTGACCGAGTCTTCCTTGATCACATGCGCAAACCCCCGCACCCCGCTGTCCTGCAATGGGAGGGCGATCCAGGACTTGCCGTAGTCCGTGGTCTTATAAGCGTAGGGCCTCAGGTCTCCGTAGGTGTGCCGATCGAAGGTCGCGTAACCCGTGGCTTCGTCGAACCGGCTCGCCTCAACCGTCGAAACCCAGGAGTTCTTTCCCAGGCCGGGGATGTTCCCCACGACGTTGGTCCAGGTCTTGGCGCCGTCACGGGTGATCTGGACGTTCCCGTCGTCGGTTCCCACCCAGATGATCTGTCCGTTTTTGGGTGACTCGGAAATCGAGAAGATGGTCGTGTGCATCTCGGCCGACGAGTTGTCCACGGTGACGCCACCCGATTCTTCCTGCTTCTGCTTCTCCGGATCATTGGTCGTAAGGTCGGGTGAAATACGGTCCCACGACTGACCGTGATCGCGCGAGCGGAACAGGTATTGCGCCCCGATGTAGATCGTTCCCTTCTCGTTGGGGCTCATGTGAATCGGAGCATTCCAATTGAAGCGCAGCTTCTTCTCGCCGTAGTTAGGCAGCGGCTTGATACTGCGAGTCTCGTGGGTGTAGCGGTTGACTCTGCCGATCTCTCCGCCTTGAGCTTCGGCATAGAGGTAATTCGGGTCCAAAGTATCTTCGAACATCCAGAATCCATCGCCGTCGAACATATTCTCCCAGCGGGAATTTGTTACCCCGCCCGGGTAGGAGGAATCGCCCACCCAGGAACTGTTGTCCTGCAATCCGCCGTAAACGTGATAAGGATCGGAATCATCGGTGCTGACGTGGTAGAACTGCGAAATCGGGAGGTTCATCTGATGCTTCCAGCGGCTGCCGCCGTCTTCGCTGCGCCACAGGCCGCCGTCATCGGTGGCAATCACGACGCTGGGGTTCTTCGGATTGATCCAGATATCGTGGAAATCTCCGTGCGCCCCTCCCGAAATGAAGTTAAAACTCTTGCCGCCGTCGGTGCTGAGGAGCAGGGGGCCATCGGGTTTGAAGATTTTGTTTTCGTCCTTGGGGTCAACAATCAGATTGCCGAAATAAAATGGCCGCCACACCACATAGTTGCTGGAGTCAAGTTTGGTCCAACTGGCCCCACCGTCATCAGAGCGGTATAGCCCTCGGCCCTTTTCTGCCTCAATATTGGCGTAAACCACCTGCGGCTTAGCCGGCGCCACCGCGATGGCGACCCGTCCCCAGGGCTTGGGTGGCAGGCCCTTTGCGCTGCTATCGTTGAGTTCAGCCCAGCGATCGCCGCCGTCGGTTGATTTGAAGATTCCGCTTCCCTGCCCTCCGGAGCGGAACGTCCAGCCCTGCCGCCGGAAATCCCACATCGAGGCGTACACGGTCTTAGGCTCCTGCCGGCTCATGGCCAGCAGGGCGCATCCTGTCGAGCCATTGGCGCCCGCCAGAACTTTCTTCCACGTCTTGCCCCCGTCGCTGGTCCGGTACACTCCGCGTTCGTCGTTGTCATTCCAGAGATGACCCGTGGCGCACACCAGGACGTTGTTTCCGTCGGCCGGGTCAATGAGAATCTTCGCGATGTGCTCGCTGTCTTTCAGCCCGACGTTGGACCAGTTCTCGCCGCCGTCGGTGGACTTGTAAACGCCGTCGCCCACCGAAACGCTGTTCCGCATCCATGCTTCGCCGCTCCCCACCCAAACCGTCTTCGGATTTGAGGGATCAATCGCCACCGCCCCGACCGATTGCACGCTCTCCCGGTCGAAAACCGGCCGGTAGGTGGTGCCGCCATTGGCCGACTTCCAGACGCCGCCGCTGGCCGCTCCCACGAAGACCGTGATGCGGCCGTCCTGCTCAATCGCATCCACCGCCGCGACCCGCCCGCTCATGGTGGCGGAGCCGATGTTGCGCGCCGGGATTCCCGACACCGTCGCGGCGTCGAACCTGTAACTGGCCTGGCCGAAAGCCAGGGTTGCAGCGGCCAGCAGCAAAACAACAGCCCACAGGCTCGACTTCATCATCGAACTTCGGCAAGCACGTGCATTCATAATCGCGGTCCTTTTCGATTGAACGTCTTGGGAGTTGTAAATCGGCTCGTGCCGGTTCTGCGTAGCGGCTCGAATCATTTCTTACCCGAATCCGCTTTGGACGCCTGCTTCAGGGATGCCGGCACGGCAAAATCCGCCGGGGTGATGGATACGTTTGCCTCAATCTTCTGGATGGTCGTGGTCTGTGCGTCAGGATTCGTCCGGGAACCCTGCGAAATGGCGAAAGGATACATCACGCCCGCCACCGGCTTGTACGATCCCATCTCGCTCACGCTCTCGTGGATGGCTCCCCGGATGAACTCCTGCACTTCCTCGCGAATCTCCAGAAACGTGTCGGGATCGAGGTAGTAGTAGATAATGTCGCCGTCCTTCAGCGTCACCTTCAGTCGCAGGGCGTCGTCGCCGTCCACGGTGTCATGCCCGAGAAACTCGACGGTATTCCCTTTCTCTTTGTAGTCCACCAGGGGGCCGTCGAAGTCGGCGTCCCGCACCAGGCCGCGCAACTGGTCTTCGCCCAGCAGGGTCGGATCCTTGTGCCCACCGAAGGGCTGAATCTGCCAACCCGCCGCGCCGTCGTAAGCGGTGATGGCGGTCATGCCCTGAAGCGAAAAAGTCTCGCGCACCAGATTTGGACGCTGGCTCTCCGTCCCGACCTTTGCGGTAAATCCCCCACCGCCGTTGAGCATTCCCGTCATGCGAAGCGAATGGATGGCTTTGATCTTTTCCATTCCGCCCCGGGCCTCGATGTTCTTGCGGACCAACTCATCAGCGGTTTGCGCGGGCGCGAAGACGCTCACGCACCACACTACCGCCACCACGATTACTGCGTGACGCATGGGACTACTCCTCTGTTGTAAGGGACTTGAAAAACATGACAAACGAGACGACAAGTACTCTACGTCTTAGTGGACGTTTTTGCCAAGCGGCGGTTAGCAAAGAATCTCGAGCATCGTTTGCCGCCAGATGAGGAGTTAGTCTTCTCCAAGAAAGAGAGCCGCCCTCGCAGGCGGCTCTCGCAAGTTTAACTTCTGTTCCTAATGAGCAAAGGAAAAATTGAGGCCGGTGGTCAAAATGACGTCGTTCTTCTTGGCCCCGGTCGGCGGATTCGATACGTAGATATCGCCGAACTGGTTCTGCCAGCCCAGCCACTTGCTGATCTTGGTCACGGTGCCGAAATTGAAGGTTCCACGGTACTGGCTGGTGTCCTTCAGGTCGGGATAGAAGTAGAAGTTCTGCGTGATCACCGTGCTCTTGCCCAGCTTGTGATTCAGTTCTTCTCCCAAGGTGAGCGCAGCGAATTTGTTGGTCACACCGTAGGACTGAAAGGTTGGTGGACTGGTGACGGGTGTCACCTCCGGACCGTTCGAATACGTTTCGTGCGTGTAGTTAATGCCCCCCAGGAAATTCAGGGTTGTCCTGTCGGACTTGATGGCGTGATAACCGAAACCTCCACCATACACTCCGCGCAAATCCAGGAACTGCAGGGCATTGGCTTGGAAGTCCGCGCCGGCGAAGACAAACAACCGAGGATTCACGTTGCGGTCGTAGCGCAGCCCGCCCTGCTCCACGTTCGCACCAACGGTACCGGGAGCAGGGAGGTCGTTCTTCGTGTAGATGGAACTGGCGTAAAGGGTAATCTTGTCGTTGAGCGTGGGATGCACCGCATTAAACGCAAGCGCCAGGTTTTCCGTCTGGCTGTTTCCCCGAGCCACGGAGAAGCCCACATTGGCTCCGCCATTCCAGCCATGCGCCAGACCGGGATGCAGCGACTTGTCGTAGGCCGCCTGCTCGGCATCGTCGCGGATCAGAGTCACGTCGTCTTTGGCCGCTTCCACCGTGCCGCCGCCCTTGGTGGCGACCTCGATCTTGCCGTCCGTGATCGTGACCGGGCCCACGGCTGTCTTTCCGTCCTTCAGGCTGACATGCAATTCCTGGTCAGTTTTGATGTCTTGAATGGCAGCATATTGAATAGTGACGTCTCCGGTGGCCTCGGTGTGCAGAACCAGCGTCTTGCCGTCCGACTTCACGACGGTTCCGGTCAGGCGATCACCGTTTTTCAACGTAACCTGGTCCGCAAACAGTGCCGATGACAGTCCAAAAAGCGCAATTAGGGTGAACAATTCGAATCTACGCAACACGACCTACCTCCAGATTTCAGAGTTTTTGGAACACAAAATATTTTGGGAACCCGAGGGTACCCTTGAAGCTGGGAAACAGAATCAGGGACAAAGCGGCGGAGCCGTAACCCAGGGATTGGGCAATAATAGAAGATCGCGACTGAGCGTGTCAGCCGCTCCCAGGTTAGCCCTTGGTTTCGGTTTTCTTGTTCTGATCGGTGGAAGCCTGCGCCGGCGGCTGTTCCTTCATGCCGTCCTTAAAGCTACGGATGCCTTCGGCGAGCCCCTTTCCAAGTTCAGGCAGTTTCTTGGGGCCGAACAACAGCAGCGCAATGATCGCTACGAGTAGCCAATGCCAGGGTGAGAACTCTCCCACAAGAACCTCCACAAAATCCTACTCTTCTCGGTGCCACCCTTAGGTTAAGGGAGGCTTAGCCAGAAGTCAAACATCGGTCTCCGCCGGCAGGGCACGAGTACTTGGGCATCAGCCCCAGTTACCTCCGTGACCTTACCGCCGGGTTCGCTGAAGGGCTATGTTGCAGTAGGGGTTTCTGAAGGCGTTGGCGAATTGCATTCCTTCAAAAGCCGCCACCAGCAGGCTAATTCAGGCGTCGGGGAGTCCGGTGAAAGTCAAGGCTTGGCGATTCCTGCTCTTCTTCATCCTTGCGGGCTGCTCCGCACGCTGCGCTGACACCCAGCCCGTGGACCCAACCCAACTCGCCGCCTGGCTGACGGGAGGAGTCTCCAGCGACAGGCTGGTCCGCGTCATCCAGGAACGCGGACTGGCTGCCGTTCCCACCAGGAACGAGCTAGCTCTCCTCAAGGCCGCCGGCGCCGACGCGAAGTTGATCCATGCTTTGCTTCCGGAAAACATGCAGTCCGGCAGCGCAGGCGCTCCCATTCCGGCAGCCCTGCTGAAGGCAGCCAACGAAGCCCACCTCCAGCGCTATCATGAAGCCGAACTCCAACTGCGCGAGGCCCTGCGCTCAGACGAAGAGAATTCAGCTCTGCATTTTGCTCTTGCGACCATGCTCCGCCTCCAAGAGCAGTGGGACGACGCTTTTGACGAAACCACTCTGGCCACGCGCCTCATGCCCGATTTCGCCGAGAACCACAGCGCCCTGGCCTATATCTTCTACCGCCTCGACGACGGCCCGAATTCAATCGCCGAGGCCCGCACTGCGCTGAGCATTGACCCGAAAAACGCGGAAGCTTATCAATACCTTGGCCTCGGCCTTTACTCCAACGGTCAGTATCAAGCCGCGGTCCACGCCTACGCCGAGTCTTTGGCGCGTGATCGCGAAAACGCCGACACCTATTACGACATGGGCATTGCCCTGCACGCCGCGGGGAATTTGCCCGCAGCCATCGGGGCCTATGAACAGGCCATCCGTTTGAGACCCGCCTTCTGGGAGGCTCACTCCAACCTGGGATTGATCCGGCACGAAGAGGGCGAACTCGACAAGGCCGCGGCTGAGTATCGCGAGGCCAAACGCATCGCGCCCGGCGAAGCTTCGATCCGCAACAACCTCGGCAACACTTATTGCGATCAAGGAGACTTCGACGCCGCCATCGCGGAGCTCAAAGAGCTCTACCGCCAGCATCCGGAGTGGCAGCAGGGGCACGCCTGCCTGGCCAGCGCCTACATGGCGAAGAAGAACTACGATGCCGCAGTGGAGGAATTACGCCTCGCTTTGCGCCAGAATCCGACTGGGTCCGCCGAGCACCGCATTCTTGGCCAGGTTCTACTGCTCGACAACCAGCCGGAAGAGGCCTTGCGCGAACTACGCCTCGCCGTCTCGCTCAACCCCGACTCCGATCTTGCCCATCATCTGCTGGGCCTGGCCTTGTTTCAACAGCAGCAACTGCACGCCGCCGAGAAGGAATTCCGCGAGGCTCTTCGCCTGAGCCCTTCCGCCGATAATCACTACTCCCTGGCGGCCTGCCTGATGAGCCTGGACCGCTATGAAGAAGCCCTGGCGGAAATTGACCAGGCTTCCCGGCTTGATCCCGACCGGACGCTCTATCGTGCCCGCCGCGATGAACTGCTGAAGCTTATGAAGGAAACTGGGCGGGCGAACCGGTGAAGCTCCAGGCCGCCCCCATCGAACAGCATCGGTTCATGTACCACAGTGCTTAGGCGAAGCGAACTGACGTACTTACACTAGAGTTGGACTCGCGAGCCGTAGAGCGAGGTGGATTTCCAGGCTGATTTCAGAGGACGAAAGGCGATGCCCATAACCGGTACAGGAACTCAGCAGGCAGCAGCCAACCAGACAGGAGCTCGTGCGACTACCTCACAGGGAGCCGGCGTCCGTCGCGCCGATCCTCCCTCTGCCCCCGGTTCCCCGTCGGATTCGCCGCGCAAGCCCTCCGGCTACGGGCTTCCCTGCTCCAAGTGCCGGCTTTACTATCCTGCCGATCTCGACATCTGCCCCACTTGTCACCACAATGAACGAGTCTCGCCTGTCGTGCCCAGAGTACCAGCGCGAGTGACGCAAACCGTGCCCGATCCGATCCCTGACAGCGCCGTGGTCGAGCAGGAGCGGGAAGAATTCCTGCGTCAATTCAAGTCTCAGCTGCTGGAAGTACACGCCGAAGTCGTGAACGCTCCAGCTCCCGTATGCGCGCTGGGAGACCACCACTCAGGCGAACCGGCCAAAGCCGAGGTCTGCAAGGCCTGCCATGAACGCCTGCAGGAACGCCTGGATGTCTGCGAAGGCGCCCTGCATCTGGACTTGAAGGAAGCCGCTCAGATTATTTACGACGCCGTCTGGGCCGACCCCTCCGACCCCAACAAGACCTATCAAAATGCAGCCAGCGCGCTCCTGTCCGAACTGCGCAAGCGCGCCGGAATGAACTCCCTGCTCGGCCCGTTTCACCCGCTATCGCACTAGAGCGTAATCTACTCCGGCTTGATGCTGACCCATTTCTTGCCCGCGTACAACTTATAGCCTGCGTCGTCCTCCACCAGTTTCAGCGGGACCGCATGTTGTAGCGCCGGATCGGTCTGAAAAGGCGCACTCATTACATCGTGGTTGGCCACATCCATCACCACAAACTTGTCCTCAGATGTGAAACCGAAACCGTATTCACCCGGTGCCAGCTCCGATCCGCCAATCATGAGTTTCGCTTCCGTAATCAGCATTCCCTGATACTTCTGCTGGATGGAGGTCGAGTAACCCGAGGCGTCCACCAGCGCTGCCAGGGCCATTTTCCCGTCGGCAAGCTGAAATCCAACCGCATTGCGCAACTGCACCGGCGCCTTCTGCCCGCGGAAGAAAAATTCAGCCGGAACGCCCTTCTTCAGTTCGTCGCTGCCGAGTATATGTTTCGACGCCTGCTGCGCCGCAGATGCCACCACCAGGCTCAAGACCAGGCCGCTTAGAATCGCCAGACAACTGTTTTTCATGGAATCGTTCCTCGGAATTGAAATGAAAAAATGCTCACGGGAACTGTAATCCTTCCATTTACGCGGCGCAAATCAAAGGCCAGAGCGAAGAACGGGGGCGGCTTCTAACGATTTCGCTTTGCCCGCAAGATTCGGATAGTCCTCTCCGGCTGCTTCGGGTACGCTTTCCTTGCCATGACCACAAGTGCCATACTCGCAACGGAAAGCCTGAAGACGATGCCCACGTCAAAACCCAACCGTTCCGCCCAGCCGCCAGCCAACGGAGCCGACGACCAGCGCTGGGAGGCCGTCATTGCCCGCGACGCCGCCCGCGACGGAGAGTTCGTCTTCGCCGTCTCTACGACCGGCGTCTATTGCCGGCCCTCGTGTGCGGCCCGCCGGCCGCGGCGGGAGAATGTCCGGTTCTTTCCTCAGCCTGAACATGCCGAGCAGGCTGGATATCGCGCCTGCTTGCGTTGCCGTCCCAAGTCATTCAGCGGGAACACGCAGTCTGACGGCATGAAGGCGATTTGCCGCTTCATCGAGCAACACCTGGACGAGCCCATGACCCTCGCTCGCCTGGGCAAGGAGTTTCGTCAAAGCCCATTTCACCTGCAACGCCGCTTCAAGGCGGCGCTCGGCATCACTCCGCGCGAGTACGCTGACTCTTGTCGCCTGCGCCTGCTCAAACGCAATCTGCAGGCGGGAGACTCGGTCACGCGCGCCATGTACGACGCCGGATACGGTTCGAGCAGCCGTCTCTATGAACGCACCGCCTCGCAACTGGGCATGACTCCCGACAAGTACCGCCGCGGAGCCATCGCCGCCGCCATCCGCTACACCTGCGCCGATTCGCCGCTTGGGCGGATGCTGATCGCCGCCACTGATCGCGGTATCTGCGCCATCCAGTTCGCCCGCTCCGACGGCGAGTTGCTCGAAGGCCTGAAGCGTGAGTTCCCCTTTGCCGGCCGCAAGGCCGATGACGGCGGATTGCAGTCCTGGGTTGACGCGCTGCTGAAGCACATGCACGGCAAGGATCTCGATTCCTCGCTGCCGCTCGACATTCGGGCCACCGCATTCCAGCGGTGTGTATGGGCCTACTTGCAATCCATTCCCTTCGGTGCGACCCAGTCCTACAGCCAGGTTGCCAAGGCGATAGGCCGGCCCCGCGCCGCTCGTGCGGTGGCTCGGGCCTGTGCCACGAATCGGATCGCAGTAGCCATCCCGTGCCATCGAGTAGTCCGCGAAGACGGCAGCATGGGCGGCTATCGCTGGGGCATGGAACGGAAGAAGGCCTTACTGGAGATGGAGCAGCAGCCATAGAGACGTAGCTTGCTACGTCTCTGCTTGCGGCATTCTGAATGATGGCTAGAGAGACGTTACAAGCAACGTCTCTACGGTGCCGGATCGGCGCTGCTCCTGCGGCCTCGCACCACCGCCCAGTTCACCAGCGCCAGCGCGATCGTCGCAACCAGAATCATGGACTGGCCGAAGTCCACGCGGGTCACCAGAGCCGCGCACATGAGGACGCCGAGCGCGGCGAAGAGATTCCCGGCGGGCAAACGAAAGCGCGCCTCGCCCGGCTGTTTTCGCCGCAGCACTGGAAGCGCGGCGCAGCACACCCCGTAATAGACGAGGCGCGCGACCGCGGAGAGCGTCACATTCCATTTGAATTCTCCGGTCAGCGCAAAACCCCACACCAGCGCGGCAAACACCAGAATCGAAACGTAAGGCGTGTGAAAGCGCGGATGAATCGCGGCGAAAGCTTTGGGGAAGTCCCCCTGCTCGGCCGACGCGAAGGTCACCCGCGGCATGGCAAGAATTTTCGCGCTCAGATATCCATAGAAGGAAATCAGCGCGCCCACGGCGACCAGGGCAGCGCCCACAGAACCAACCGCGATCCGCGCCACGTCGGCCAGTGGACGCTCGCTGTGCGCCGCGTCAGGCAGCACCCCAACCACCACCAACTGGATGAGGGCGTAAATCGCTGTGCACACCAGTAGCGCAGTGAACAGCGCAAACGGAGCGTCGCGGCGGGGATCCTTGGCTTCGCCCATGGGCGCCAGCGCGGTTTCGAATCCTCCATAAGCGAACACGAGCAGCAACACGGCCTTCAGCCACTGGCTGGTGGTAACTGCGGCGGGCACGCCTGGTGAAATTACCCTGGGATGTGCGTGCAGCACAAACAGCCCCAATCCGATGACCGCGAACAAGGGCAGCAGCTTCGCCGCCGTGAAAAGGTTGCTCACCTGTGTCCCCGCCCGCACCCCGCGCACGTTAATGAAAGCTAGCACTCCAACCAGGATGGTGAGGATCACCGCTCGCGGCAGCGGGTCCGTGGCATGCGGCCAGAATTCACCGAGATAGATCACGAACAGATTGGCATTGGCCGCCGGCGCCGCCACTTGCCCGAGGCACAGCATCCACGCCATCTGAATGCCCATCCCCCGCCCGAAGGCGGTGCGAGCGTAGAGGTAGGGGCCTCCTGCCTGATGAAATCGCGAAGCGACCTCGGCAAAGCAGCCGAAGATCACGCCCATCCCAGCCCCGGCCATGAGGACAGCCAGTGGGCTGAATTTTCCGATGTAACCGGCGACGGTCGAGGGCAGCCCAAACACGCCGCTGCCGATGATGGAGTTCACTACCAGCGCAGCCAGGCTCCAGCGGCCGATGGCGCGCACCAGTCCCTGGCTTGATTGGACTCGGTTCGGTTCGCCTTCCGGGCCAGTTTCAGTCACGGCGAGTTTGTATCACAAACATGGATTCTCTGGCATCGTAGCGCGCTCGGTTCGCCTGGTGACTTTGGAGCGGATGACGATGAACCAAAGTTCGCCGCCGCAGGTTTTGGTTTCAGGGAAACGTGCGGGAGCTGCTCCCGAAGCACTCACTGCCACCGCGCCAAAAGCCGCTCCCATCAAGCCTTTTAGCGGCAGTAACTATTGTGCGGACCAAAGTAACGCAGGAATTACCAAAGCGCATGCCCGTGGGACATCTATTCGCTCGCCGTCGCCGATGAGATGTTGAGACGGCGACCAGAATGGCTAAAGAAGACATGGACGATCTCCACCTTCGCATCGCGCGTGTCACCGACGACTTGCGCACCATCCAGCGCGATCTCAACTGCGCCGCAATGCAGGCCCCCAGCGATCCAGAACTCATGGAAGCGCTCAACTCTTTGTCGGAAACTGAGCCCATCGATACGTTGCGCTCGGCCCTCGACCAGATGCGCCACTTCCTGTGGTTTTATTCGCAGGTGATGAATAACGAACCGGAATTGGGAGACAAGTTGCGGCAGGCCGCTACGGCCAAAACCGCTACCGATGAGCCACCCAAAGTGGAGAGCTCTTTCCTGGACCAACTTTCCCGCGCCGACGAACTCGTCCTGCTGCACCACCTGGCCCAAGCCAAGCAGCGCAAGCCCAACTAAGAAAATGTCGAGACCGTTGTCGTAGAGACGTAGCTTGCTACGTCTCGCTCTTGGAGAAATTTCTCTAATCCACCTAGAAGCCCCGCCCGCGAACGATAGTCTTGAGCACCTCGCCCTGCTTGCTCAGCACGATAAAATCCGCCTGCATTCCGCTGGCCAGAACTCCGCGTTCCGTCGCCAGGCCCACCGACCGCGCCGGATTCAACGTAGCTGCCCGCACCGCATTTTGCAGATTCCAGCCGGCAAACTCGGTTACGTTGCGTACTGCGCGGTCCATCGTCAGCACGCTGCCGGCCAGGCTGCCGTTCGACGTGCACTTGCCGTCCTTGACGTCCACCAGGATGGGGCCTAACTGGTATCGCCCGTCCGGCATACCCGTCGCCGAAATCGCATCGGTAATCAGCACCGCGCGCTCGATTCCCTTCGCCTGCAGGAAAAGCTTCACCACAGCAGGCGCTACATGGATTCCGTCGGCGATGATGTCCGCGCTCAACCGTTCATCGGTGAGCACTTCGGCGATGATCCCCGGATCGCGATGGTCCAGCGGCCGCATGGCGTTGAAAGTGTGTGTGGCGTGCCGGGCGCCCGCATCCACCGCGGCCTGCGCCACTGGGAATTCCGCGTCGGAGTGCCCCATGCTCACGCACACCCCACGTCGCGCCGCTTCCTTGATCACCTCCATCGCTCCCGGAATTTCCGGGGCGATGGTCATCATCCGTATGTGTCCGCGCGCGGCCTGCCACAAACGCTCGAAAATTTCGAGCGTAGGTGCGACCAGATTCTCCGGCGGATGTACTCCGCGGCGTTTGTGGCTGAGAAACGGGCCCTCGAGATGAATGCCCAGCGGCCGCGCCTGAACGGAATCTCCGTTTGCGGCCTGACCCGCTTCGATCGCATCCGCCAACCGCTCCAGCGCTCCACAGGTCGCGTCGAGCGGCGCCGCAACCGTGGTTGGAAAATAACCCGTCACGCCGTGGGTCGTCAGAAATTCACCCAGGCGACTCAACTCAGACGACGCGGCCCGCATGACGTCCAGCCCTGCTCCGCCATGCATGTGAATATCTAGGAATCCCGGCGCCAGCACGACGTCACCGAAGTCCACCAGTTGGACGCCAATGGGAACCTCCTTATTCTTGCGCGAGGCAACCGCGATGATCCGCCCGTCTTCCACGACGAGAAGCGGGCTGACGATCTCCTCGGTCGGAGAATAGAGTCGGCCTGCTGTGAATGCGGTTCTCATGAGGTTGCGGAGCGAAGTCCTATCCTAGCCGCACACCGTTTTTCACACAACACGCGCACAGGAGCAAACCTCAATCGCCTGTCAGGGAAGTTCCTGGCAGGCAGCAGGTCCGCCTCGTGGGAGCAGACTGTCAGAATTTGGTGCCGCACAGAATGCTATAATCTTGTTGCGATTCGGCAGTTTCCTACTGAGGTGCGCAAACCGTTCCGCTTGCGCCCATCGCACCGTCGGGGAGTGGCTCAGCCTGGTAGAGCACCTGGTTCGGGACCAGGGGGTCGGAGGTTCAAATCCTCTCTCCCCGACCATATCTTTTCTTTCACTTACAGACGGCAAAGCATTCTAAATCCGACCACCTGGATTTGCATCAGGTAATCGAGCATGGGGAACCGCGAAAATAGTACATTCCCTATTCCGAGGTGAAGACAGAGACTGTTACAAAATCGCCACCATTTCGATCATAGCTACACCAGACCTGTTTTCATCGCAACTGGCGGCCATGGGATGCCAAGGGAAAGTCGTATCCTATTGAATTACGGTGGCTATCGCCGTGTCTCCTAGGAAGTCTTGCCACTCTAAACAGAACTGACGAGTTTGGCGGAGTTCGCCAGGTGGTTGATCGATTGGGACTTGGCACGTTTGCTTTCACGGATCTGTTCTCTTGTGAACGCCCGTCCACAGACACTGCAGCGCCAACCAGGGGACGGCCCTGCCACAAACCCAGGCGCGGGTTGGTGATCGGGACGCCTGGCTCGCACCAACTCGCTGAGACACTCCGGACACTGTTGTTGAATCATAGTGCGCCTCGCAGATTCTCTCTGACCATCACTAAGAGTCAGTGGCCCTTTGGCTGGACGGAATGAGTCTCTTCCGCTGTGAGTCGGGAAGGATCGCAATAGCCGTACCCTTTCAGACAAGCCGCGTAGTTACGTTTGTGCTCGGCGTCGGCCAGCATCTTGGCTTCGGGGGCAGTCAGTTTCGCGTAGTCACACGTTTCCTGCCCATCCCTGCAGGCCGAGAGGTTGCGCTGGTGTTCTGAGTAGGCGGTTTGTTTCGCTTCCGCCGGAGTAAGTTTGGAGTGGTCACAATCGTCCCAGCCGTTCTCGCAATTCTGCGCGTTGCGCTGATGTTCTGTGTCGGCTACCTCCTTCGTTTCCGAGGGAGTCAGTTGAGAATGATTGCAGAGACCCGTGCCGTTCTTACAGTCGGAGACGTTGAGTTGCTGCCTGGCCGTGTCCACTGCACCGGCTTCCGATGGATTCAGTTTTGAGCGGTCACAGGCGCCCGTGCCCTCTTTGCAGTCGCTGAGATTCCGCAGGTTCTCCGCGACGCTTGAATCCCGCGCTTCGGCGGGCGTCAGTTTGGAGCGGTCGCAGGACTGCATCCCATCGTTGCAATCGGACACGTTCCGCTGGTGATTGGCTATCGCCAATGCAGTGGTTTCCGGTTCGGTGAGCTTTGAATGATCGCAGGAATCGTAGCCGTTGCGACAGTTCGCAACGTTACGCCCGCGGGCGGCGAGAGCCACGTCGGCCGCCTGCGCGGCACTCAACCTGGACCGGTCGCAGGCCTCGCGTCCGGCCTTACAGGCCTCCAGGTTTTGCGCAGGATCGGAGGATTGAGCAAATGCAAGAACAGGCCAAAGAGTAAGGCAGGCTACCCACGCCAAGAGACATTTCTGTCGGCTGATTTTCATGTAGATGCATCCTTCTGGCAATAAGACTTGTCTGCAACGAGAACTTGTTTGGTCGCTACTCGTGGCGCCGGCCGGAGCCAGTAGACGGTTCCGGTCGGCCACCAAGTTAACCTGCCTACAGCTTCCTGATGCAATTACTTCGTGTCTTCTTTTGCTTCGGCAATCTTTGCCTGTTGGCCCGCGTCTGATACAGCCTTGATGAACTCATCTGCGCTTCTCGGCGTTGTCGCTTTACCCGAGAGAATATTGCGGAACATCATGTGCTTGCCGTAAATGGCATGCGTCGAGTCGTTGTCCTGCTCGACTACCGCACCTTCCAACGTCAGGCCGGCAAACACGCCCTTCGAGCGCGAGTAGGTCAGCATTTCGGTGTTCATCTTCCAGTCCGTTCCCGCGGAAGCATGACGTCCCACTGGGCCCGCTGCAACCGATCCTTCTCCGGTGAGTTCGAACTTGCTGGAGAGCAGATGCTGGAAACCCTGATCGTTCATGACCAGCATGACCAGGTCTACGTCTTCAATGCCAATCTGCAAGCCCCAGCTTCCGCCGCCAACCGAGACGAACGCCGGTGCGCTCCAGCCTTCCGCCGTGCGGCAGGTAGCCACACCGCGTCCGTGCTTGCCACCAAAGACGAAGCCCCCTTTAATCAGGTCTGGGACTACGAGAATGCACTTTGCGTTGCTCAGCACTTCTTCCGGGATGCCTTTGTCCGGAGTGGACATGATTGCGTGCAGAACGGTCACAGACCTTTGCATGCGGTCCACGGTATCTTCGCGTGCCGAACCCGCCCACGCGTACGTTCCGACCATGCCCATGACGCTCATCAACAGCAGTGACATTGTTTTTTTCATGAAAGTTTTCCTTTAGGAGCTGCCGAACTAAGAGGAGAGAGCTTCAGATAGCTGACTTAGTTCAGAGGACCTGAAAGAGAGAGAAGAGGTGCTCGTCTCTGAGATCATGATCGCTCAGGCACAAAGCAATAGCTGGTCTGAATTGCTCACTTCGAGTCTGCCCGCCAGTGCAAAAGAGCCCGAATTCTCTCTCCCGGTCGCAAGGATTTGAGAGTCAATGTGAGCAATCCTGCACAGAATCCTTACCCCTGGGTCTGTCATTGTTACCTGTCAGAGAAGCCAGCGCAATGTTCCTCGGCACCCGGCTCAGTCCTGACGGTTCGCAGACTCGCGGGGTAGGCAGCGAAGGTGAAACGATGAAATCTGTTCTTGCTTTCTTCGCCCAGCTCCTGGCGATACTCAGACCGGAGGCGCGGCAATTCCAATCACAAAGAATGTGCCCGTTCTGCGGGTTGATTACACCGCGAGCCAGGCGGTGTTGCCTGGAGTGCGGGAAGCCGCTCAGGGCCGTTCCTGCTGACCCGAAAGATGCAAAGCAAGAAGGATGAAAAGAGGAGACTGACATGCTTTGGACGATTGTCGCTGTGCTTCTGATTTTGTGGCTTCTGGGCTTCACCTTGCATGTGGCCGGAGGTCTGATTCACCTGCTGCTGGTTGTAGCTTTGGTAGTGATAGTCATCAATTTGTTTAGCGGCCGCCGAGGCACGGCCTGAAGGGCCTCACATCCGCCTGCGTCTGGCGAGCGTTGGACATGGCCTGCAGCGCTCTCTGATCGGTCGTTCCTTGATCGAACTTTCCTTGATCAATCTTAGACCGGGGCCTTAACGCTTTGTTCCAAAGTTGCGCGCCGCGCGGCATTCGTCCGGGGTATAGCGGCGCACGATCTGGTCGAGTCTGTTGACCGCAGCTACTTCGCCTCCCCGTGCAGCCTTCTCCAACACAGCCGAGGCCTCTTCCAGAGTGGCGTAGCTGACGCCATCAACCGCGCTGCCATTCCTGTGTATCTGAAAGAACACCGGGTCTTGCGCATTATTCTGCCTGGGAAGCATTCTCTCCTACTTGTGGTGGAACAACACCCGGAGACCGCGGCTAGTAAGAGCCTGCAGGGAGCGCAAAACCGCGCGGCCAGGGCTCTCAGGGCGGGGAGCCTTAGCTGCCGCCCGCGCGCGATCGAGATGTGTCTTGTTCGACGGGTGTCCCGTGGAAAAGGTGCATTTCTCTTTCGGCTTCGCCCTGCAGACAGGGCACCTCACAGACAATATCCGCTTCTGCGAGAGTTGGCCTGTTTCCACACTTCCAGTATTCATCATCGGACTCTTTGGAGATGGTCAATTTTGCTCTTTGGGGTAACGCCTAGGCCCGGGAATCCAATAGCTTAAATCGTCAGTTTCACTGGGGTCTCGATGCAAATGGGCAACATCGCTAAGGACGGGAAGCGGCCTCAAGCGGGAAGTTCAGATTCAACGCCCGGACCGGCTCGGGTACCTTGATTAGAGTTTGACACTCCCATCCAGGATGTTTCTCCACGCTCTTGGCGGGAAAGCCGCATGCCGATCGTCGGTTGCCGGTTGAGGAGTGTTGGCCTGCGAACGGTCGGCCCATTTCCGTGACCGGCCGGGACGACGGAGATGTGCCGGCGTTTGCACCCTCAAGTGTGCCTCAACGTGTCCGGCGGGCTTTGCATTCAGTACAAAATGAATGGTTGCCCACAAGAAGTTAACCCCGTCAGACTTGGTCACGACCGCATCCACGGATTTCAAAGCGCCGTCGGGCAATTCCAGGTGGTCGGCTACCATGACGATTGGGAGATGGGGTTTCACCTTCTTGATCTCGGCCGCAACCACTGCACCATCCAGGAGGCCCAGGTGGTACTCGAGCACAATTGCATCCACGGACCGCGACATCAACAGTCGTAAACCCTCACTGCCATTGGTTGCGGTGATCAGCTCGTATCCGTTGTCCCGCAGCATGCTCATTTGAGCCGGGTCTCGGTGGATGCAGAGGAGAGTGCTGTTGGTAGCCATGCTAGTTACGTATACAGGTCAGGCCTGCCGCAATTCTGTCCAGAATTGCTCACAATTAGGCGGGAGGAGATCCGGGGTTCGAGACCCTGGATCCGAGCAATTGTGAACAGACAGCTCATGCCCGGAACCATAGGATCATGCAGAGTAGCTCTTTCGCCGCCTCCAGAGGATACCAATGAGAAAACAGTACCTTCATCTTTCCACTTACCCTTGCGACGCGTGTACCGGCCCCGTCGTGGCCGGTTCGCTTGCGGTCCGCGAGAACGTAATCTCGAAAGAGACTGAGATCAGGCAAGTGGGAGCAATCTGCCTGTCCTGCGGCCATCGCCAAGACAAAGCGACTGAACCGGCGTGTGCCCGTCATTTGATGCCGATGGAATGGGCGCCGGTGAGTGCGATCAACGCTCGTCAGCAGACGACCGCGCTCGTGGAAGCACTCAATCGTGCAGAACTACATTGAGGAGCGAGCTGTGGACCTGCAAAGCGCCTTCCGTGCCGCCGGCGTAGTGAATAAATCCCAGTTTCCTGAATCGGTTCATGAAGAAGCTGACTCGCGAACGGGTCGTCCCGACCATCTCAGCCAGCGTCTCCTGACTGATCTTAGGAACGACAGTTTCCGGAATACCTTCCTTGCCGAAATGAGCCAGCAACAGAAGGACGCGGGCCAGTCTTTTTTCACTGGAGTTGAACAGTTGGTCAACCAGGTCCTCTTCGTAGCGAATATTCCGGCCCAGCAAATACGCCACAAACATCTCAGAAAGCGCGGGTTCGCGATGAAGTGCTTCCATCATCGTCTTCTTTTCCACCCGCAAGATCTCGCAATCCGTCATAGCCGCCGCGGAGCCCATACGCAGAAGCTGGCCGGCCAGTGAACCCTCGCCAAAGAAGTTCCCCTCGCTCACGATCGCGATCGTCGCCTCCTTGCCGATTTTGGAGACCACGCTGAGCCTGACCTTGCCTTCTTGAACATAGAAGACGGCGTCCGCCCCGTCTCCTTGGGCAAAAATCACTTGCCTCTTTGGAACAGACAGAATCTTCCTGCCGTCGCCGATGGTCGCGAGGAAGGTGCTGGGGTCGAACCCGCCGTTTTTCTTGGCTGCTACCGCGGGGCTCATTTTCTACTAGTATAGTCCGCAAATGGGGCATTTTTCATGAAATCGCGGGGGCCCTCATTCCCACAAAGGTTTTCCTTGCTCCGGCAAGGTCCAGCAAGAGTGGTCACTTTTGAGCAGTTTTCGCCTTGCCGCGGGACTCACAATGGAACTGCAAACAGACGGAAACACCACGATTGATTAGGGGAGCCATGCCACCAACCGTTCAAGTGGGCGCGATTCTGATGAAAGAGTGGCCCGGGATGACGCAGCTTCTCGGGTTGGAGAGCGAACCCTGTTCGGGGGAATGGAGCTTGCTCAAGGTTCTGGACGGGTTCGCCCTGGATCGCAAGATCCATGCCGCCGGGTGGAATTTCTTTTACATGGCGGCAGAAGTCAAAGTGATGTTCTTTGGCTCGGTTGGAGCCGTAAAGATCCAGAAGGCGTTGGAGCGGATTCTAGAGAAAGTAAAGCCGGAACAATTCAACGGCCTTGAGGTAACTGAAATCATTTCCCGGCGTTTCCTCGGCGTGCCATACGTCTCAGTTTCTGCGCACTCGCGGCACATGCAACAGAGCTGCTGCCTCGACGATGCCGCGGCGCGGCGAACCTTCCAAAACGATGCGGAATGGGCCAGAGGGTAAGCACAGCCTCGGCAAGGAGAAGCGACCTATGAATCCCGATGAGAAACAAAGTCTCGAGCAGATGCTCGAGTCGGCAATTGTTGTGTCCTGGGCAGACTTGATGCGTGACGCCCCCACTGGCTTGATTCACATTGAATACGGTTTTGCTCCCGGCGGTACCTTGGATTATCTGAAGGTGTGGTCATCCCTGACACGAGGCCATTGGCTTCTGGCTTGTGAGTACTGGATGTCA
>Ga0209517_10000607_pt1 | contig 59969 bp, 50 predicted proteins | sample PeaSoiMetSII2010_FD_187695 | JGI IMG/M metagenome (GOLD analysis project Ga0209517, IMG submission 187695) | Peat soil microbial communities from Weissenstadt, Germany - SII-2010 (SPAdes) (version 2) | ecosystem: Environmental > Terrestrial > Soil > Wetlands > Peat | place: Germany... | reverse complement strand
CAGCAACTCCGCACAAGTCCCCCAACTGGTGATGACAGGACATTTAAATAGCAGAGGTGTCAAGGATAAATTGCATTGACTTTTAATCTGACCATTATTAAGATGTCAGCATGTCGAAGAAGAGTGGTCAAGCCAAGAAGCTGTTCGAGCAGCGCGAAATCCTGGCCTCGGGTCTTCCTTCCTTCGCGGAGATCGTTCGGGGTAGCCTCGTTACACGGTGCCGGCGCTGTGGTAAGCCGACCTGCCATTGCGCGAAAGGCCAAGGGCATGGCCCGGCGCATTATCTGGTGGTCACCCTCAAACCGGGCAAGACCGAGCAGATCCTTTTGTCGGAGGACATGCTGCCGGTAGCCCTGCAATTCCTGGACAACTATAAACGCTGGTGGGCAGCGGTGGAGAAGGTCTCGGCGGTGAATCGTCGTCTGCTGCGTCTGCGGCTACCTGGGCTGCGGAAATCGAGGCGTAACACCTCCGACTGAGGGGGAAGCGTGGCCCGGGCGCTGGAGGGATGGTTTATCTATTCTGACATTGAAAAGATGGTCAGATAGACCAGTGAAATAAGGAGAGCATCTTATGGCCTACGGGAGCATGCGTCAGATGCGCCGCTACGCGGACAAGGTGTTTGAAAAGGATGCCCGGCTGGGGCGGATGACGGATGGCCGGGTCGATCCCACCCTGCCCCTGGCGGCGGTGCTCGCGACTTGGCAGTGGGGATTGATACGCCGTACCCCCTCCACGGAACAGATCGGAGAGCTGCTCCTCGACCGGCGTTGGCGGGCGCGGCTGGGCCTGCAGCCGGAGCAGGGCGGAAGTCCGGACCGGCTGGCCGAGGTTCTCGATAGCTTGTCCACCGAGGAATGGAACGAGATAATGCTGGAGGACTTCTTCCTGGCGCGCCGAGCAGGCATCCTGAGCGACGAGGGTCTTTATGGAAAACGCTGCGCCGCCTTGGATCTCAACGAACTGTTTAAGAGCGAAAAGATCCACTGCCCGCAGTGCCAAGTGCGGGAGAAAACGGTCAAGGATGAGAAGGGGGAGAAGCACACGGTGCGGGAGTATTACCATCAGGCCGTGGCGCTGAGTTGGATGAACGGGGCGATCCGGTTCGTCCTGGGATGGGAGGTTCTGCGGCCGGGGGAGGGAGAGTTGACGGCCGCCCTACGCCTTCTGGCCAGGCTTCTGCCGCGCTTGAACAAGAGCCTGGATCTGGTCCTGGGCGACGCTCTGTATTGTTGCCGGCCCTTTTTCCAAGCCGTCTGCGGAGCGGGACTGGAGGGCTTGGCGATCAGTTCCGAAAACACCGAGATGGATGAGGAGATCGATTTATGGATGAAGTCCGATCCCCCGCGGCTGGTCCCGGGGGTCGAGGTGGCCGTGTGGGAGATGGAAAGCGAGGCCTGGAGCCAGGACCTCAAGCGCAAACTCCGCGTCATTCACTGTGAGCGCCGCGATGAGGCGCCCGCCTGGAAGCATGAACGCCAGCAACTGCGGGTGGTGACGTCGATGCCGGTGGAGATCCTTCCGGCCGGGCAAGCCTGGAAGGTGGGACGGTCCCGCTGGCGAATCGAGAATGGGACCTTCAATACCTTAACCCGCGATCACGCCCTCACCCACAACTATCATCACTCGGTGCCCGCCCTCATCGCCCTGCTGGCGATGCGCTCGTTCGCCTGCTTCCTGGCGCAGGCTTACTGGAGTTACGCGACCGCACGCTCGAAAAACGCACCCGCAAGATTCCTGCAGTGGTTTCAGTATGTGGTCGTGGAAGACTGGGTCCGTTACCTGGACCAAGCCTTGGTACCCGACCGGCCCGCTGGTTAGCTCTGTCCTTGGGGCGCCTTACTGGCCCACCGATGGCCGGACCTGCGGGCGAGGACCGGCTATCGTTAACCTGACCAGCCCGGACCCCGCTGCCCTTGGAAGGAGGTGTGCCGCTAAACTTCGGTCATTGTGATTCGGAAGCCGGCAGGCTGAGGTGCCGTCTGCTTGCAGCCTGTATTCGGCTTCGCACTTCCAGAGTGCGGCGCAATCGAATACCCCCTGCTGCGGAGTTGCTGAGGTAGGATCAAAATCCAGTGACGCCACTCGTGAACTGTGATGGCGTTGCAGGCCGTCATTTTCCGTGTGCCCTACACGTGCCCAACTGGGGCGAATTTTGCGTTTTTGGCGGTTTTGCGACCACGTAGAATCAATAACTTACGCGTCCTCAACGGGCTGTTGGGGTTCAACTCCCCCCTCCAGCACCAATACAAGCCTTTTAGAATCAATTGGATACAAACCGCCTTTTTCTCGCGTGCACTAGGTGCGCCGGCCGGCGAATACTCGTATCCCAAGTCCATCGCGCATCGGCTTCCAGCTGCTCCTGTCACGAGCGAACCCACGGGGCATAATGCTTTGCGGTAATTCGCACGCTTTCGGAGCTCGAGATTCCGCGGGTACGAAGTTTCAGACTCTCAAGGAGGAATGTATGACGCCCAATAGCGACAACGGAATCATGAGCATTCCCAGCCGCCAGTCGGTGGACAAAACGCTGGAGAAACTTCAAGCGATGCTGCGAGCGAAAGACGTCGCCGTGTTCGCCTTGATCGATCACAGCGGAGAGGCGGCAAAGGCCGGAATGAAGATGCCTCCCACTAAAGTGCTGATTTTTGGAAACCCCAAGGCGGGAACTCCTCTCATGTTGGCGGCTCCAAGTCTTGCCATCGACCTTCCCCTCAAAATCCTGGTCTGGGAGGACACCCAGAACAAAGTCTGGATTTCCTACAACACTCCTGAATACCTGCAGAAGCGGCATGGCGTGCCATAAGAGTTGATGCAGAACATCGCCGTCGTGCAATCGCTGGCGGCCAAAGCCGCGCAATAGTGGCTCGAAGAAAGGCGGGCTCGTCCCATGAGTGCATTCGAGTAAGTATCGCCCGACGGCACCGGTGGCTTCCAACAAACCAAGCAGTAAAACAGCGCGCCCTGTCCGCCGCATCAAAAATTCCCGATTCAAAATTCCGAACCAGAAATCCATGCGTGGCGCAAGCGATTTTAGGAGTAGTAGTGCAGGGTTCTCAAGCCAACCTAAAAAACCGAACTTCCATTTCGGACGCTCAGGGCAAGCTCTGCTCGCGAGTTCTTGCGGGAGCGCGACGCTCTCTCGACAGCGGGCCAGACGCCCGCACCACAGTTTTTAGGGCAGGACACCTCCAAGTTTTGTCTTGCCTGCCCTCCCATCGCGGTCTAAATTAAGAAACCGGGCTGTTCGGCGCATACTTACAAGCCGGAATCAGGTTGCAACTTTCCGTCGGTCAGCATTTATACGGAATTTCAGTTTTTCAGGAGGAGCAGTCTATGGACCGCACGGCCGCCGATAGCCGACTTATCGCAATTACAAGTGGCCCTCCACCCGCCACAATTGCCGACGTTCTCGGCTTGATGCAGAAGATCGACGGCCTATTGCCGACCGGCGACGGCCTCAAATGGTTCAACCTTCTATACATGATGGTCACCCAAAACGTAGACAGCAGCCCGCCCCAGGGAGGCTGGGAAAATCCCGCATGGCTTACCCGCCTTGACGTCGTCTTTGCCGGGTATTATTTCTCTGCAATCTTGAATTGGCTGAACAGTCCCGCGAGCGTCCCCAGTTCGTGGCAGGCCCTCTTCGAAACGCGTTATCGCCCCGGGATCGAACGCATCCAGTTCGCGCTGGCTGGAATGAACGCGCACATCAATCATGATCTGGCCCTGGCGCTGCTCCAGACCGACACCGAACTAAACCTGACCCCCGGGAAAACGAGCCCGGAACATGACGATTTCGAGCGCGTGAACGGGATCCTGGAAGCGGTCCTTCCCCAAGCACTCGAGTTTCTCGCGACCGGAGTCCTGGGTGAGTTGGCGCAGGACACCGGGAAGATTGGTAAGCTTCTGGCCATATGGGATGTCGGAGCCGCCCGCGATCTGGCTTGGGACTTCGCTGACCATCTTCGCTGCCTGACAGGAATAACACGGGATTCAGCTCTGGCAGCGCAAGATCAGGTCACCGGAGTGCTAGGACGCAGCTTGTTGCTGGCCGTTTAGCTTTACTGGTTGAGTTGGTTTCACCGGGCTTCGCCCTGCGCCAGCCAGCGGCGGATCAAAACTGATGTCGATATTGGCACAGGAACACGGAGTTTCGGAGCGATTCGCAGCGTGGAGCGCGGAATGGCTCCCGGGGGAAAGTCTGAGCCGGCACACTTCGCTGGGCGTGGGCGGTCCGGCTGACATCGTCCGGGTGCGTGACGCCCGCCACGTTCCGGAGCTGGTGGCGTATCTCGAAGCGCACGAAGTGCCGTGGCGGATCTTGGGCGGCGGGTCGAACCTGCTGGTGGCTGACGAAGGAGTGCCGGACGTTGTGCTGCAACTGGCGCGGGGCGAGGAAATAGAAATCGCGGGGAACCGCGTCATCGTCCCGGCGGCGACAACCCTGGGCACCGCAATTATGGAATGCGCGAAGCGGAATCTGGGCGGGATGGAAGGCCTGGTTGGAGTGCCGGGGACCTTGGGCGGCGCCCTGCGCATGAACGCGGGAGCCTACGGCACGGAGATGGTCGACGTGGTGCGCGCCGTGACGCTATTCAATGGCGAAACGCGGCAGGTCGAGACGGTGAAAGCCCATCATGTGGGCTTCAAGTATCGTCACACCAATCTCTCTTCCCACGATCTGGTGCTTTCCGTCACCCTCGAGTTGCTGGACCGCCCTCAGTCCGAGGTCCTCGAGCGCGTCAAAGAGTTCAACCGCAATCGCCGCGCCTCACAGCCCTTGCAGGAAGAAAGCGCGGGGTGCATGTTCAAGAATCCCCCCGGACAATCCGCGGGCAAGATGATTGCCTCGCTTGGTTTGAAAGGAACACGCCTGGGCGGTGCGGTGGTCTCCGAGCGACACGCAAATTTCATTGTCAATCGCGACCGCGCTACGGCGGCGGATGTCCTGAAGTTGTTGGATCTCGTCCGCGAGCGAGTCCTTAAGGACTGTGGGGTGGAACTTGAAGAGGAAGTCGTTGTCTGGAAGGAATGAGTTATGGCGCTGATCACACCGATTCCTGAGACCATTCGAGAGAGCCTGCGCCCGGCGAGGTATGTCATCCGAGGTGGAAAGGTTTTGGGCGGGACCATCGTCGTTCAAGGCGCTAAGAATGCCATCCTGCCCATGATCGCCGCCGCGCTTCTGGTCAAGAAGGGCCAGACCATATTACGCAACGTGCCTCCCCTGAACGACGTTTACATTCAACTGGCGTTAGCGGAGTCCCTGGGGGCAAAGGTCACCTACGACAAAGGCGAGCGCGTTCTAGTGATCGACGCCACGTCGGTGACAAACTACGTCCTGGACCCTCATCTCTCTACGCGGTCTCGCGCCTCAATACTCTTCCTGCCGGTCGCGCTCCACCGGCTCGGGAAGGTTGAACTGCGTGGCGTCGGCGGATGCGCCTTGGGCATTCGCAGGCTGGATTTTCACTACAATGGTTTCAAGCGCCTGGGCGCTGCGGTCGAGGGGACTAACGATCAATTGACCATCAAAGCAGATCGATTAACCGGCAGCACCACCTACCTCGACATGCCCAGTCAAACCAGCACCGAGAACCTGATCATGGCGGGCTGCCTGGCCTCGGGCGAGACGATCATTGAAAATGCCGCTTGTGAACCCGAGGTCGCCGATTTTGGGAATCTCCTCGTCGAGATGGGCGCCAAGCTCTATGGGTTAGGCACCGGCACAATAAGGATCGAGGGCATTCAAGAACTACAGGCCGTCGAATACACCGTCATGGCCGATCGCTTGGACGCTGGACCGATGATGATGGCCGCTGCCATCACCCGAGGGGAGGTTGCCATAGTCGGAGCCCATTTGGATGAAATGCGAATCCCCGTCGCCAAGTTACAGCAGATGGGTGTGCGCGTCACGGCAGAGGGACCGCTCACGCGCGTCCGCGGCCCGGAAAGGCTGAAGCCGGTGAATGTGGTGAGTTGGCCGTATCCTGGCTTTTCCACGGACTTCCTGCCTGGCATCATGGCCCTCGCCTCGGTTGCCGACGGCACCAGCCCCATCCGCGAGAGTGTATTCGAGGACCGATTCACTCAGATCGACGGGCTCGTGTCGCTTGGCGCAAAGATCACACGAAAAGCCAGAAACTTTGCTGACGTGGAAGGCGTTGAGACCCTGCGCGGCACGCGTGTCGTCGCTCCGGATCTTCGAGCGGGAATGGCTTTTGTGCTTGCCGCGCTGGCTGCGCAAGGCGAGACAGTCGTCGAAAACGTCTACCAGATCGAACGCGGCCACAGCGATCTCGAAAGCCGCCTTCGCCGCCTGGGAGCAGAGATTACCCGCGAGGCGCTCGAGAATTAGAGTTTGCACGTACCGCGACTCCACTGACCGCGGCTGGCGCAGAGCGAAGCTCTGCGGTCTACGTCAATCGCAGCAGGGCTGGCGCAGACATCCGGTTCTTGATGTCTGCGAGATTCGCGGCAGCGAACCTTAGTTCTGCATCGTCCACCGCCCCCAAGAGTTTCGCTACGCGAAATCGCAGACTTCAGAACCCGAAGTCTGCGCCAGCCCGCCGGTTCTGTTAGACTTGTAATCTGACTTGATGAGCGCCATGAAATTGCTGTTGGCAGCATCGCTTCTTCTCTGCCCGGGATACGCCTTGGCACAGGATGGCAATAAGGAGCCTGTTGCCGTCGTCGAGCTCGGGGCGGCTCCCAGTCGTAACCTCACGGACCACCAATCGGGCTTCGGCCCCAGCGTGGCGGTTGAAGTAACACCTATCGAGAAGTGGCTGGAACTCGAGGCAGGCGTGACGCCGAGTTTTAGCCGCCAATCAACCGAATGGGATACCGACCTTCTGTTCAAGAAACCTTGGACCCTTTCCCCAAAAGCCGAGTTTATGGCGGGCATTGGACCGGAGTGGATTCATACGAGCGAATCCGGCATTACGAGGAACTCCCTGGGCGGAGAAGCCGTGCTGGATTTCATGTTCTGGCCAGGCCGCAAGCACAAATTGGGCTGGTATGTCGAACCGGGATATGAGTACAACTTTGGGCGAGGACATGAGCGCTCAATCGGCGTGAGCGCCGGCCTGTTGATCGCGATTGACAAACGCTAGAGATGCCGCAGAAGCGCCAACAGTCTCACCATCGATAAGGTTTGCGATAGGCTTGGTATTGGAGGGCCGCAGTGGCGCGGGTGGCGCATACGTCAGGACGCTTTTTGTCCTGATGTATGCGCCCCTCCGAACCTACGTAGGAGCGCAGACATCCGGTTCTTGATGTCTGCGAAGTTCGCGGCAGCGAACCTAGTAGTGTATCGGCCATCGCCCCCAAAAGTTTCGCTACGCGAAATCGCAGACTTCAGGAGGCGAAGTCCGCGCCAGCCCGCCTTTCCTCCTTTTTAGCGAGCACGATAGATTTCGTGCCAACCGCCCGTGGGAACCACCGCACCGATAATGCCGCCCACAATCGCACCCAGCGGGGTACCTACCTCTTTGCCTGCGTTGGGCAAAACGTTAATGCAGAGTCCGGTGCAAGCTTTGTGGGAATCCGCCGCCGCGCCAATCCCTAAGCCGACGCCCGCCCCGACTCCAGCGCCGATCAGTGTATTCCTCATGCGGTGCCCTGCGCCTTTGGACGAAACCCGGAGGATACTCTGCCGAGCTATAGTTTGTTCGCCGGTCGCCGTGCTCACGACAATCCCCTCGTCGGTTACGCTGCGGAAGTTACTGCGACTGGACTTGACGTCGTTCTGTACGACTTGAATTTCCTGGCCTGCCGACAATTGCTTTAGCCTGTCCCAGTTGGCTTGATTCTTATCTTCATCCCCGAGGGCAGGACTCGTCGCGATTCCCAAGAAGAGAAACATGAGCCCAAGACACACAATACTCTTGACTCGCTTCATCTGAAGCTTCCATAAGAGTAGATTGGCCGCCCGTTATTGAATTTGGCCCAGAGGGGGGAGAAACACGAAGCCGGATTTTCCGGTGTCGCCTTTATTCGTGCCTGCAAATAGTATGCCTGCAACCCCGGCGCGTCAAGTTCAGATTGACCTGAGAGGAATAGGCGTGAGGACGGGTGGCGCATACGTCGGGACGCTCTTCGTCCTGATGTATGCGCCTCTCCGAATACACAGGAACAGACATGCAAAAAAAACGGCCCGTCTGCGCCGGCCTCGAGTAAAATTGCAGGTAATTCTCAGTTAAGGAAGGTTAAGATGGCGGCTTCACGTTTGGGCTTTTGCGTGTTGATTCTCGGCTTCGGCCTCGCGCCGTTTGGCTTGGCCCAGGAAAGTCCGGCGGCGCCGGCGCACACCATGCGTCCGGTGATTCGGGGACGAGTGGCTGCGATCTCCTCTATGATGCCCCAAGCCACGGAAGCTGCCCGCCGCATTTTGGAAGAAGGCGGGAACGCTTTTGATGCGGCGGTGGGCGGACAGGCGGCGCTGGCGGTGACGGATTTCCCTTTTAACGGCGTCGGTGCGGACGCCGTACTGCTGGTTTACGTGGCCGGCCAGAAGAAGGTGCTTTCGATTAACGCCGAGCCGCGCGCTCCAAAGCTCGCAACCATCGAGTGGTATGAGAAAAACAACGGCGGCAAGATCCCCGACAGCTACGGCCTGCTCTCCGGCGGCATTCCGGGCGTCGTCGACGCGTGGTACATGCTGCTGGACCGCTGGGGCACGATGAGCTTCGAACAGGTGCTTCAACCCGCCATTGAACTGGCGCGCGACGGATTCCCGATCAGCGAGGGCCGCGCCAACGCGATTGCCTTCACCCGGAAGATCCTCAAGTATCCGACCACAGTGAAGGTGTATCTGCCGAATGGTCAGCCGCCCAAGCCCGGCGAGATATTCAGGAATCCTGATCTCGCCCGAACTCTGGAGAAGCTGGTCGAAGCCGAAAGATCCGCCCGGGCGAAGGGCCGGCACGAGGCGCTCAAGGCGGCGCGCGACCGCTTTTATAAAGGCGACATCGCGCGCGAATTCGCCGCTTTCTCCGAAGCGAACGGAGGACTGTTCCGCTACGAGGATTTTGCGGAATACACCGCGGAGGTCGAGGAGCCGGTTTCCATCAATTACCGTGGCTACGAGATCTACAAGAACCCCTCCGCGACCCAGGGACCGACGGAACTCTTTGCCCTGAACATCCTGGAAGGTTACGACCTCAGGGCGCTGGGCCTTAACAGCCCGGATTTCCTGCACGTCAATATCGAGGCTATGAAGCTTGCCATGGGGGACCGCGAAAAGTATCTTGGCGACATGGACTACATCAAGATTCCTTATGCCGGGCTGCTCTCCAAGGAATACGCGGCAGAACGAAGAAAGCTCATCGACATGAATGCGGCCTCGCTCGAGCTGCGGCCGGGATCGCCGGAGAAATACATGAGCGATGCTCCGGCCGCTCGCCGGCGGGCCGTGGTGGTTCGCGAGGGCAACGCCGATTACGAGGGCGACACGAGCTACATCGGCGTCGTCGACAAGGACCGCAACATGGTGAGCTTCGAGCCGAGCCTGCACAGCAGCATGGGGACCGGCGTAGTGATGGGCGATACGGGCATCCTCTTCAACTGCCGCGGTGATTACTATTCGCTCGAGCGCGGCGAGGCGAACGCCCTCGAGCCGGGCAAACGGCCGCGCAGCACGCTGCAAAGCACGTTGATCATGAAGGACGGCGAACCGTTTGGAATCCTGGGAAGTCCCGGAGGCGACGATCAGGTGATGCGCACCATCCAAACGCTCATCAACGTCGTCGATTTCGGCATGAACGTTCAGCAAGCCATCGAGTCCCCGCGCTGGTCGACCTCGAGTTTTCCGTCCTCGGTGTTCCCCCACACCATGAATGCCGGCGCCGCCGCGGTCGAGGCGCGCATACCCGAGGCCACGCAGCAGGCGCTGGTCGCGCGCGGGCACAAGCTGCGGGTGGCGGGTCCGTGGTCGCTGGGGTCGAACGCGGGGATCATTGTGGATATGAGGTCAGGCGTGCTCAGCGCCGGCGCCGACCCGCGTGTCGAGGCGTACGCCTGGGCATGGTGACAGGCGTCGTCGACGATGAGCACTCGGGGAGTCGTACTCCCAGGCTTGCCAGGCGCGTCCGTGGCAATCCCTCGCCGTTAAGGCTACGCCCCCGGGGAGGCGCGAACAAGTCTTCCCTGCATGACCCTCGAAGTCAGCGCAAAAAAGGTCGTGCGGAAAAGATGGCCTTGACCTGCCTGAAGTTGTGCTAACATATTCGGAAGGCAGGAAGAAACAACAGATTTACTTCATGTTTAGCGCTGGATTGCTGATTCGATAATTGCAGGCCGGACCTCTGTTTCCTGGATTGGCGTAGATGTAAGCAAGGGTGCATTTACAATAGGCTAGAGAATCTGGAGCGCGTTGAGGTGGTGGCATGAACCTTTTTCGTACCGTCTGGCGTTGGGTGGTGGGGCAAGTCTCCCGGGAGGTTCCTTCCGAGGATGCGCTTTGCGAATTCGACTGCCGCAAGCCGCAGTGTTTCGAAGGGGAATGGGAGAACTGCATGCGCCGGATCCGGCGCGCTGCCGGAGAGTTGATGCCTCTCAAGGCCTCCGGCCGCAACCCTTAGAGGCTTCGAGATGCGTTAGGGCAAGACATGTAGGCCTTACTGTAGTGTTCTGATTCGAAGGTAGCCGACCTCTAGAGTCTGTCCTGAGCTCAGCGAAGCACCGGCAAATGCCGGCCTAAATAGGGCAACAATATACTTCAGTAACCACAGGCTTTGGGTCACTGTTGCCCCTGATAACCATCACTTTCCTGGTCCTAATTTGGGCCCAGCTGACGGAGGGCGGGCGCAACGGCCGGCCTTACAGCGGCACAATCCAAACCTTGAGCTTCTCGGTGTTCAGAAACGTCTCGGCCAACTTCTCAGCCTCATCCCTACTTCCAGCCAAAAGTCGAACCCGGTAAAGAGTTACGCCGTGTGTGTCCACCGGAGCGACCACGGTCTGAAGACCGAAGTGATCGGAGAGCCTTGAGGCCAAGGCCTCGGCGCTGGGCCGGTCATCGAATGCCGCGACTTGAACGGCGAAGCGCGGCTCCTGGACAGGTACCTGAACGGGGGCGGACGCTGCGTCGGACGCCGTCGCCGCGGCCGGTGGCTGGGACTGTTGATCGTTGGCGATGGGGCTTGAAGGAGAGGCAGGCGCGTGCTTGCATCCGCCCAGCGCAAAAAGGACAACTGCGGCGAGAGACAGAGCACCTGGAACGGACAACCGATGCCGCCGCCTAATGAGTCTCGCAGAAAAGAACGACGAGTGAACCCCCTCACCCGCCCTCGTCCCTCGGGCACCCTCTTCCCCAAAGGGGCGAGGGTTAATAACGGGAATCCAAGCCCTCGCCCTTTTGGGGGAGAGGGTTGCGAGCGTCGCGAGCCGGGTGAGGGGGTCCTCCATATGTCACCCTATTTGCGAGGCTCACTAGTTGGCATGGAACGCGCCCTCACTTCGCCGGCAATACGATCGGGATGCCCACCAGGAAGTCAACGGCAATCGGTTTGCTTTCCCGCTGGGCGGGCCTGAACTTCCAGCGGCTGAAGGCTGCCAACGCGGCCTTCTCAGCGCCCTCGGCGCCTTTATAGACTTTCAGCTCGCCAATCGAGCCATCTTCCTCGATTACGCCTTGCAGGATGATCGTTTCTCTCTTGGTCGGCTCCGAGGGCGGCAAGGGAGGGCGCCGAAAGTCAAACTGTTCCACGACTGCGGGCGGGGCAACGGGGATTTCCAGCTTGACCTCTACGTTAAGATGTGTGGGTGTGGTCTCTTGGCCTGTGCCCGAGGCATCGCGCGCGCAATACTGGAAAATCCAGTTTTTTTCGGGCATGGGGAGATAGACCGTATAGATCTTCTTGCCCTTCAACACGCCGTAGACTCGGAGGCCGCCGCCTCCGGTTGGTCCGGTGGTGACAACCATCATCGGTCGCCGAAGGCCGGGCTGAGCCACAGGGTAGACCGCAGCGGCGCTGAAGAAGGAGGGCAAGAGTGCATCAGCGTCGTCACCGGCAGAGCCCGAGATACTAACATTCGGTCCCGGGCCCGGTTCCGACGAACCCGGACCACCGCCGCCTTTCTTTCCAGAGCCAACGCCCGCGCTTGCGTCGCCCGGCGGTCCATTCCCGCCGGCGTTGCCTCCCAGCGCATCCCCGCCCGGAACGCCGCCTGGCGAGCCGGTTTTGCCTCCCTCCGGGGAGATGGAAAAGGCTCCCTGACGATTACCCGGAGGAAGGGTCAAGGATGCGGTCGGTGGCGCGGGGTCAACGTTGAGGCTGAGTAGTCCAGCCGATGCGGCGGAAGTCTTCCGCGTATCGAGTTCAGCCAGGCCTCTTGCCTCGGCCTTCTCAGCAGGCTGGGGTGGCGGAGCCGGTTGCGGAGCGGGTTGGGGCGCAGGTGGTGCAGGCGGCGCAGGCGCGGCGGGCAAAGGGACCGTCAGCGAAGGGTTCGGCAAAGGGTTGCGTGGTGGCGCGAGAACCAGCGCAGGAGCCACAGGCGGTGTCACAGCAGAGCGAGGCGGCACGACAACATGTGTCTCAATCGGCTTCAGCGGAGGTGGAGGTGGCTTGGGCACGGGCGGAGGCGGAGCAAGATTGCCGATCAAGATGTTGGGCAGGCGAATCTCCTTAGGAATCTTCAGCTCAGGCGGCGAAGAAGTCTGAATGATTGTCTGCCGGTCGTTATCGGGATGCGGCGGATTCGATACGATGGTCAGGGTGGGATGGAACGACTGGCCACCTTTCGCCGGGGGACGCTCCGGGCGGTGTCCCTGCCCCGGCTTTCCGCCTGATCCGGGCGGCTTCAAATTAGGGAGGCGGTCCTTGAGGGCCTGAGGAGGGAGCATATAGACCAAGTGCTCAGTGTGGTGCTCCTCCGCAACCTCGGGCTTAGCTAACAGCCTCGCCACGGGAAAGCGAGCCAGTAAGAAGAGGACAGAAAGATGGAGGAGAGAAGATGATAAGAAGCCAGGGACAACGCGGTGGTACTTAGGCCAGGGCTGCGAGCCTTGGAGCCAAAGCGCCTGGAACGGCGTATCCGTCTCCAAGATCATCGCCAGCGCTCGGTTGAGCGGGCGGTGACTTGGGCTCTTGCGGGCCAGGAATTTTGGTGCCTCCTGCTCCACAGGCCTCCGAACCTCTCTTATGATTATGGCGGAATTCCGCCCCTCGGGTTCTCAAAACGAGCTCCTACCAACGAGGAAACCGGAATACGAACCCTACTGAAACCCGGACATTATCCTGCCGCAAATCCAGGAAGTGAGTTGGTATGTAATCGACCTGGACAAGGCGAAACGCCATCTTGTCGTTTATTCTGAGATCAACCTCGCCACCGAGTCCAATGGCGAAACGCCAGTTTGCTTCCGAGATTCCATCGAAGCCGCGGCTTCCCCGGATGCCCCCGAACAAAGCGTGAACGGACGGTGTGACGAAACGACTCTTCCGGTAGGCAATGCGAGGTCCGTACATGATCGTCTGCGTGTTAACATTCAGGCCGGCATTCGATCCAAAGCTGGAGCTGAAGTCGAGAACTCCGCCAAACCAACTGTTTACGTTCTCGGCGGCAGAGACGTTCACTCCGTTCAGGTTGTAGCTCGTGGTATTCAAATTGTCGAACATGTGCGAATAGCCGGTAAAGAGCTCTACCTTGGGCGTTTCCTGCGCGGCTGCAGCGACAGAGAAAAAGAGAACTAGGGCAAACAACAATCCAGCCTTCTGCATCATCACTTCCTCCATGTGTAAGTGCCGGTCCACCGGGCTTTCTTGACATGGTGGCACCGGCAAGAACGCCCGTGCCACCCGGCGAGCGCCGGCCCGCCAGCCGTCACTGTACCGACAAGGTTGCGGCCGTCGTGTGCGAAATTGCCGGAGTTCCGCCCGTTCCGGAAAGCGTGAGCTGGTAACTGCCCGCCGGAGTTCCGTCGCCGAGGTTGACCGAATTTCCACCCGTACCGCAGGCCGCCCAGAGAAGTACCAAGCCCATCACGAGTGCAAGGCGCAACAACACGCCGCGCCGGCGCGCCATCGCCTGGCTTGCGAGCAAAGTCAAAAGGAACAAGAACCACATGAACCATGTAGGCCTGAAGTGCGTCAGCAGGCGAGGTAGATTCATATTCGGCCCCGATCGTGGCGGCGCCAGGGTGCGAGCCGTGGTGCGTATCGCAATCTGAGCTGAGATGGGATTCTTTCCATCGGGGGTCAAGCTGGTCTCCGAAGCCAAACAAGTAGCATTTCGCGGCACTCCGCTGCAACCAAGGGTGACCGTGGCATTGAACCCAAAGATCGGCGTCACCGTGATCGTGTAATTCGCGGTGCCTCCGGCGACAACGGACGTCGACGCCGGGGAGACGGAAATAGTGAAATCCGGCGTGCCGCCGCCGCCCACGCCCGAGAGAGTGATGGTCTGCGGGCTGTTAGCAGCGTTGTCGGTGATCACTACCGTGCCATAGCGATTACCGGCCGCAGTAGGAGTAAAGGTAACACTAATTAGGCAGCTTGCCCCCCCAGCGAGACTGGTGGGGCAATTATTCGCCTGAGCGAAGTCCCCGGTGGCGCCAACGTTCGAAATGGTAAGTGGGGCGCCGCCGGTGTTCGTTATCGTGACGGTCTGCGCGCGGCTAGTGGTGGCGACCGTCGTGATTGGAAACGTTAAGGTCATCGTCGAAAGGCTGGCCACGGGTGCGGGAACTCCGCTGCCGGTCAGCAGCACCACCTGCGGGCTGCCCGCGGCGCTGTCGGTGACGGTCAGAGCGCCAATATCAGGGCCCGGCGCGATAGGCGCGAACGCCACGTTGACCACGCAATTGGCCGTCGGCTGGAGCGGCGCAGCGGTACAGTCATTCGTCTCGGTGAAGGGGCCGCTGGTGCTCACCGCCGAAATCGTCAAAACGGTGGTGCCAATGTTCGTAATGGTAACGGCTTGAGCGGCGCTCGAGGCGCCAACCGCTTGACTCCCAAACGCCACTGAGGCCGGCTGAATACCGACCGTCGAAGTGCTGCCGGTCAGGCTGATGTATTGCGGGCTGCCCAGCGCGCTGTCGGTGATCTCGATTGACGCTTTTCGAACGCCCAACGCCGTCGGAGTAAAAGTCACAGTAATTGTGCACTGGGCTCCCGGCTGCACGGTTGCCGGACAATTGTTGGTTTCGGCGAAGTCACTTGAGGCAGAACCTGTGACCGTGATGCTGTTAATCGTCAGCGTGCTATCGCCGTTGGTGAGCGTAACCGTCTCCGCTTCGCTCGTCGACCCCAGGCTTTGGGTTGGGAATAAGAGGCCGGCAGGATTGAGAGCGATGCCCTCGAGGAAACTGGCTTTGGAGACGAAAGCATCACAGTTGCCGCCATAACTGGGCTGGAGCGGGTTGGCAAGCGGGAAGTCGAAAGAGCAGGTTTGGCCCGCGACGTAGGCTGCGGCAGGAGTCGCCGTATCAACACCGATGCCATTCCCGATGTCCGTCGCGGTTCCTCCCAAATAGGTCGAATACACCAAAGCTGAACCAGTGGGATTCAACTCCGTGATGAAGGCATCGGCGTTGCCGCCTCCGTAGGTCGTTTGAAAAACGTTGCCCGCGATCGGAAAGTCAGTGGACACCGTGGACCCTGTCACGTAGACATTGTCGCTCGAGTCGAGCGCGATGCCATTCGCGGAGTCCGCCAGGCCGCCTCCCAGGTAAGTGAAAAAGCTCAGGGCGGGCGTGCCGCTGAGAGCGAATTTCGCAACGAACGCATCGCCCTCGCACACCTTGAGTGTATCCAAGGCGCAGTCCGACTGATAAGCGCCGGAAGGAGGAGTGAACAGCAAGCTGCTCGCCCTCGAGGTGGTGAGTCCGGCGACGTAAGCGTTGCCGCTCGCGTCCACAGCTACACCGTTGCCTTGATCAAGCCCGCTGCCTCCGATGTAGGTGGAGTAAATCAGGGAAGAGGAACCCGCCCCATTCGTGTTGACCTTGGTTAAGAACGCATCGCCGGCCCCTGCATAGGCGGTCTGAAGCGCGCCACCCCCGGTTGGGAAGTCAGAGGAGTACGCTATGCCGGTGACGTAGGCGTTGGCAGCAGTGTCCACCGCAATGCCGTATCCCACATCTTCATCACTGCCGCCGATATAAGTGCAATAGAGGAGTTCCGAGCCGGCGGCATCGACCTTGACAAGAAAAGCGTCGGTGGCGATGCCACCATAGGGAGTGCCGCCGCTGCCGCCAAAGAAGGTCTGGAAGCCCTTATATGTACAAAACAACGGCGGAGGAGTTTCCGGCGGCACCAGGGGAACCGTTTCCTGTATGTTGGGGCCGATGTCCCCCGTCACATAGGCCTGCTGGGCCTCATCCACGGCGATGCTGCGTCCAGCAGCGACCGAGTAGTCTCCGATGAGGCCGGAGTAGATCAATTCCGTTCCCTCAACGTTGAACTTGGTGACGAAAGCGTTGTAAACAATGTAGCCCTGCTCGTTCCACGAGGCTCCGCATTTTCCGTCGGCGCCGCACAGAGTATCAAAAGCGCCTTCTGTGACCGGGAAGGTTGAACAGTCCGTTGTGCCCGTGACATAGGCCTCAGCCAAAGAATCAACGGCAATGCCGTACCCAATGGTTCGGTTACACCCTAGGTAGGTCGAATAGAGCAGCGCGGAACCGTCCGGGCTGACTTTGGATACGAACGCAACCTCGCTTTGCGCCACATTCGTGGGGAAAAGTGCGTCGACAACGGGGAAGTTGACGGAAAAGGTCTCGCCGGTGATGAATGCCGAATTGTCCGGCGCCACGGCGATTCCGTTCGCACCGTCAATGAGGCCTCCCCCGACGTAAGTCGAGTAGGCCAGTGTCGGATCGATGACGAGCGACCGGCTGGGATCGTGTTTGCCTACTTTAAACTCCACATTTCGCCCGCCCTTAATCGAGTACCGCGCGGCGACGGGCTGTCTGGTACCGTGTGAATCTTCCTGATAGGCAACCGGCCTCTCAAAAGACACTTCACCTTTCCCCACGCTTGCGATCAAGTTGCCCTGGGGGTCAATCCGCAATTTCCTCGCGCCCTGAACGGCCAGGCGGATCGCACGCGGATCAGCCCCGGGCGCGACGATGAAGTCATACTCGAGTTGACTCTGGGTACCATAATAGATAAGGTCGATTCCAGGATAAACAGCGTGCTCCGCCACTTTGCGATAGTTCGGAACGCTCGTGCGCCACTGAGAAGGATCGTTGCTCAGAAAGTAATTGCTCTTGCCCGGCAACACGTCTGTACCCACCATGCCGGCCTGAGAATTGCCGCCCACAAGCTGCATACGGAGCACGGACGCCGGCTTGGGCTGCACACTTTCGACACCACCCTGCGGGAGCTTGGACGTGCGCGCCGACTGCTGCGGCCGCTCGGATTCGAGAGCGAGCACGGCCTCGCCAGGCGTCAGATAGAGCAGGTAGCCGCTGCCGCGGGAAAGGAAACGCACCCGGCTGTCAGTCTGTCCCTCGTTGGCTTCAAAGCCGAGGGGAAGCTTGCCGTACGCCGCGACAGCGCGCGCCTGTTGTGCCTTCGACGGCCTCTGCTTCGCGAGCTTGGGCGCCGTTTGCGGCGTGCGATCGGCAGTGCCGTCGGCGGGGGCGCCGAATTGCCTTGAGGGTTGTACTAGGGCGGCCGCGAGAAGGCACCAACCCACAATAACCACGTTCCTTAGTTTGAAGGGCCTGGAAGGCCATGGTCGAACTCGCATATTACTCTCCGCTTCTTGGGCTCCGACCGACTGCAAATAACAAGTAATATCGAAACGGCTTGTAGGGACGGCCCTCGGGGCCGCCCAGGGCTCTCTCCGCTGTCATCCTGAGGAGCCGTGGGTGACGAAGCATCTCTGCCGTTCGTTGAAAGTCCAACTGCGGAGATTCTTCGCTACGCTCAGAATGACAAGATCCACGCGTTCTTCCGCACCTACTAACTCGAGAAAAAGTAGTTCCGGCATGCTTGCTCAACCGAAGGTGAATCAAGGGCCGGCGGTTTACCCTCGTACCCGGCTGCCCAGCGAATTTGTTGGACAATTTCACCCGGGTCGCAGGGCCGGAGCGGCCGCCCACTCTTCTCGAGCATGGCGACCAACTCGTCGACGACCGCAGCGTCGTAGTTCAGACCCGCTTCGGTGCACACCCGCCGGAAGATCTCATGGTATTCCGACGGCCTGGCGTAACTCAGCCTTGCCTTGGTGTGTACGCGCCTCAGGAATGCCTCATCCGCCAGCTTGCTCGGATCCAGGCTGGTCGCGAACACTACAAACACATCGAAGGGCACAAACAGTCTTCCTCCGCCAAACAGGTTGAGGAAGTCGATGTCGTGTTCGAGCGGCAGCAACCACCGGTTCAGCAGATCTTCCGAGCGCGCCTGCTGCCGGCCGAAATCGTCCACGACCAGAACGCCGTTATTCGCCTTCATCTGCAGTGAGGCCGAGTGGTACCTGCCGACTGAATTGAACTGCAAATCCAGCATCTCGAGACGCAAGTCCCCGCCCGCGAAGATGCGCGGCCTCCGGCAGCGAACCCATCTTCGGTCGGCTTGCTCGTCGACGGGTTCGAGCGCCGTGTCATGCAGGTTGGAGTCAAAGACCGTCACGATCTGATTGCCGGCCTCGACGGCATAGGGAATCCAGACGTAGTCCCGATACATGCCCGCAATGGTCTCCGCGATCACCGTTTTCCCCGCGCCGGAGGGCCCATGCAGCAGCATCGATCGCCCGGACATGATCGCCGTGCCGAGCTGTTCCAGGGTTGCCGGGTGAAGGACCAAAGGAGCGAATTCCCTCTCCACATCGGCCGCGTGAAAGCTCATGTTGCGGATACTCTGGGCTCTAACCTGGCGCGTATAGTCGTCGAGTGAAACGGGAACCGGGCCCGCGTAGTGGCTTAGGTTCAGCAACTCGTGAGCCCGCGAATTGCCCAGAGTGGTGGTGGTGACGCGTTGGACCCCTCCCACCATTCCTTTCACTTCCAGCAGTTGTTCCTTGCGAAGGAGTTCGAAGATCTCGGTCACCACCGCCAAGCTGACTCGCATTTGCTCGGCCAGGTGAACCAGGATGAGCTCACCTTGAAGATACAGGATCTTCAGTGCGATATTCTGCACAAGGCTTTTCCTGATCCCCAGGTCTTTTATGCTGTGCGGCAACTCAATAACCTGGCTTGCCGGGCCCGGCTTCCCATTCGCCATCGCCTTATTGTCTAAGACTTCGCTCGCCATGCATGCACCTTATTCCCCCGCAACCTCTGTCTCGCGGAGTGTTGCCGCTTGAATTCGCAGCGGCGAGTTTACCTCGCCACATCGCGGCCTAAAGCCGCCTCTACTTAAAACCGGAACGCTACCGGTCTCGCTCGTGTTCTTCCCGCTCGAGCTATCGACACGTTTGGTTGGCGGCCGGCTGATATCCACTCTGTATCGCCTCGGACTGGGACATATAAACGCCGGGCGTGAGCTTCCCATAAAACTTACTGTCTGGGCAGTAGTAGAATCCGGTTCGCCGGGTCGCCCAGATTTTGACTGCCGACTTCGGTCTGCTGGCCGTGGGAGCTGGTTGGAAAAGCTGGCCGAGAGACGGCAGATGCAGAGCAGGGTAAATAACAATCAACCCAATAATCAGGAAGGCGAGTGGGAACAAGAGTAGCCGGTTTCCAGAGCTCTTCATTCTTCACCAATCTTTCCCCAGTCGGGATCGGGGCTGGGCTGCGAGAGATTCCGAGGCCCGAGCTTCACCGCGCCGCCAGCACACCCTTGCGTGCCGTAAGGTAGCCTCCCACAGTGTCCTTCCCCACTTTGTTGATTACTAACTCCACGGATTCCCACATCGCTCGCACCGGAAACACCACGGGCTCATTGATGCCCAAGTCGGTGGGATACTCGTAGTCCTCCGCGTAGATGTTTACAGCGCAACGCAACCTTTTTGAATCGACCTTTTTCAGTTCCAGGCGGATGTCGGGCGCCACTTCCTGGCGATTGCCGGAGCGGAGCAGCGTAAACTCGATGTAGTCCCGTCGGCCGAGTTTGCGCAGCCGTTCGATCTCGTTGTGGTCGCGAGCGATGACCGTGTCGGCCTGCGTGACTCGGACCACCGAGGGCTCTGCATTTTCATGCGGATCGTTCGGCCCGCCCTCAGCACCTTCTCCGGCCGGCCGGTTGGCGGTCTGATCCAGCCGGTTAGCCGCGACGGCCTGGTACTCAATGGTGGGGTGCTGCCGCGCGGGCGGCGCTTCCTGCGGAGGCGCAGTCGCCTCCCGGGCCGCTGCCGGCCGCTCCGGAGCGGGCCGGACAGCCGCCTGGCTGGGCCCAGTCCCATGCGCCGCCGGTTGTGGCTCTCTCGTCGTCTTGCTGGGCTTCGGAAGCTCCCGAACGGCGGCGGGAGCGGCGCGTTCCGGGGTTTCTTTCGCCACGAGCTCAACCTTCTTATGACCACGACCCGGGGATGCCATCGGCTGTGTGGCCTCATCCACAGCCACTCTCTGTTTATCGATCGCCTCCTGCATGGAGGCTAGGGCGGCCGCCGTGCGCTCCTCGCGGCGTTGGCTCAAGGCCGTCAACTGTTCAACCCGCGACCAGGTGTAGAGCTGCAAAAGAGCGAGCAGCCCCAGAAGCGTGAAGACAATCAAGGCGACGGGCCGGGCGATGCGCTGCAATCGATCTACGGTTCTCAATTCGCCCGCGATCCGGGTTCGCAGAGTTTCCGATTCTTGTGCATCCGGCCCGGCTTCGCCGCTGACCGCCCTCGGGGACGGTTCGCGACCGCGTTGAAATGGCCATCCAGGCATAATTTGCCTCTTAGGACTACCTCTGTTTGCCTGCAAACCGCGGAGCCGAGAGAGCACCCGGCTGGAGCGCCCGCGGTCGCCTCCACTCTTTCGAGAACTCGACGCTTACCTGTGCTGCGCGGCGTCCCGCTCCCGGACTGTCGCGGCCCAGGGCCGCGCCTCGGGAACCAGAAGTGAGACACTCACCCCCGTCGTTCGACCGGCCGTCTCGCCGTGTGGCGTCACCGCGCCGGCGCCCGGTCGTCCATCGTGACGCCCGGCCGCCCATCCACTTTCCCGATCTCCAACCGGTCACCAACTTGGGTCCCACTTCGGAAGACGGTGTAAGGGGGAAGCTCGAGCACGCTCTGGGCCTTGAGGGTCACCCTCGAGATGCGGAAGGGACGCACATACTCCTCCGTGTGAACCACGCGCCCGTCACGGTCGAGAAAGACCAGATCGATGGCGAACAGCATACCGATCGTGTGCACGCCGTGCGAGGGCACAATCCACAATCCCTGTCCCGGGCGCGCCCAGCGTCGGGTCTTTCCCAACAAACCCACGAGTCGGCTGACATAACCATCTGCCAACTTGGCCTCAGTGGCGACAAAGGTCTCGCGGGTCGTGTTATAAACATAAAAGCGATTTGGTTTTTGAGTCGCCATGATGGCCCGCCAAGGGGCGCACATTCAGGAACTGCGCCTTGCGTCGCGAAGTCACTCCTGTCAACTACTCGGATGCCTTTTTCCGGCGTCTCCAGATAATGATAAACAGAACAATTACCGCGCCGATGCCGGCGAGAATTCGAATCGTGGTTACGTTCATCGTTTACTCCTTTTTCAAGTCTGATATCGCGCTTTCAACTTAATTCCAGTGCCGTTCGCAGTTGTTGATTTCCAAATCACATGAAATGCCGAAACAAGGTGATGACTGCCGGACCGAGAATCACCACAAACAACGCCGGGAATATAAAAAACACCAGCGGGGGGATCATCTTAACGGTCGCCTTGGCAGCCAGTTCTTCGGCGCGCTGCCGCCGCTTGGTGCGCAACTCGTCAGAGTGCACGCGAAGCGATTGAGCAATGCTCGTGCCGAATCGCTCGGTCTGAACGAGCATCGCGACGAGCGACTTGATGTCTTCCACGCCCGTCCGGTCGGCCAACTGGCGTAAAGCCTCGACTCGAGTCCTGCCAATGCGAATCTCAGCGTTGACCAGGTCCAGTTCCTCGCAGAGTATCGGATGCACGATTCGCAGTTCCTGGGTAACGCGCATAAAGGCCTGATCGAGCGCCAAGCCGGCCTCCACGCACACCACCAGCAGATCGAGGCAGTCCGGCAGAGACAAGCGGAGCTGGTTTTGCCGGTGGCGCACGCGTGTAGTCAACCAGAACTCGGGAAGCATGTATCCCACAACGGCGGCGAGAACCAGGATGAAGATCGGAGATTGATGGTAGAGCCCTGTGAAATAAACCAAGGCCACCAGCGCTACGGGCAGAAGCACCTTCATGCCCTGCATCGCCATTATCGATTCCGGACGCCGAAACCCCGCCCGCGCCATCATGCGTTGAGTGTGCGGCATCCGTTTGCTGGAAGTGGGAATTATCCGGCCCACGTCCCCCAGCACCTGCGTGACCTTCTGCTTTTGCTTAGCCCTGAATCCCAATCGCTCATCCGTGGAAGGGGGCCTCCAGAGGCGGGTCAAGCGCTCGGCCGCAGGCAGGTTTCCACCGGAAAAACCGTACACCACAGCCAGCACAATCATCACCACTGCCGCAAACGCCACGCCACTCGTCGCCCAAATCATATACTTGTCATCCCCCAAGCTTCACACTTGGATATTCACAATCTTCCAGAGGAAAATCGAGCCGATAATCTGCAGGAGCGCTGCTCCTCCAAGCATGTAGGGGCCGAGAGGGTCGGTAAAGAGCACGTTCACGTATTCCGGATTCAATCCCCGCATGATCAAAATCATCGACGGGGGCAGCGCGATGAGGATACCAGCCGTCAAGCGCCCCTGCGCGGTGCGAACCCTCACATCGCGCAGCAGCCGGAAGCGGTCCCGGATTACGGCCGCCAGATCATCCAGAATTGCGGCAAGGTTGCCGCCGGTCTCTTTGTGAATAAGCAGGGCCGTAACAAAAAACCGCACATCCACAATCGGGATCCGCTCGGCGAAGTTTGTCAAAGCGTCTCGCAAGGGCAGGCCGAAGCTCTGCTCATCGAAGACAAGCTTGAACTCTCCCGCCACAGGCTGGGGCAATTCCGTTGCGACCATTTCCAAGCCGGTCGTAAATGCGTGTCCGGCCCGGACGGCGCGGCCGAGCAGATCGACCGCCTCTGGAAAAATCTTCTCGAAGGCTCTGAGGCGCGCCGAACGCTTGAAAGCGAGATAGAGCCATGGGAGCGAAGCCCCAACCACCCCGGCAAGGATGGCTAGAATCACGTTGGGATAGAAGTAAGGCACCACAATGTACGGGCCCAGGCCCAGCACGGCCGTGATCAAAATCAACTTGCCCGGCAAGATATCCAACCCCGCCTGGGCTGTGTAGGTGCGTAGGCGCACCGCCCAAGAAGAGCGCAGCAGCAGGCGATTCAACCTCGGTACGCTGCTCATGACCTCGTCGCGCAGCAGCTTCAATTGAGGAGAGCCCGAACCTGAGCGTCCCGTGCCTCGTTCGATAGCCTCCAGTCGGCGTCCGATGACGTTCTTGCGGCTTCCACCCGCCAACCCGAAGCCCAGGAGGAGTATCACGGCGACTATTCCAAAAGTCAGAACGGCTATCCCTATTTCCATGCTTGGTGCCTCAATAACCGGGACGTTCGAAGAGTCCCGCCGGCAACCGGATTCCTGCCGCCAGCAAACGCTCCGACAACCTGGGACGGATGCCGGACGGCAAGAACTCTCCCAACACCTCGCCCTTCTCTCCGATACCCGTCTTTCTAAACTCGAAGATGTCCTGCATGGTGACGACATCACCTTCCATGCCCACGACCTCCGAGACGTTAATCACTTTGCGCGTGCCGTCGCTCATGCGCGACACCTGAATAATCAAGTCCAAAGCCGAAGCCACCTGGCGGCGGATGGCGCTTTCGGGGATGTTCAAGTTGGCCATTGCCACCATGGTTTCCAGCCGAGTCAGGGCGTCGCGCGGACTGTTGGCGTGGATGGTGGTCAGGGAGCCGTCGTGACCCGTATTCATGGCCTGGAGCATGTCCAAGGCTTCGTCGCCGCGCACCTCGCCCACCACGATGCGGTCGGGCCGCATACGCAAGCAGTTGATCACCAACTGGCGCTGGCGGACAGCCCCTTTCCCTTCCACGTTGGGAGGACGCGTCTCGAGCCGCACCACGTGTTCCTGGTGCAACTGCAGTTCAGCAGCGTCTTCAACGGTGATAATGCGCTCGCGATTCGAGATGAACGACGAGAGGACATTCAGCAAGGTGGTTTTGCCGGCGCCCGTTCCGCCTGAGATCAAACAATTCATCCTGCCGTACACACATCCACGCAGGAGCTCCAGCATGGGAGCGGTTATGGTGCGATTTTGCAGAAGTTCGTCGGCGGTCAACGGGTCCCTCCCGAAACGGCGGATAGAAAGGATAGGTCCGTCGATGGCAAGCGGAGGAATGATCGCGTTGACGCGGGAGCCATCCTGGAGACGGGCGTCCACCATCGGAGAGGATTCGTCCACACGCCGTCCCACCGCAGAAATAATCCGGTCGATGATCGACATCAGATGGGTATCGTCGCGAAACTGAACTGTCGTCTTCTCCAAAAGGCCGTTACGCTCGATGTAGACACTGTTGAAGGTGTTGACCAGGATGTCCGAGATGGTCTGGTCATGCAGGAGCGGCTCGAGCGGCCCCAACCCAAAGACCTCGTCGAGGACTTCCAGGGAGAGACGCTCCCTCTCCTGAAAAGTCATGGGGGTGTTTTCTTCCGCGGCCAGCTTCTCGACGATCTCGGTGACTTCCTTGCGCACGCCTTCGCGACCAAGCTGCACCACGTGATCCATATCCATGCGCTGGATCAGCTTGCGATGGATGGCCAGTTTAACCGTGTTGAAATCGGACTTGACTCCAAATGTTGATGCCACAGCTCATTCACCTCGCCGAAATGGAGCTAAGGAAGTTGAAAATCGAACCGCGTTTCGTCTCTGCCTGGAGAGTGACGCCAACCAACTGAGAGGCCATTTGGCGGAATTTTGCCACTAAAGGATCGTTGTGGTCCCACGACAGGGGCGCGCCCAGATTCACTGCCATGCTCACGCGGCGAAAGTCGTTGGGGATGCGGGCGAAAATCGCACGCTTGGCCTTCTTCTCGAAAGCCTTCAGCGCTTCGTCATCCTGCCGGTGAAAGCGGTTGATGATGATCTGAATGCGCGCCGGATCGAGGCCGTAAGAGGCCAAGGCGGACAAGTGACGCTCGAGCGCCCAGAGTCCGGGAACGTCGGCCTGCGTCACCACCAGCACCGTCCGCGCCAGGTGTAACATGGGGCTCCACTCCGAGGAGTACACTGTCCCCATATCGACGACCAGAAAGTCACAACAGTTTTGGGCAACATTCACGACCCGGGGCAAGGCGGTAACGGGAATATGCTGCCACTCGTCAGGATCCGTGACCCCTCCCAGTACTTCCAGCCCGCTCTTGTGGCGCGTCAGAAGGCCGGCGAGGAGATAGCTGTCCAGGCGTTCCAGGTTCTCGATCGCGGCGCGTACTGAGAAGCGCGGCTGCAGATCCAACAGCAGCGACACGAGGCCCAAGGGGCGTGCAAGATCGATCAAAACCGAGCGCTTCCCGCCAATGGCGGCCAGCTGCACGGCCAGATTAACCGCCACGGTTGTGGTGCCGACCCCCCCCTTGCCGCCCAATACCATGATCGCTTTCTCGACCACCTCCGGCTCGGCTTCCGGACCGCGTTGCTGAATGTAGCGTTGCAGGATTTCGCGCAGCCAGCTTGCCTCAATGGGATGGCTTAGAAACTCCTGCATACCGCTGCGCATGGCTTGAATCAGCAAGCCGGGGCTGGGGTTCTGTACGGGGGAATAGCCTACCAGGCACACCGAGGGACGCAGCTTGCGCAAGTGGGCGGAGAAATCGAAACAGGGCTCCATCTCGCGGGTAAGGTCGATAATCACCACATCGGGCACCGCTTCTCCCGGCGCCGGATGCTTGGCGGGGTCGATCCCCCATTCGGAGATTGACTTCACCAACCCTGTTTGTTCCAGGCACGCACGCAAGTAACTCCCGTTCTTGGGTACGATGCTGGCCACCGATGCTGTCAACATCCCATACACCTCAACATGACTTCTTGAGCTTCGACGCTCCTTATTTCTTCGGCGTCGCCTGCCCGCTTGCCGGTGGTACGGGTTTCTCCCCCGTCAGTGGCGCCATGAAAGGAATCGGGTAATAAGGAGGCGCCGGCACCTGAGAGGACTGCAACGGCTTGACGATCCGTGGAGTGACCAGGACGAGCAACTCGGTTCGCGACTTCGACAGTGAGCGGCTCTGGAAGAATTTGCCTAGTATGGGAATGTCCCCCAACCCTGGAATCTTGGACGCGACCTCCGTCACCCGGTTGTCCACCAACCCTGCGATGGCGAAACTCTGCCCGTCTCGCAGCTCCATTTCGGATTCCACTCTCCGCGTTGAGAGGGCCGGGATTGTGTAGCCGGAAAAAGTGAGCGCATTTGAATAATCGAGCGAGCTTACCTCCGGCCGCACTTTCAGATGAATATTACCTTCGGACGTAAGGGCCGGTGTAAAGTAAAGCCGCACACCGAACTCCCTGAACTGGATGGTCACCGTTGGCAAAGTCCCTGCGCCGCCACCCTGTACGACCGGAAATGGAAACTCTCCGCCTGATATAAAGCTTGCTTCCTTACCGCTTTCGGTCAGGAGATTCGGCTCTGCCAGGATCTGGAGCAGGTTGCGCTGTTGAAGTGCCTGGATGGCGGTGGCCAGGTTCAATTGCGGGTTGTACAGGAAGATATTGAGCAGACTGCTCAAACTGAACCCCGCCTGTTCGATCGTGGTGGTTCCGTTGGCGAGGGTCGTTGCGATACCCGCACCGGGCGTGGGCAAAATACCACCTTGAAGCGACGCCGGGCCAAATTGCCCCGTGCCCACGGCACCTATCATCTTCCCGGTCGGGAACAGGAGGTTCGCGCCCAGTTGGTTCAGCGCCGAGCGGTCCACTTCCGCGAACTTCACCTGAAGAAGGACCTCGCCGGGCGCCACGGGAGGCGGAACCGCAAGCAAGCTCACAGCTTTGGCCGACGTCACTTTGGCCATTTCGATCATCTTGTCCGCGACCGCCTTCGAAGACACTGGTCCCGAGAGCACCACGACGTCCTTCTGCACTTCCAGTTTCACGGGCTGGTCAGGGAAGGCCTCGCGGAATTGATCGGCCAAGCCACGGATGTCGATGTCGACGTTGAGATCGAATTCCTGGCTCTGCCCGGTCTCGTCCCACAACACCAGGGAGACAGCCCCCGGCGCCTTGCCGTTGAGCAGAATCTGGTTGGGGCTTACCGCCACAGCATCGACGATCGTGGGGTCTGCGACCGAGATGCGCCTGATGCGCGCCGGCGAAGTTATCACCAGCGATCGTCCCACCAATACGTGTAGTGTCTCGGCTTCGCCCGGCCCCGAGAGCGCCTGTGGCGCTTGGGCCGTCTGCCCGGGCGGGGTTTGCGGAGCTTGCTGAGCCCACAATACCGCGCCTGTCAGGATCATCGGCAAAGTAATGCCTAGAAATAATGCGTAATGTCCCTTGCTGGTCTTCACGCTTCTCATGTGCCGCCGCCTATTGATGGACCTGTTGACCTGCGAAGCTGGTTGTCTCTTTCTTGTCACCGCGAATTACGTCGATTACATAAGGCTCCGGAGGCTTTGGCGCCGGAGGAGCAGCCTCACGGTGGACCTTGTGCGTCGTCGCCTCGGGGTGAACCGGCGGCGCCCCAGTAAAGAGGCTGGCGCGGCTCACTGCAGGGGGATTGACTTCTTTGGTATCGATGGTGTTGCGCAGAGCCAGGTGGATCTTCCCCTCGGTGCTCGCCATGGTTACCTTTTCGGCGTCTTCGGGGCTCACCAGCAATGTAACCACCGTGTAAGTTTGCGGCTTGCCTTCCCGATCGGCCTCCGACTTCTGCCCGACCGCCAGCACCCGCAGGTCCTGAAGGATGGTACGCGTAACGCTGTCGCCACCCGTGGAAGCGCCGGTTACTAGTACATCAACCATGGTCCCCGGCACCACGAACCCGGCTACCGAAACCACGTCGTCCACGCGCACGGAAATGGCCCGAGTGCCCTGGGGTATGGCTACCGAAAGACCTCCCCCAGCCTCCTTGGGCGCCAGCTTATCCTCGAGGATGAGCTCATTTTCCACTACCGGCGTGATCAAAGCGCGATCCAGGCAATCTTCGACGCGCCCGAAAGACCCAGTGGGCCTCGACGCGTCGGGCCAAGGAATCTCGCGTAAATCCGCAGTGGTCAGACGCTCGCCCAACATGACAGGTTTCGACGCAACTACGATGCGGCCGGTTACTACACGATTCTGTCCTGCCGCCAGTTTCGCGTTGCGAAGCTGAATATAGACGTAGCGTGCTGCCACCAAGCCAAAAACCAAGGCCACTAACAAGCCGACTACCAATCGTTTCTGGTCCATCGATCACCTTATGACGGTGGGTTGTGATTCCTCTTTCCGGTCTGCAGCGTGGGCCTCCGGGATCGAGCTCCGGAGATTCACTTCAGCGAGTGAAGGATTTGAAGAGCAGATAGCGTGCCAAAGAAGAGAACTGTGGAAGCCGCTGCCGCCACCCCGAAAGGCAGCCTCATGAGCGCCGGATTGTCCAGGGTCAGATTGTGGCGCTGGCCCCAAACTCCAAACGTAGCCATGATGCCAAGCAGGATCCCCAAATGCTGGAGGGTCTCCTTCACCCGCCGGTGACGAACCATCTGCACTATCGCCATAACTCCGGCGATAAACACTGTCCCAAACAGCACCACGATCAGGCGGCTTGGCCCGAGCCATGCTCCAAGGGCGCCCATCAGCTTCCAGTCGCCGGCCCCCAGCCCGCGCAAAAGCACAAAAGGCAGTAAGATTGCCAGCCCCAGTCCCGCACCCTCCAGCGCCTGCTTCGTACCGGCCCATCTCCACGCCAAGGCGTTGACTGCTAACCCCGCGCCGAGCGCCGGCACCGTAAGCCAGTTGGGGATGCGCCGCGAGCGCCAATCCAACCATCCTGCCCACACCGCGAGCCCGAGGGCTGAGCTTGCAAGCACAACATTCCAGCCGAGATTCCACACTTCACTGTTCATCTTCATTCTTCAGTTGCCTGGAAGGATGATTCCTCTCGGCGGGTCTGGTTGGAAGCTGGAGCCATCTCGCAAACTTTCACTGATGTGCTGTTGTCTGTCTGTCAAACCCAATCAACACACCATTGTGTCATGCTCGGGACCGAACGTGCCGGTCCCGAGCACTGACAACTAACAGACCTTCTGACTTGCGCCGTACTACGAAACGCTCATAGAAGCCGAAGCCGTGGAGAAAACTGCGTTAATAGCACTTCCCAAACTCTGCATCATTGCAATCGCAGCGAGCGCTATCAACACCAGGAGCAGACCGTATTCGGTCAGATCCTGGCCTTCGTCTTCCTTCCAAAGACGATCCAGTAGGTTCCTCATGATGCCTCCCCCTCCGAAAGCAAAGTATTTGTGAACCTGATGTGCCGCAATCTAACGAATTGTAGTCTAGTTGTGGACGCCGCTCTTGCCCCGCACACAGTGAGACAAGGCATTCACGGCCTTAGAAAACCGATATACCTCTCGAGGCGGGCGCAAACGCCGCCTGGGTCGGTCGAGTGGCACCTCCTCCGAAGCCCTCGCTTCCACCTGCCGGTGCCGCTCTATCAGTATTCCTAAGTAACCACTCAAAACACCGAAGCTCCATCTGCTCCCGCCGAATGCCTGCATGGAGCCGGAGCCAAGGACCAAATCAGGACACTGCCGAACGCTTCAATTGCACCTGCACCCTCTACTCATCCCAACGTTCTCCTGGCTGCGAGGCGGGAATGCTCGCTCCGCAGCCAGGTAGACACGGTCGAAGTCGTTCAGCAGGGTTTTCGTCACGCCTCAGGCTAGCTAACCGAAAGGCTGGCTGATGCGGTTGAAAATACGGCATTGATCGCGCTGCCTAGCTTCTGCATCATTGCGATCGCAGCCAAGGCGATCAGAACCAGGAGTAATCCGTACTCCGTGAGGTCCTGGCCTTCTTCTTCCTTCCAAAGCCTCGCAAGTAAATTCTTCATTGGGTTATTCCCCTCCATTTTGGATACTGTTGCTTAGGCGATATGTTTCGCCGTCGCCTCTGTTACTGCACACGAGGTGCCAAGTGACTTGGCAAAGACCAGAAACAGGAAACGACGCTCTTTTCGCCGAAACGCGAGCCGGGGTGGGTGGGGTTGGGGGATCGGTCGAGGTCCAAAGTGTGACCTATTGTGGACAGATGGCTGGAATATCTTGGCCTAAAAGGTTACTAGTCTGGGAGCCAAACCGCCGTTAATGCATGACATTATGGCACTTGCTCCTAAAACCTTAATTCCCAGCTGATCCTCTGTCTGCCGATGGCACGGCGGAGTTCGGTTGGAGCAGCTACGGCTTTCCCGTGTGATTCCCAGGTGGCAGTTTTGCTGCCGCGCTTGCTGGCGCTTGGGGTGTTTTCGTGGTCTCCGGTTACCCGCCAACCGAGGGGCATGAGTACCCGCTTTGAAAGTCCTTGTTTCTCCGTGCCCTAGGTGCCTTAAGAGCCTCAATACCGACAAAACAGAGGCTCAGCGATCTCTTTGTTCAATCTTTATCTTGGTCAAACTGAACATAAACAAGTCCGTCAGTGTGGCGCGCCAGTTCCTCGTTTGGCATCTAAACTGCGCTCCGGTAAACATTTGCAGGCAGGAATTTGGAGTCGGAAAGTTGGAGCATCGGAGTCTCAGTTTGCATTTGTTGGTTTCCGCTCCTCGAGTTCCCATTAAAAATCGGAAAAATGTTACTGATCGAGTCTTGCCTTTGTATTGCCGCTTTGGCAGTCGCCGCAGTCGTTCCGAGTGTCGGATCCCGCTGGTTTGAGGTCTGCGAACGCGCCTTCAGCAAATTGGCCGAACGGCGTAAGCTGGCCGTTGCCGTGGTGGGTCTGGCGGGCCTCGCAGTGCGTGCCGCCCTGCTACCCGTTCTGCCCGTTCCCGCACCTGGCGGTCATGATGATTACGCTTACCTTTTGCTGGCGGACACTTTCGCCCACGGGAGGCTGAGCAACCCCACCCACCCTATGTGGGTGCATTTCGAGAGTTTCCAGATAATCTGGCAGCCGACCTATGCGGCCAAATTCTATCCCGCCCAGGGCCTGATGCTGGCTCTGGGTCAGTTGGTCCTGGGACACCCCTTCTGGGGCGTATGGCTGAGCGTAGGCTTGATGTGCGCCGTGATCTGCTGGATGCTCCAAGCCTGGCTGCCGCCGGGATGGGCACTATTGGGCGGATTCCTGGCCGTCATTCGGCTCGGCACCTTTAGTTATTGGGCGAACGACTACGGTGGGGGAGGCTGTATTGCGGCAGCGGGGGGAGCACTGGTATTGGGAGCGCTGCCGCGCATCAAGCGCTCGCAACGTGTGCGGGATGTGCTGTTGATGGGGCTGGGCTTCGCCATTCTGGCGAATAGCCGTCCTTATGAGGGACTCTTCTTCGGCTTACCGGTGGCGGGCGCACTCAGCCTGTGGATTTTCGTTAACAACCGGGCTGCTATAAGGTCACTGACGAGGCGCGTAGTCGCGCCATTGCTTGTGACAATGGCATTAACGGGGTGTGCGATGGGTTACTACTTTTGGCGCACCACGGGCAGTCCCTGGGACACACCCTTTCTTGTCTATGAGCGCACTTACAACCCCGCTCCTCAGTTCCCCTGGCCCTCTTTGAAACCTGTACCCGTACAGCATCACGCGTTCTTTCGGGAGTATTACAACGGGCCTGTGGTGGATCGCTATTGGCAGGGGCGAACGCTCGTTGGCTTTGTAGCATTGAAGGCCAATGTGCTCCTGACCTTGGCGTGCTTTTATCTCGGCGCCGTGCTGACGTTACCCCTGCTGCTCGTATTGCCGACGGTGCCTTACGGTTTTTCCTGGAAGAGCCTATCACCCCAAACGCGCTTTCTGTTGGTGGAATGCGGGGCAGTCGTGCTTGGGTCAATGCTGCCGGTCTTCTTCCTGCCGCACTATGACGCTGCGATCACCGGCGCGATATTAGCACTGGTTCTGGTATCCATGCGTCGTCTGCGAAATCAGACGTGGCGAGGCAAACCCGCGGGCTTGTTCTTAACCCGAGCTGTCCCCCTCATCTGCGTGTTGATGCTGGTGTTGCGCGCGGGCACGAAGCCGCTGCACCTGCTTGAGACTAGCCCGTGGCCCGCAGGGGGCGTGCCCTCTTGGTGCACGCTGACGCCTACAAACCCGGAACGGGCGGCGACCCTAGCCGAGCTGCAACAGCGCCCCGGACGCCAATTGGCGATTGTGCACTACGGCCCTCATCACGACGTTCTGTTTCGTGAGTGGGTTTACAATGAGGCTGACATTGATCACGCGAAGGTTGTTTGGGCCCGTGACATGAGTCCGGCCGAGAATCGCGAACTTATTGATTATTTCCGTGACCGGCACGTTTGGCTAGTCGAAGCAGACGAGATCCCTCCGAAGGTGTTGCCTTACTGCCCACTGCCGTGATTTGAAGCTCGAAGTTCAGAAATCGAGACTCAAAACTCAGACGTGCGAACCGGCGGGACGACTGCGACACTCCAAGGCGAGGAGAATCTCGAATTGCACTTTTTGGATTTCGAGTTTCCATAATGTACTTCTGGATTGAATCAGGTTTGGCGGTCCTTTCGATTGGTATTGCGTGCACATTTCCGCAAATGGGCGCGCGCTGGTTTGCTCGCGCGGAGCAACTGCTTGATGTCTTGTCCCGCAGACGCGTTTTGGCCGTTGTGGTAGTGGGCTTGGCAGCCCTCGCGGCTCGCGCTGCACTGCTCCCTGTCCTATCAATTCCTCAACCTGGAGGTTATGACGAGTTCGGCTACCTTCTCCTTGGAGACACTTTCGCCCACGGACGACTCACAAATCCCACTCACCCCATGTGGGTTCATTTCGAGACTTTTCACATCATCTGGCAGCCCACCTATACGGCGAAGTACTACCCCGCGCCGGGGTTGATTTTGGCGCTAGGACAGATGATCATGGGGCATCCGTTTTGGGGTGTATGGCTGAGTGTCGGCTTAATGTGTGCCGCCATCTGCTGGATGCTGCAGGGCTGGCTGCCACCCAACTGGGCCCTATTGGGGGGACTCCTGGCGGTGGTCCGCCTGGGAACGTTCAGCTATTGGGCGAACAGCTACTGGGGAGGCGCCGTAGCGGCCATAGGGGGTGCGTTGGCATTAGGAGCGCTGCCGCGAATCAAGCGTTCGCAACGGGTGCGGGATGCAGTGCTGATGGGCCTGGGATTAGCCATTATGGCAAACAGCCGTCCTTATGAAGGACTTTTCTTGGGATTGACGGTGGTGGGCTCCCTCGCATTGTGGCTGTTGGGGAAGAAGCGGCCATCGCTTCCACCGGCAAGCACACCAGCGCCGAGTTCCCTCCTGCCGGAGGACGGAATGAAAGCGAGGTGGAAGCATGTCGCGGCTCCCCTCTTGTTGACGCTGGTATTGGCCGGATGCGCCATGGGCTACTACTTCTGGCGAACCACGGGCAGTCCTTGGGACACGCCGTTCCTCATCTACGAGCGCACTTACAGTCCGGCGCCTCAGTTTCCGTGGCCACCTCTGAAGCCTGTGCCCGCAGCTCATCACCAGATCATGAGGGACTATTACGAGGGACCGGTTCTCGAGCGCTATAAACTGGCTCGAACCGCCGTCGGTTTCGTGGCGCTGAAGTTAGACGTGCTGATGACCTTGGTGAGCTTCTACCTCGGCCCGATTCTGACCCTGCCGCTTCTCGCGGCGTTAGCGACAGCACCTTATGGTTTTTCGTGGAGAGACGCAACCTCCGACACGCGATTCCTCGTCCTGGTCTGCGCGGCGGTCATTGCCGGATCGATGCTGCCCATCTGGTTCTTGCCGCATTACGCCGCGCCCATCACATGTGCCATTCTCGCCTTGGTTTTGCTAGCCATGCGGTATGTCCGCTCGAAGACATGGCGCGGCAAGCCGACAGGCTTGTTCATAACCCGCGCTGTGCCCTTGGTCTGCATCCTTATGCTCGTGCTGCGAATCGGCGCGAAGCCGCTGCACTTGCCGGAGTCCCGTCGTTGGCTCGAAGGTGGCGCCCCCACTTGGTGCGCACAGGGACCCAGCAACGCGGAACGCGCGGAGTCTCTGGCGGAACTGCAACGGTTTCCCGGCCGTCAGCTTGTCATAGTTCGGTACGGCCCCATGGATAAAGGCGGTTTTCGGGCGTGGGTATATAACGGAGCCGATATCGACAGCGCAAAGGTGCTTTGGGCGCAGGACATGGGCCCGGCGAAAAACGCCGAGCTCATCAACTATTTCAAGGACAGGAGTGTTTGGGTGCTGGATGCGAACGGAGACCCTCCGAGGTTATCCCCGTATCCCCATCCAGCCGATGGCAAGCCGTGATGGATTCGAGCAACGACAAGTCGGTGGTCATCATCGGGGCAGGGCCCGCCGGGTTAACGGCAGCCTACGAACTGTCGAAGCTTGGAGTTCGCTCGCTCGTGCTCGAGGCTGACTCGACTGTGGGAGGCATCGCACGCACCGTCAACTACAAGGGCTACCTGTTTGACATCGGGGGACACCGCTTCTTCACCAAATGGGACGAGGTGAACGAGATCTGGAAGGAGATCCTGGGTGAGAAGTTTTTGTTGCGCCCCCGTCTCTCGCGCATTTATTACCGCAAGAGGTTTTTTGCTTATCCTTTGGAAGTGAAAGACGCGCTGCGGGGTTTAGGTTTAGCTGAAAGCTCTCGGATCCTGGCAAGCTACCTGCGTTCGCACCTTTCCCCCAACCCCCAGGAGGAGAACCTCGAGCAGTGGGTTTCGAATCGTTTCGGCCGGCGGCTCTTCGAGGTTTTTTTCAAGACTTACACTGAAAAGGTTTGGGGCGTGCCGTGCACTTCGATTTCCGCCGAGTGGGCCGCCCAGCGAATTCGCGGCCTGTCTCTATCTGCGGTGGTCCGCAACGCACTGCTGCCCAAGCGGACACCGACGGCGAAAACCTTGATGAACGAGTTCCACTACCCGGAACGCGGCCCCGGTCAAATGTGGGAAACGCTGGCCCGACGCCTGGCCGAGGCACGCAGCCCCGTCCTGTTGGAGCGGCGGGTAGTCCGGATAAGCCATAGCCAAGGCGTCGTCACGAGGGTGACCACCCAAGGCGCGAACGGTGAGGAGAGTTTTGCTGGAACGGATTTTATCAGCTCGATGCCGATCCGCGATTTAGTCAACGCCCTTGATCCGCCCGCGCCGGAAGAAGTGCTGCGGGCAGCGAACCAACTACGCTACCGGGATTTCCTAATTGTCAGCCTGATCATCGGCCGCAAGGATATTGTTCCAGACAACTGGATCTATGTCCATGACCCCGGCGTGAAGGTTGGCCGCATCCAGAATTTCAAGAACTGGTCGCCGGCCATGGTGCCTGACGCGTCTAAGACATGCCTGGGGATGGAGTATTTTGTTTTTGAGAATGACGAACTGTGGTCCCGGCCGGACAGAGAGTTGCTAACCCTCGCCCGGCGTGAGATCGCTCAGCTAGGATTAGCGGAGGAAGGCGAAATTGAGGATGGGACTGTCCTGCGCATGCCCAAGGCTTACCCCATGTACGACCCCGGGTGGGACGAGAATCTGAAGCGCATCCGCGCTTACCTCGAAAGCGAGCTTGCGAACTTGCAGTTGGTGGGCCGGAATGGACTTCACAAGTACAACAACCAGGACCATTCTATGGTGACCGCCTTATGTGCGGCCCGCAATGTTCTCGGAGCCCACCACGATATCTGGGCCATTAATACCGAGCCTGACTATCACGAGGAAGACAATTCGGAGACTCGAAAGCCGGAACCGGTCACCCGGATTTGAAGCGTGAAACGGCATCGGCTTGATTTCCCGACCAGCAGGCTGCGGAAACAGGTAATCTGTCATGCTGAGCGGCGCTAAGCATCTGCAGTATTTCCTTGAAAACAAGCAAATGCAGATCCTTCGCTCCGCTCAGGATGACAGCCAGGGAGCTTTTTCCGCAGCCTGCTAATGTTCCGATTTTCGAGTTTCGTTTTTCCATTTTCGACATCGAGCACTTCCTATGTTCTTCTGGATTGAGTGTTGCGCAGCGGTGCTGGCGATGGCGGTTGGGCGCGCCTGCCCCAGCCTGGGCGCGCGCTGGTTCGAGCGCGCGGAGCAGCTACTCGGTCGTCTGGCGTGCCGGCGCGGTCTGGCCGTGGTGTGCGTGGGGCTGGCCGCGCTTGCGCTGCGAGCGCTCTTGCTGCCGATCTTGCCCATACCCCAACCTGCCGCTGACGATGAGTACGGGTATCTTCTGCTCGCCGACACTTTCGCTCATGGCAGGCTGACTAATCCTACTCACCCCATGTGGGTCCATTTCGAAAGCTTCTACATCTTCTGGCAACCCACCTACACGGCAAAGTTTTATCCCGCCCAAGGCCTGATGATGGCATTGGGTCAGCGCATCATGGGGCATCCCTTCTGGGGGGTGTGGATCAGCGTAGGACTGATGTGTGCCGCCATCTGCTGGATGCTGCAAGGCTGGCTGCCCCCGGGATGGGCGCTCGTGGGTGGACTGCTGGCTGTGGTTCGCTTTGGAACGTTCAGCTATTGGGCTAACAGCTATTGGGGAGGGGCCGTTACGGCCGCGGGCGGCGCCTTGGTCCTGGGGGCTCTGCCACGAATCAAGCGCTCACCACGCGCCCGGGATGCCTTACTCATGGGATTGGGCCTCGCGATACTGGCCGGCAGCCGCCCTTACGAAGGACTGTTCGTTGGCTTGCCCGTGGCGGCTGCGCTGGCAGCATGGATGTTCGGTAAAAACAGGCCTCCGCTTCGTCTATCTGCACCACGAATTGTGGCGCCGCTTATAATCGTCCTGGTCTTGGCAGGGTGTGCTCTGGCCTACTATTTCTGGCGCACCACGGGCAGTCCGTGGGTCCCACCCTATCTCGTCGAGGCGCGCACCTACAATCCGGTGCCGTATTTTCCGTGGCCAAGCCTGAAGCCGTTCCCCGCCTATCATCATGAGATCATGAGCCATTTCTATCACCGGACCATCCTGCGCCATTACACCGAGTCGCGATCGATCACGGGCATGCTGAAGATCGATTTCATCGCGCTCGCCTGGATCTGCGCGTTCTTTCTCGGGCCCGCCTTGGCTCTGCCGGTACTGGTGGCCTTGGCGACCCTTCCCTACGGCTTCTCCTGGAGAAACATCAGTCCCAATTCACGTTTCCTATTGCTGGTCTCGGCGTCGTCAATCGCGGGTTCGATGCTGCCAACAATGTATTATCCTCATTACAGCGCCGCGATTACTTGCGTGATCCTGGCGCTTGTCTTAGAGGCCATGCGTCGCTTGCGAGAACGCCCCGGACGCGCTGGCGCGACCGGCGTGTTCATAACCAGATGCGTCCCGTCGATCTGCGTGTTGATGCTGGCGCTGCGAATTGGTGTGAAGCCCGTTCACCTTCCTGAACCCGAACGGTGGCTTGCAGGATCCCATCCGAGTTGGTGCGCACTGGGACCTATGAATCCTGCACGCGCGACAACTCTGGCGGAGTTGCGGCAACTCCCTGGCCGTCAGCTCGCCATTGTCCGCTACGGTCCGCGCCACGAGATTCTGTTTCACGAGTGGGTTTACAATGAAGCCGACATCGACCGGGCAAAAGTGGTGTTGGCCCGTGATATGGGCCCCTCCGCGAATAAAGAACTGGTTGATTATTTCAAGGACCGGCATATATGGCTAGTGGAAGCAGATGAGGTTCCTCCCAGGATATCACCGTATCCGGAATCGCCGACATCTTCCGCGTCTGTAGAGACTAGAGAATCAGCGTCAACGTCAGGGAGTACGTATACGGCAGCCGGCGGCCAGCCGGGACCGCACCGCAGGTGAGAGCTGGAGAGGGCGACCGCACGTGACTACGTGCTCCCCGGAGGGGAGCAAATTGAGTAGCCGGGGGTGCAACCCCCGGACTAAGGCCCCACACCCCGCCTCCGGCACCCCTCTCCCCGCGAGCGGGGAGAGGGGAAATGGGGTGAGGGGGCGACATTTCAGGGGGCGTTGCCCCCGGCTACTCATGTCTAGCCCCTGCGGGGCTGAGCCTCGAGCAGTGGCCGGGACACGAGGCGACTCTCGGATATCTCTCCTCTGCCGAAGGGGTTTGAAACAGCTTCTAGCACTGAATTCTCTATCTCGATGGTGCTCCTAATCGATTGCGGTCTGGCAGTTGCTGCGCTGGTGGCGGGCTTCGCGTTTCCTCGAGCCGGAACGCGCGGGTTTGAAACATGCGAACGCGCCTTCGGCAAGCTAGCCCAGAATAGCGGGCTGAGTGTTCTGGTGGTAGGGCTTACGGCGCTCGTGTTGCGCGCCGCCGTGCTGCCGGTCCTGCCCATCCCCCAGCCTGCCGCCGCCGACGAGTATGGCTACCTGCTTCTGGGAGACACGTTCGCTCATGGACGGGTGACCAATCCCACTCACCCCATGTGGGTCCATTTCGAGAGCTTCCACATCATCTGGCAGCCCACTTACACGGCCAAGTATTATCCTCTCCAGGGCCTGGTTTTGGCGCTGGGCCGGATCGCCACGGGCCACCCCTTTTGGGGTGTTTGGTTGAGCGTAGGCCTGATGTGCGCGGCCATCTGTTGGATGCTCGAAGGCTGGATGCCGCCGGGATGGGCCCTCCTGGGCGGATTCCTGGCGGCCATTCGCCTCGGGACATTCAGCTACTGGGCCAACAGTTACTGGGGGGGCGCCGTCGCAGCTACAGGTGGAGCCCTGGTGTTAGGCGCACTGCCGCGCATCAAACCCGGCCCAAGGGTACGGGACGCGCTGCTCATGGGACTGGGCCTCGCGATTCTGGCCAACAGCCGCCCTTACGAGGGGATGTTTCTGGGTTTGCCCGTCGCTGTCGCGCTCGGGTTCTGGATATTGGGAAAGAAGCGGCCGCCGTTGTGGTCAGCGGTCAAGCGCGTGGTAGCCCCACTGGCTCTGGTGCTGGTCCTGACGGGCTGCGCCATGGGCTGGTATTTTTGGCGCACCACCGGCAGTCCCTGGCGCACACCGTATTTGGTGTACGAGGCTACCTATAATCCGGCGCCTTACTTCCCCTGGCAATCACTGAGGCAGGTGTCGCCCTCTCGTCACCAGGTAATGCGGGACTGGTATCGCGACGCAGTGGCCGACTACGAAAAGTCACGGACTTTCCCTGGCTTTGTGGCTGCGAAGGTCGGCGTGGCGATCACCCTATGGTACTTCTATCTCGGCGGAGCGCTGACCCTCCCGCTTTTGTTAGCCCCGGCGGTAGCCGGTTACGGCCTCTCATGGAAGAGTATCAGCCCGAACACCCGTTTCCTGTTGCTGGCCGCCGGGACAGGCATTGTAGGGTCCATGCTGCCGGTATGGTTCCTGGCGCATTACGCCGCGCCGATCACCAGTGCGATTCTGGCCTTGGTCATGCAAGCCCTGCGCCGGCTGCGGTCTTACGAGTGGCGCGGCAAGCCAACTGGCCTGTTCGTCACGCGAGCCGTTCCCACGATCTGCTTGATATTGCTCGCGGTCCGAATATTCGTCGCCCACCCCCTGCATCTCTCGCAAGCCTGCGGAACCAGTAACCTCGAGCGTGCGAACTTGTTGGCCAGGCTCGAGCAATGCCCGGGACGCCAGCTCGTGATTGTCCGCTACAGTCCTAGCCACGAGATATCGCTTCATGAGTGGGTTTACAATGAGGCCGATATCGATCGGGCAAAGGTCATCTGGGCGCGCGACATGGGCGCTGCCCAAAACGCCGAGCTGATTGATTACTTTAAGGAGAGACATGCTTGGCTCCTAGAGCCGGACGAAACCCCTCCCCGCCTGACGCCCTACTCGGTTGCACGCCCTCCCGTGGGGCTAACGGGTGGCTCCCAAGACCTGGGAACGGGGACCCAAGGACATTCGTAGTCCAAGTGAACCGACCGAAGCATTGAGGGCGAGGGTGAGATGAATCTTCTGGACCAGCGATTCTTTGTAACGGGCGCGACCGGCTTTGTCAGGGCGACACTCGTAAGATATTCGTGGATACTGGAAGTTCGTCCGAACACGGCCTGAATTCCACGCCATGTGCTAAAATTCATGGCGGTCTGCGCATGACTGCGTCAAAGGCGTTCCTCACATGGTGGCAAATGTCCGCACGATTCCGGCAGGAGTTTCGGTTCTGGTTCCCGTCTTTAACAGTGAATTGAGCCTCGCAGACTTGGTAGCTCGGCTCCACCCTGTCCTGCGGCAGACCGGGGAGAAATTCGAAGCCGTGCTCGTCAACGACGGCAGCCGGGACCGTAGCTGGGATGTAATTGGTCGGCTTTCTCGATCCCACGATTGGGTTCGGGGCGTTGACCTTATGCGAAATTATGGTCAGCATAATGCGTTGCTCTGTGCTATCCGCGCGGCGCGATTCGACAAGATTATCACGCTAGACGACGATCTACAGAACCCTCCCGAGGAAATCCCGCTCTTGCTGGATGAGATCCGGAAAGGAGCAGACGTGGCCTATGGGTACCCCCGACAGCAACACCACGGCCTGCTACGTGATCTGGCCTCAGAAATCACAAAATTGGCTCTGCAGAAAACCATGGGAGCCCAGACTGCAAGGCGCGTTAGCGCCTTTCGGGCTTTCCGCACGGAGTTGCGGGCTGCCTTCGCAAGGTACGAAGGCCCGTTTGTGTCGATCGATGTTCTACTGACGTGGTCGACCTCCAATTTTGTTGCCGTCGAGGTGCGACACGATCTGCGCAAGGCCGGTCAGTCGAATTACACCGTCGGCAAGCTCTTTACCCACGCCCTGAATATGCTGACAGGATTCACGACGCTTCCACTCCAGTTGGCCAGTTTCTGTGGGTTCGGATTGACGGCCTTTGGCGCCGGCATATTGTTTTACGTCGTTGGTCGGTATCTAATACAAGGAACCAGCGTTGCCGGATTTCCATTCCTCGCATCAATTATCGCCATTTTTTCCGGTGCGCAGATGTTTGCATTGGGCATTATCGGCGAATATCTGGCTCGTTTGCATATGAGGACAATGGAAAAGCCAACGTACGCCGTGCGGACCGAGGTAGAAGACTAGCGGATTTCGCCGAAGTTGCCACTGCTTCCGAGTAGCGGTTGAGAGAGCGGCCAAGAGTTGCCTCACGACCACGACGAAGCTTTTGCATCGAGCCCTGGCTATTAAATGTTGAAGCGTGCGCATCGGATGCCTGAGGTGCAGGCGCATGAATTCGTCTCAAGATGATCCGTGCGAATTATTAAAGTGGGACTCCGACTTTTTTGAGTTGAAGATCGCCCGCCTTCTTGGAAGTATTTTGCGCCCAGCACTTGCGGACGCAGCGGACATCTGGTGCCGACGCCACGGCGTGAACTGTCTCTACGCAAAGCTTCGATCTGATGACCCCGAAACTGGCCAAGTCGTGCTTGGTCATGGTTATCGTCTTGTTGACGTGCGAATTACTTTGGAACAGGAAATCGACCGCGGACTGGAGAACCATCCCGATGCACCAGGGTCCCGGTCGACTTGGGTCGTCCGACCCTGTCAAACCCGGGACTTGCCGGCTCTTCAAAGGATAGCGAGAACGCGTCATAGGGACACGCGATTTTTTTTCGACGGGAATTTCTCGCCGAAGCGATGTGAAGATCTTTACGAACGTTGGATCACTGTCAGTTGCCAGGGATATGCTCAGATTGTATTGGTTGCGCAAAGAGATGGGGATCAAGCCGAAAACGCGGAGCTCGACAATGACTGCATCGGTTACATCACATGTCATTTGGACGGGCCGGAGGCGCCTGGACGAATCGGGCTCTTCGCTGTCGATGCGACATTCACCGGGCAGGGAGTCGGGCGTGCACTCGTCCGATCTGCCATGAGTTGGTTTGCGCTACAAAAGCGTACCCGAGTTTCCGTGGTGACGCAGGGACGCAATGTTGGCGCGTTGCGCCTCTATGAGCGTTGCGGCTTTTGCACGGCTGGCGTGGAACTTTTCTACCACAAGTGGTATCTAGACCCTGACAGCCCGCATCGGCCGCGTCTACTCGCGCCTGCTAGGAAGCTCGCCACCCCATAACCATGACTTCCCACATCGACTATCCGATTCCTTTCAACCGCTCGTCGGTCATCGGAAAGGAATTGGAATACGTGACCGAGGCGTTGAGGATTGGCCAGATTGGTGGTGATCAGAGCTTCACACAACGGTGTCAAAGGCTCCTTGAGAGCACTTTGCAGGTTCCCAAGGCCCTTCTTACGACCAGTTGTACGCATGCCCTGGAACTGGCGGCATTGCTGTTAGACCTTCAACCCGGCGACCAGGTGATTGTGCCGTCGTTCACCTTTGTCTCTACAGTAAACGCATTTGTCCTGCGTGGGGCATGGCCTGTCTTTATCGACATTCGGGAGGACACACTCAATATGGATGAGGCACAGGTTGAGCGATCGCTGACGCCACGAACGAAAGCGATCGTTCCTGTACACTATGCCGGCGTTGGGTGTGAGATGGACGTGATCATGGACGTTGCGTCCCGGCACGGCATCGCTGTTGTGGAGGACAATGCGCATGGGCTGTTTGGCAGCTACAGGGGGCGCAGGCTTGGGACTTTTGGGGACTTCTCTGCGCAGAGTTTCCATGAAACCAAAAATTTGACCTGCGGTGAAGGAGGGGCGCTACTGTTGAACAATGCAAGATATATCGAGCGAGCCGAGATTCTCCGCGAAAAGGGGACTGATCGTTCCCGGTTCTTTCGGGGACAAGTAGACAAGTACACGTGGGTTGACATCGGCAGCAGTTACGTCATGTCCGACGTGCTTGCGGCATTTCTATATGGGCAATTAGAAGTCTGGCAAGAGATTCAGCAGACACGGCGGCGCGTCTGGGAGTACTATGACCGCCATCTTGGCGACTGGGCTCGCGAACGCGGCATCCGCAGGCCAGTGGTACCTTCCCACTGCGATCAGGCTTACCACATGTACTACCTGCTGCTGCCGAGTCAGGAAAAGCGAAGTGCACTGATTGAACATTTGAAGAAGCGGGGCATCCTGAGCGTTTTTCACTACCTTCCCTTGCACCTCTCAGTGATGGGTCGGAAGTTCGGGGGCGAGCCGGGAGCCTGCCCGGTAACAGAATATGTGTCCGAGCGCTTACTTCGGTTGCCATTTTACAACACGCTTTCCGAAGACGAACAAGAAAAAGTTACTGCTGCTTTGCTCGAGTTCTAGCTGAAGTACAATTCAAGCCGCTCCATTCGGCCGAGGTGATCCCAACACCTCCCGGCCGGCATGGCGGGCAGCATCATGAACGATCACAAGAAACAGGCGGGGGCGTTTTGCACCGGATCGGAGCCGGGTGGACAGCGCGGGAGGAAGGATGAGCTTCATTAGTGCCGGGAACCGGCTGGCGCGATTGGCGGACCGGCGGATAGCTTTAGTGCTCCCATTGTGGCTGGCGGCGTTCCTGGCAGTGGTGATTCCTCTTGCCTCGCGGCCGCTTTGGTACGACGAGCTCTTCACGTATTACGAGGCGACCGCGCCGGATCTGCACCAGGCCTACGCCCGCCTGATTCACACGGACGCGAATCCCCCGCTCGAGTATCTGCTGGTGCGAGGGTCGATCGCGCTGTTCGGAGACTCGCCGCTGGCGGTGCGAATCCCTTCCGTCGCGGCATTCCTGTGCGCGAGCCTAGTCTTGTTTGCGGTGGTAAGGAAACGGCTGGGGGCCGTCTACGGGTTGACGGCATTGGGCTTTCTCTGGTCGACGATATTTATGTATTACGCTGCGGAAGCGCGCTCCTATGCGCTCCTTCTGGCGTTTTCCAGCATCGCGATGGCTTGCTGGCTGAGGGCTGCCGGCAAGGGCAAGGTGACTTGGGCACATGGGGGGCTCTCGGCGAGCTTAGCGGGAATGTTGCTCAGCCATTGCTTCGCAGCGGCGTCGATAGGCGCGTTCATCCTGGGGCAGGCGGTTCACGATTTGCGGGCAAGGACGGCCGATCGATGGAGTTGGATCGCGCTAATGCTTCCGCTGCCTGCTGTGACGCTTTATCTGCCGTTGTTCCACAATGTAAAGTGGTTCATCTATCCACCGGCGTTTCAGGCGTCTTGGCGGAGCCTGGCGGCCGCATACCTAGCACCGCTTGGCCCGGTCATCCTATTACTTCTGATTGTGCTGTTGTGTCTCCCTCGGCCGCCAGGCGGAGCGACCATTCAGGAGTTAGCGACCCCTGATGAGATGGCGTTCGTGGCGGGAACTCTACTCGTACCTTTAACGATCGTGCTCGCCCTGATGTGGGCCAAGGTTGCTTTTTGGCCGCGGTACGGCATTGTCTCAGCATTGGGCGTGAGTCTCCTGCTGACTTTCCTGGTAGCTTACAAGAGCAATCGCGCGCCTTGGGCGGGGGTATTAGCTGCAGTACTTCTGCTAGGGAATTTCTGCGCGGTCCACCACATTCTTGGCGGGAAGCCGGAGAGGCTCTCCACAGCTTACCGGGAGATCCTCCCGGATCTGCCGTTCGTCGCCGCCAGCGGACTGACGTTCATGGAGATGGACCACCGTGAACCCGCGGGGTTCGTCTCCCGGCTGCACTACCTAACAGACCGCGAGGCGGCCACGCGCTACGCGCATGCCACCATTTTCGAGACCTTCCCGGTTCTGAGGCAGTGGTTCCCGATCCGAGCCACGGTAGAGCCTTACCGCGAGTTCGTCGTGCGCCACGACTGCTTCCTGGTAATCGCCACGCCGGGATATCCGGAAGACTGGCTGCTCGACAAGCTCAAGGACGACGGCGCTGAACTCCGGCTGCTGGAGCGGGAAGCAACCGGGTACAAGGACCGCGACCTTTTTCTAGTAAGTCTGAAGGGCGCTAATTGTCCACGAACCCCCTGATGCCGATCGGAGCGAAACATTCCTCCTCACCCGGCCGCCAACGCCTCAGGCGTCTAGCCTGAACTCCTTGCTACTCTTTGAGGGGGCGCGCTTCGGCGGCGACCTCGTGGTAGTAATCCGAGAGGAGCTTTTGGCCCTGGGGATTGAAGATTCGAGAATTGACCAGGCCCATTCGTTGCAGGCGGAATTTGAGAGATGTGGCCAGCACGCCCAGGCCGTATTTCACGCTACGACTGAAGTTGATCGAGGAGGCTTCAGGGAAATATCTCGTCGGGCACGATATCTCTCCAATGCGGTAGTGCATGTAGATGACTTGGGCCAGGATTTCGTTGTCAAAAACGAAGTCGTCGGAATTCTCTTCGAGCGGCAAGCTTCTCAGGACCTCCGCCGCAAAAGCCCGGTAGCCGGAGTGATACTCGGACAGCTTGAAATTGAGCAGCAGATTCTGGAAGAGAGTCAAGAATCGGTTGGAGACGTACTTATAGAGCGGCATTCCGCCCTTTAGCGCGCCCCGGCCAAGAATCCGCGAAGCCAGCACGACATCGTACTCTCCGAAAGCAATCAGGCTGGCCATGGCGGTGACCAACTTGGGCGAATACTGGTAGTCAGGGTGCAGCATCACCACGATGTCCGCGCCTCGCCGCAGGGCTTCCCGGTAGCAAGTTTTCTGATTGCGGCCGTAACCCAGATTTGACTTGTGCACGAAGGTGGTGAGCCCCATCTCCCGGGCCAAAGCGACCGTATCGTCGGAGCTGTGATCGTCAACCAGCAGCACACCATCCACAATGGCGTGCGGCAGTTCAAGAAACGTCTGGCGCAGGGTCCGGCTGGCGTTATAGGCGGGCATCACCACAAAGATTTTCTTTCCATCAAGCACGGACATGCTCCTCTGAGAGCTGACTGGCTGCGCGCGTCACAGCCATCCTATTCCCACAGGGCCTCGAATTCAAGGCTTTCCGGGCCGTCCCCAATCCGTTGATCAACGTCCCGACGTAAGGGGACGGCTTGCCGTCCCCGCATTTCTGCTGGCCCCGACGAGGCTAGAGCAAGCCCTACCCCTACACCGTCCTCATGGCTGGCCGCCGCAGGCCGCCCGGCACAGTTGATATACACGAAGATCGCTTTGTTGACTGGCGATCCGGCCAATCCCGGAGAGCGGCGCAAGGGCCTGAGGCGCGCCATACACCCAGGCGTAATCGAATTCATTTCGGATGCGGCTCCAATCCCATGCCTCGAGCGGAATCCAATTTGGCGAGCAAGGGGTGTAGGCCTGAAGCTTGATTCGGAAAGGATGCACCCCCGGGTCGTGGAAGAGGCAAGGCGAAAACCACCCCCTTCGAATGACGCCGTAAGCCCAGAACTCGCCTTCCAATGCGTCCCTGGCTTGCCACCAATCGATCACCGGGAGGACGCGCGCGCCTTCAGGAATGGCCGAAAATGACTCGGAAAGTTGCTCGAGATGAGGCTGCACGGAGCGGAAGCGGCGCTCGACCTCGCCGGCGCGAACGAGGAAGAGAACCACTGCGATGAGGCCGATCGTCCGCGCCCGGCGGCCCAGCTTGACCGACGCCAGACCCAGGACGAACGCAAAAGGCAAGAGGCGTATGTCGGCCTTCATGGCCGCTCGAAAGGACGAGGGGAACACCCAATAGAGACCAAAAACGCAACCCAGGACGCCCAGCCAGCGAGTGTTCCATCGGAAATCCGGCGAGACAGTAATCACCAACGCAAACGTCAGGAGGATGGCGAGCAAGGTCATGAAGTCGAGAACCGGCGAGTAGGCTGCCATCAGGAGCAGAAGGCCTCCTACCTTTCCAGCCAAGCCCTGGTAGTGCAGGCCCAGGCCTCCCCCCGAGGACCTGGAATGCAAGTACAGGACTAGGCCAGGCAGGAATAGAAACCAGGACCGCCAGAGAAGGCGGAGGGGTTGGCGGGCAAACAGAGCATAAGCAGTCATCACCAGGCAAGCCATTCCAAATCCCATCAAATGGGTGAAATATAGAGCCGTGGTGAGAATCAACAACAGACACCACAATGGCCAGCGTGGCCGCTCGACAAATCGCAGCCAAAAGCCGATTACGACAAGGCAAAGCGCCAGGCTGAGTTGAAGGTTCACGAGACCGAACAGGAAAAAGTAGAGGTTGTTCGTAACCAGCAACGACCAGAGCGCCAGGCTCTCCTGGCCGGGATTGGCCTGCCGGATGAAAAACCACGTTGCCGCAGGAACGCCCAGCAAGCAGAGGCTGAGCAGTAATCGCCCGGCCAAGTCAATGGGGAGGAAGCGTTGGAGTCCGACCAGGATCACATCCATGGTCAGGTACGGGTAAGTGTTCCAGTCAGAAGCGTAAAAGTGAGAGAAGTGGAAAGCGGGGTCTTTGAGGTGTGCCAGCACAAAAGCGCTTGCCAGATGATTTGGGTAGTCAACCAGGGGCACGTAACGCACTGACCACACGGGGGCCACGAGCGCCGTGGCGATAAGCAGCAGTAACAAGCTGAGGGCGACGCGCTTGAGAGGCGTTCGAGACTCAATACCGTGCTGAACCTCGTGTTGCGTCATCGCAGATGGACTGTGTAGCGGCGAGTTTACCTCGCCAATTGGCGACGTAAAGCCGCCGCTACATCACCGGCTCTCCCTAGCATATATCACGCTCAGATCGTCCTGATAAACGCGCTTCCACTCCGGCCGATGATCAAGTAAGGCGCAAAGAGAACCGCCGCGCTCGATGAGGCAGGATTGCACGTGGTACTTATCGAGCAACGCCAGCGAATCCAGATCTGCGCGCATGATCCCGATGTAGTCCCCGAGCACGCCCGCAGGCTCATAGGCGTCACAGCGGCCGTCGATGAAGACCGGATGCTGCCCTCCGAAAGCCCAGATCAGATAGCCGCCCCAGAACTGATCGTTAAACATGGGCCCGGGAACCGAGTTACGGCGAAGGTAGTCCACGGCGCGCCGAGGCTGATTCTGGTCAATCACCCGCTGCAAACTGCTCGTGGAGGGAAAGAAGACGACCATCCCCACCGCGAACAAGCCGATCAGGATGGCGTTCAAGAGCGGCTTGTCCTTGGCCGGATCGTATCCGGACCACCACTTACCCACCCACACCGCAAGCACGGGCGCAACGAGGATGGCGAAAAAAACTACAATGCGCTGATGGACGCAGGCCATGTAAGCCGCAACGATCCCGAGCGCCACATCCTCGAGGCGCAGGCGAAAACGCCAGATCAGCGGCGTAATGAAAAACAGGAACAGCAGGACAAGAAACCACTTGGCGTAAAACTCGTTGAAGGGCAAGGGTTGCCACTCCTCGACGTAGGCCATGACCAGGGGCTGGGAGACGGGCTCGGCCAATCCGTAAAGCAAGTGCGGCCCGTAAGGGTTCACGACGAGAGCCAGCGCACAAAGTATCGTAATCAGTCCCAGGTGACGCCGCTGACCCGTCGACCACAGTTGGCTTTCGAGGTCCCCCAAGTGAAGGCGCTTAAGCCCGGCCACCCAATAGACCCCCAGCGCCAGCATGCCAAAAGTGAATGTACCGTGGGTGTTCACCCAAAGGACAAATACCAAGGGAAGGAACCAAAAAGACTTCAGGAAGCCCTGGCGGTAGCTTTCGAGTGAGATCAAAGTAATGAGCAGGAAGACATAGCCGAGAAGTTGCGGGCGCAGAGTAAAGCATAGTCCGACGAGCGGCCACACGACGGCGCACACCGCAAGCGCGGCCTTGACGTTGCCGCTGCGCAGGTATGCGTAATAGTAAAGCAGCAGAAGAATCGCCGATGTCAGGGCCGCTAGAAGCGCCATGAGCCCGCGCGGCCCGCCGGCTCGGTACGCTGCCGCCATCATCACCTCGCCCAACCATTGATAGTCCAGCCATTGACTGTTCGGGGCGGTAAAGGAATAGAAGTTTTTGGTAGGCCAGGTGTGGGTGTCCAGAATGCGCTGGCCGGCAACGATGTGCCAGAACGTGTCCCCCTCAACAAAAGCCACATGCCAATGGCCGGCGGGCAGTGAAAGGTCATTGTCGAGCCGTGCATGCAAGTTCAGGAACGCGCCCGCCACCACTAGTGCGCCCAGAAACACTGGGAATGAGAAAGTTTTCCTCAACCCCACAAGCGCGCCGGACCTCGGGCTCTTGGCGACAATGCGCTCGGTGCCGGCTTCAGGAGCGGCCACGCTCGCCTCCGCCGGTCTGCTTTTGCGCTTTAGGTATCTCTTCTGAAATAGCAAACGCCAACCAGAGGATTACCGGGAGCAGGAAACCGAGCCTGTTTTCGACTTCGAGGTTCAAGAAAATCGTCATTGGGAACAGCAAGAGCAGTGGCGCCGCCAGGCGCCATCGCCGAAGACCGCTTGGATAGGCTGCGGCAGCATAGTCCAGCAGAAGTAGTGCCGGAACAATCAGCAGAAGAAGGCCGTTAATCAACAGGTGATGGCTGGTCATGACGCAGACCACGATGCTAAGCGAGAAGAGCAAGTCAAAGGCCTTGCCATCCGGGTCCCATCCGCGCCGGCGCCACTCGAGGATGGGCCATGATAGCAATACAAACAGGCCGGCAGTCTCCAGCAGAGTCAAATAGTGCGGCCCGAGTCGACCCGCGAACAGAACGTTAATAAAGCCTCTCACATTCGGCATCGCCGGCACCAGTGCGGGAAACGCCGTGCTAGTGGAAAGCGCCGATAACAATGCAATGTAGTGCCGGATCCCGGCCCAGCCGACAAGTGCCAGCGAGACCAACCCAAGAATGGCACCGACGAGGACTATGCCGAGGACGATTTTCCACTTCTTAAGAGCGGCGAAAATAAGCAGAAGCGGCAGAACGAACTGGAACCGGAAAAGGCCCGCTCCCAGCGAACAGCCCGCCGCGACCTCCCGTCGATTCTTCAGGCAGACGAAGGCGCCAACGCAGGAAAGCACCAGCAGGATAAGATTCTGCCCTTCCCGCAACGTGGAGATCAACGGGCAGAGAACCGCGAGGGCCAGCGTGAGCCGCGACCCTGTGTCGAGGTGTGCAGCATAGGGTTTGAGCAAATAGAGCGCCCACCCGAGCAAGACCAGATTGAGCAGATCCCAGGCGACATACGCGGCACGAAACGGCAAGTAGGAGAGTCCCCAATAGAGCAGGCTCTCGAAGGGCGGATGGGTATAGTTCTCCCTCTCGGTCCACGGTCCCCAAAGACTATTTTTTATGGCCTGCTGGGCGCTCTCGGTATAGACGTCGCAGCGCAGATCGTGTTTGAGCATCGTGCCGACTGTGTAGAAAGCTCTGAGGTCGGTCGGGTACAAAGGGTCGTCCAGGTGCGCCAGCAAGGCGAAAATCAGCAGAGCCGCAGCAAATGCGGCGAGCAGCGCGAATGTGATCCATTCACCCAGCGCGGTCTTCTCCGTGGCCTGGGAGAGTTCAGGTGCTTGGCTCATCAGGGTTGACCTTTGTCGCTCTCGCGCACAAATAGGACACTCACGTCGTCTGTGTAGACCTTCCGCCATTCGGAGGTGACGGCGAGCAGGGTCGCCAGAGATTCGTCACGCTCCAAAAGACATGACTGCACATTATATGCCCGGAGGAGAGGAAGGGCGTTTGGGGCGACCCAGGCAATACTCCCGTAGTCAGTGAGAACCCCGGCGCGTTCGTAGATATCCCCCCGCCCATCGACGAAAACCTTGCTCCGGCCGTCGAGCGCAAACATCAGGTAGCCGCCGAACATGTAGTTGTTGTACATGGGCTGTGGTGGAGGATGCCGCAAGATATACTGGACAGCTTCGACCGGGAAATGGCGAGCTACGCCGCTCTCGAGTCGCGCCCTTGAAGGGTAAAACCAAAGTATGCCCACCGCGATGGCGATCATCAGGAGCGCGTTCAAAGCGTACTTGTCCTTGCCGGCGTCGTAGGCTGGTACCCAGCGGCTCAGGATCATGGCAAAGAGCGGCGCGCTGAACGGGATGAAGACCAGAAGCAAGCGCACATGGAGACAAACCGCGCAGAGTCCCGCAAAAAAGAGGGTCAATTCCGCCAACTGCCAGGTCGGCCCAAGTACGATTTGGGCCAGCAGGAAGGCGACTAGCAATGCCAGGAAGTACTGTCCAAACGGCTGATTAAAGGGCATGGGCTCCCACTCCTGGATGTAAGCCCTGTTGATGGGCTGGAGGAACGCCAGATCGAGAGGGTAGCCCGCAAGTCTCACCCCATAGGGCGTGACGGCAAGGACGCACAAGCTTAGCAGGAACGTGGCACCCAAACGCAGCCGCTGGGCGGCCGTCCAGGGTGCGGATTCAAGACCACCCCAGCGAACCTTAAACAATCCGCTGATCCCATAAACACCGAAGGCGAGGAGCCCTGTCACGAAACTTCCGTGCATGTTGACCCACAACAGGAAAAGCGGTGGGAGCAACCAGAGAGTGGCGGAACGGCCCTGGCGAAAACGCTCCAGAATGATTAGGGTGAGAATAAGAAAGAAGTAGCCCAGCATCTGGGGACGGAGCGTAATTGAGATAAACACCAACGGCAACAGCAGCGCGCAGGTCACAAATGCCGCCTTGGAGTTGCGCGACCGCAGTGAGGTCAAGGCGTAGAGCGCCACGACAATCGCGGCTCCCAGGACGAGATCGAGCGCCAACAGCCCCCGAAGCCCCCCGGTCCGCTGCACGGCCGCAAGTAGTACGTCACTCAACCACTCGTGAGCCATCCAGGGGTGGCCGTGTACAGTGAACGAATAAGTGTCTACGGTGGGGCAGTGGTGGGTTGCCAGGATGCTCTGCCCCACCCTAATGTGCCACCATACGTCCGGGTCCAAATTTGGATCGCGAAGCGGCACGAAAAGCGCGGCCACCAGAAGTGCTGCCAGGAGCGCCGGGAAGGAAACTGCCCTCAACAGGAAGGGCTGCGGCGGACTATGGGCTTCAATTGATGACATTCGTACCTGCTCCGCGTTCTGCCCTCTCCCCTTTGGGGCCTAGGCGCTAGATTAAGCGTTGCGCGGGGTTCCGAAGGGACCCAACATCATTAGCCGTAGGTGAAACCTACGGTAAATGCCATCCCTAAGTATTCAACTCAACCCCGGAGGGGTTGAATTCGACCCCTTCGTGGTCGCTGAGATACTCAACCTCTACCTTCTCGTCCGTAGGTTTCACCTACGGCTAATGACGTTCATGCCCTTCGGGCATGTTTGGCGGCCCCCACCGGCCCTTAATCTAGCGCGTATCCCCCTTTTGGGGAAAAGGGTGAACCGCGTCGGCGCACTCTTCACTCGGAGCGAACCAGGTGGGAGCGGCGCTGGTCAACTGCGTGACGGTCCCGCGAGGGCCATAAAATAGAAAAGTACTTCGAACTCGCGATGGCCTGCACTGCCCCACAGAATGGCACGGAGGCGAGGAGATCAACAAAATAATGCTCCCCGAGGCCAACCGTGGCGAGAGCCGTCAGAAACAAGAAAGCCGAGGAAAACGCCTGAAGCGCGCGGCCGCGACAGTTCCAGAGCAACAGTAGCGCCCACGCAAAGTGCAGAGACGGCAGACAATTGCGGGGTATGCGCACGTCGACGAGGACCTGCCCGGAAGTGTGGGGCGGAATCCAGGGGAAGCCTCGAAAAGCGTAGAGAGGCCCCGTAGCAGGCGCGATTCGGTAACACAAAAAGCCAGCCACGGCAGCCAGCAGGACGGCCCGCAGCATGACGGGTGAGCGCTCAGCGCTCCAGACGATGGCAAAGGCTACCGCAAGAGACTCGTAGGCAACTAACAAGACCGCCTTCACGACTGGCGTGGAAAAGACCCAGCGCGCCAGGGTGAGGCCATCCATTCCCAAGTACTGATCGGCTCGATAGAGATACCAGTCCATCGTCGGAGCAAACGACTGTCCTTTCGGAAGCCTGCCCACCGTTCCCAGGGCCACATTGAGAAGAAGAAACGCCAGCAGGCCGAAGGCGACGGCAGGGTCTTGCCACTTATGACGTCGAGAAAAAGCCAGAATTAATATCATTCCAGCAATTGTATAGAATAAATATATTGTCACAGTTACGCCCCCTTAGGTGGCACCAATGTCGCCATGGAGGCTGCTTCCACTTCTTGCCTGGGCCCTGTGACCTCAAGCCCGTTCGCTAAGGCCCGATTGATCTGCCGCCCCAATACCACCGTCCCTGCCACCGTCGCCATCACCAGGCCCCAGTCAAGGACAATTGAGCCTAACCACACCGGCCGAGCGAAGCGCAGGAAGCCGAGCCAGGCCAGAGTTCCTGCCGCGCCGGACCAGAGGAGGAGCGAGCGAGGCAACTCGCGGATCGGCACACTGAAGCCGGCCTGTACAGCCAAGGCAAAAGGCAAGGCCACTACCAGATCAATCAGGTAATGTTCTCCGGAGCCAAGTGTGATCAAGACCGTGAGAATTAAATACAAAAGGTAAACGGCGCGCAGCCAGATGCCGGACCGACGAGCGTTCCAGAACAACAAAACCGCCCAGGTCATATGCAGCGAGGGCATGGCGTTGCGGGGGGCGTCGGCGGGGAGAACGGCAGGCAGTAGCGTCAGTCCTGCCAGAGGCGGAGCTGAGTTGGGGAACTGGGACGGGAACAAGTGGACCGGGCCAGCGGCTGGAACCAGATAGTAGAGCAGATACCCGGCTAGGCTCGCTACGGCAAAGAGCAGCAATAAATTAGGTTTTCGCCGCTCTGCCTTCCCCATGGTGCTGGCGTAAAGCACGAGCACCGCCACGGGCACCTGTTCGTAGGAGATTTCCGCAAGCGTCCCCAGCCACGGCACGCGGCTTAGAAATCGACCTAGTACAAAACTAGCCTGAAATCCGAGACTGCCATCGAAAGCGTACAAGACTCTGTCCAGCGTGGCAGAGTGCGCGTGCGCCGTTCCCGGCAGCACGACTGCAGTGACAATTACGAACACCGGGAGAGACAAAGCGACGCCGAAGGCGGAAATCCTCTGTGGGATTTCGGGCCGAGGGCTGCGAACGACCTTCGCTCCCAAGACGACCAAGCTTGCCAACCCGATGAACATGCCGATGGTCGAGGGGTTGTCGCGCAAGGGGCGCAAGTGGACCCCGAAGCGTACCATGGCCAGCCCGACGGCCACGAGAGCCGTTGCCAGCAGTTCGAGGCGGCCGCGGCACGTGCGGATTTGAATCACCACCGCAGCCAGTAAGGCCGGGGCCAGGAATGGAAAATCGAGCCTCGCCTGCGAGGCGATGAACACCGCTTCGATACCCAGCAGGGCCGTCAAGAACCAAGCGGCAGCGGGTTTGGGCGGAGTCTCCATTTGAAATCAGGCAATACCGTTTGGGCGGCGAGCAGAGCGGTCAAGAACCCGGCAGGCTGCTGAAAAACCCTTGAACTCTGTCATTCTGAGCAAAGCGAAGAATCCCCGCAGTTGCAGTTTCAACGAACTGCGGAGATCCTTCGTCGCCTGCGGCTCCTCAGGATGACACTCAAACGGTTTTTCCGGCAGACTTCTGGGGGCTGCGGGCCTGAGTGTGTTTCTCATTTCGACTTCAGAGCTTCGACCTTCTGTTCTCGAACTTGCGCGCGCACAAAAAGCACGCTTACCTGGTCCTCATAGACCTTCTGCCACTCTGGGGAGGCGTCCAAATAGGTCGCGAGTGGAATGCCAGGAGCGATGAGGCATGCTTGGATATTGTACTTCTGAAGTAAGCGCGGAGTGTCGCGTTCGAGCCGTGTGATACGGAGATAGTCAGGAAGCACGCCGCGATATTGATAGAAATCGAGCCTGCCATCGATGAATACGCGCTGTTGCGTACCGAGCATATAAGGCAGATACCCGCCCCACGTGAGCTCGTTGAGCATAGGGCCAGGCGCCGGATGCCCGCGCAGGTACTCGACAGCGCCGCGCGGATTATGTTTGGCTGTCTCCTCGTCGAGTTGCTGCTCGGAGGGGAAATACCAGGCGAAACCCACAATCGCCAGAATTATGAGGACGGCGTTTATCGCGTACTTGTCCTTGGCGGCGTCGTACGGCGGTATCCACGGGGCCAATAGCGTTGCCAGAAGCGGCGGAACAACGAAAGCAAAGAGCGGAAGCGCCCGCGCATGCTCCGCAGTCATGAAAACCGCGAAGAGGAACACGCCCAACTCCTCCGGCCGGAGCTTGATTCGGCCCGCCGCGAGCCCCACGATGAAGAGCAAAACCAGGATCAGGAAGGCCTCCCCGTGCCATTTGTCCAAGGGGATTGGAGCCCAGCTCGTCATGTTTTTTGTAATACCCTGCTGGAAGAGAATCATCTGCAAGGGATAAGCGGCAAGGCGCGTCCCGTAAGGCGTCGCGCACCCGGCCAGAAGGGAGAGCAGGGCGACCGCCGCAAGTTGCAGCCGCTCAGAAGCGGTCCAGGCATCTGCCACCAGGCTTCCTGCCCGGAATCTCACCAGTCCACACAACCAATAGATCCCGAAGATCGCGGCCCCCAACATGAAAGAGCCATGCGAATTGACCCAGAGGCAGAAAGCCAACGGAAGAATCCATAATGACTTGTGATGCCCTTGACGGAATCGTTCCAAAAAGATCAGTGTCGCAAGGAGGTAAATATACCCGAAGAGATAGGGGTGAACGGCGAACCACACTCCGGCCAGAGGCAGGAATACCCACGAGGCCACGAAAGCCGCCTTTGAGTTTCCGCAGCGCAGGTGGGCGTAGTAATAAGAAAGCACCAGTACGGCACTGGTAAGGACAAACAGCAGCCCCATCAGGCCCGCCAGGCCGGCAAGCCGCGCCACCCACGCCAGGATGACCTCGCTCAGCCACTCGTAGGCTATCCATTCGGCGCCGGGCGCGCTGAAAGAATAGATATCGGATGTAGGCCAGTGATGCGTGCTAAGGATGCGTTCCCCCGCCAGCAAGTGCCACCAGGTATCGCCATCGATGCGGAAGAAAGTGAGCAGCAGCATGAACGAACTGCCCACCAGGACGATGCCCAATAGGCTAGGGAACGAGAAGGCTCTCTTCAGGAGACCCGGGGGGCGCGGGTTATGGGCTACCAGGGGCTGCGCAGCGGTCTCAAGACTGGGCATTTTCGCCTCTCAGGCGCTTGAACGCATCGAGGACTGCGAAGCAAGTCCGCACGCTCTCGGGGGATTCCCCGAGCTGCCGGATCTTATCGCTCTTCAGATGGCCCAGCAGCAAACCGGCTTGGGTGAGGTAATTAATCCGCTCAGGGACCAATCCCATGATGCGTGCACAAGTGGCATCGACGGCCACCGGATCATCTCCGGCCACGATCAGGCCGCAAGGTTTGGCCTCACCCTGGAGCGGTCCGTTGCCCTCCATGCCAACGATGCCGTCTACGATAGCAAAATCGGGCCGCACGGTGCTGTTGATGTCGAGAATGGAGTTTGTCAGGCCCGCCCAATGCAGCGCGTTCTTGGGCCAGCCGTAACAGCTTCCAGGAACGATGCCGAACATGTTCTTGAGCGAGAGCGTGACTCCAGCCCAGTGGTGGGTCTTGAGCTTGGGCATCGAGACCACGAAGTCAGCCTCAAGCGCGGTTCGCGGTAAATAGAGCTCTTTCACCCGGGAGGCACGGGTGCGCGTGGGCACTAAGTGAACGTCGTCGAGGTTGAGGTCAACAAACTTTCCCTCGAGCGGCCCCAGGTAGTCGCGGAGGTGGTTGGTCTCCAGGATGCCTTCCGTATCCCGTTCGTGCCCAGGCCCTTCCGCGACGATAACACTCCGCGCGCCCAGGCGCAGGAAGCAATCCCGCGCCGCTGCCACGACCGCCGGGTGAGTGTTGATCACACCCTGAGGGTCTGGCTCGACGAAATTCGGCTTCAGCAGCACCTTCGAACCCTGCACCTTCAAATCGAACTCACGCAAGGTCTCATCAAGCAACGCCGTCAGGTCAACCTGATAGTTAGGCGCTTTGCGTATCGCGACCCGCGAAGCTGGCCGATTGAAGGAGGGCATCAACGAGTTGTTGTTCGCACTCATTTTTCCAAGCAGGAATTAGAAACCAGAAACCGGAAAATAGAAAGCGCTTTCTGATTTCTACCTTCCAGCGCTGCGTGCCGATATTGCGTTCACCCGTAGCGCCGACCTTTAGGTCAGCACCTGCCGACTCTTCGCTCCGCTCAGGGCAGGCTCTAAAGGTCGGCGCTACTCTCTCGCAACTCTAGTTTCCGATTGCCGGTGAGAGCCAGCGCGGCCGACCGCTCAACGCGATGGTCGCCCAGGCCGCCACCAGGAGATTACCAAGAAACTGGTTGTTTGAGTTCAGGGCCGCCAGGGATGACCCCAAGGGGGGCGCCGAGCGGCCGTAGGTCTGCAAACAGAGGTGGGCGAGCGCGAGCGAGCCGGGTCCTTGGATCTGAGAATAGGCTTGTTCCAACCACTCCAGGCTGCGGCGGTTCTCCGGGCGGTCCCTGTATTCCTGAAGGGCCAGCAGCGCCCAGACGGTCGGACCAATACGTGGAACGCCCGCAGCCCCGTAAACGAGGGGGTTGCCGTTGTTCCAGCCGCCCCCCGGACACATTCGGTCGTAGAGCATGCGTTCCGCAAGCCGCCGGCGTCGCTCCGCACCGCGGGGATGCAATTCTCTGGGAATGTGGCGAAAGGCAATCAGGGAGTAGGAGGTCGGCTCGACCCAGCTTGCCGTGCCGGGTGTCCAACTCCAACCCCGCAAGGACTCGTCCTGGCGAACCACCTTCCTGCGCCGCAACACCTTGAGGGTGATTCGTTGCCAGAGGCGGCCTTCCACCGGCCAGGCCTTCGAGAGCCAATGAAGTCCGCGCGCCGCGCGATCTTGCGAGTCTCCGAGTACGTACAGGGCCAGGCTGGCCATCGCTGTCACCCAGCAGCCATGCGTCTGACCGGCAAAGGACGGCCACGATCCATCCGGCAATTGGCACTCTCGCAGCCAACGCACTCCTCCGTTCAACAAGTTGAGGAGTCGAGGAGTCGAGGAGTCGGGAAGCTGGGCAGTTTTGGACTTCTCGACCTCTCGACTTCTCAACTCCTCGACTTCTTTCAAGGCCAGAAGCACCCAGGAAGTTGGTTCCACACCGCTCTGGCCGCCGTGGCCGTAACCCCAGCCGCCATCCGCGTTTTGAGCCCCCGACAAGAACGGCAAGTACAACTGTTCAAGCAACGGCGTGTCCCCTACGGTCTTTTCGGAGGAGTGTTCAGGCATGGGATGAGGTAAAGATCCGACATCGGAGATTGGAAATTCGAGATTGGAGATTGGAGATTTGAAACTTGAATTTGGAGATTTGAAATTTGAAATTGGATGTTTTAAACCGGAAACTGCGTGTTGGGCCTGCGATTTCCCAGTTGAGGTTTTCGACCTTCCGTCTTGGAGCTTCAAATCTCTGTTTTCGGGTTCTGAGTTTCGAGCCTCGGTTTCCAGATCTCTCTATTCTGCTTTCTAATTTCGCTTTCTGTTTTGCCTTACATCACCGTCATGTTCAGCTCCGGCGATTCTGCGAAACTCTCCTCGGGGGTATCCTCAATGCGCAACTGATTGATCAACCGATGCAAGTAGCCGCGGGCGATCCCGAGCCGGCGCGCCGCCTCCGACTTGCTGCCATCGCAGTCGCGTAGGACGCGCAGGATGAGCCGCCGCTTGAACTCGCGCAACTCCGTGTCGTAGGAACACTCTTCCTGCTGCTGTTCCAGCCCATTGCAGAACATTTTGGGCAGATGCCAGAGTTCTACCGCCACTCCATCCGTCATCACCACGGCGCGCTGCACCACGTTTTCCAGCTCCCGCACGTTACCCGGCCAACTGTATTCCTCCAGCGCCCGCAAGGCTACCGGTGAAAATCTCCGCACCGCCTTGCCGAATTGTTTCGCGAAACGCATCAGGAAATGATGTCCCAGCGCCGCGATTTCGTCGCGCCGCTCGCGCAACGGTGGAATGTGAATCTCCACCACGTTCAGACGATAAAACAGGTCACTGCGAAACTGCCCTTCCTCCACCATTTCCGCCAGGTCGCGGTGGGTGGCGCAGAGCAGGCGAATATTGACGTTCACCGGGTCATTGCTGCCCAGCCGCTCAAACGACCGCTGCTGCAGCACCCGCAACAACTTGGCTTGTAAACCCAACGCCAGGTCGCCGATCTCGTCCAGGAACAGCGTGCCTTGATGCGCGGCCTCGAAGCGGCCCCGGCGGGCTCCCAGAGCCCCGGTAAAGGCCCCTTTTTCATGACCAAACAGCTCATCTTCAATCAACGTCTCGGGTAAATTGGCGCAGGAAAATGCCACGAACGGTCCCCCCGCCCGCCCGCTCTGTTGATGAATCGAGCGCGCCAGCATATCCTTGCCCGTGCCGGTTTCTCCCGTAATCAACACACTCACGTCGCAGGGTGCCACCTTCTGGGCTAGTGCGAACACCCGCTGCATCGGCTCGGTGGAGATAACAAATTCTCCGAACGGACTCGTCGCTGCCTGTTGCGACCGCAACCGCAACAATTCCTTCTCCACCTGCCGGAAACGCTTCGCGCGCCGCAGCACCAGTCGCAGTTCCACCATGTCGGGAGGACTGGCCAGCGTATCGTAGGCCCCATTCTCCAGAGCGCGTCGAATCATGGCTCGATTCTGTTCGCCCAGAATGGCAATCATGGGTGGCGGCGAATCAAATTGCTGGATCTCCTGCATCAGCCGAAAGGCCGGCTCTTCACGCCCCGGTGTCTCTCCCTCCGCCCGCAGGTCCAGCAGCACCACATCCGGCCAATCCATCCTGCGGCGAGCCCCGTTCAGGTGGAACGCCTCGATCGTCTGCACCTCAAACTCCACCCCCAGCGTGCGAGCCATGAGCTGAACGAACGGGATGTCCGGCGTGCAGAACCAGACACGAATGGCTTGCTCGTCCATAGCTGAAGTTTCTCCCCTTGACGGACCCGGACCCTAGTTCGAAGACGCCATAGCTGCCCCGGGAACCCCCCACCGATCTGGGCCCAGGCACCGCAATAGCCTGCTACCCTGATCCCCCGGCGCTTTATTAGGCCAATTCGGCAAAATTAACGTTCACAGACCCACTTGCACGTGATGGCAGTCTAAGTTAAGTACGGTCGTCCGTCAATCCCTAATTTAGTTAGTAACTCAGCAGGATATACCGACCCACT
>Ga0209517_10000606_pt1 | contig 59976 bp, 50 predicted proteins | sample PeaSoiMetSII2010_FD_187695 | JGI IMG/M metagenome (GOLD analysis project Ga0209517, IMG submission 187695) | Peat soil microbial communities from Weissenstadt, Germany - SII-2010 (SPAdes) (version 2) | ecosystem: Environmental > Terrestrial > Soil > Wetlands > Peat | place: Germany... | reverse complement strand
TAGGTATCATGCCGCCTCTCCTGAATGCGCTTGTCTTTTCTCCCGCAATGATCTCTGGTCATGGGTCCCGCTCCTTCGAACAGATGTTAAGAACCGCAAGTCACAACAAAGGGCAAAACCGTTGTAACAGCATCTCTGCCGACAAGATGTGCCGTGGGATACGGAATTTGACTCGACGATGCTATCTCCTTGGCTGAGAGAACAAAACAAAGGGAGTAAGTCTCTTGGGTTTTCGTTTGAGAACTCAGCCTCAAATACCATGGAGAAGCAGGCAGGAAGCGCCACACAGGCCACTTAAGGCTGGTTCTTATAGGAGACTAAACCAAACCTTTTGGTAGTATATATTATGATCGCGATCACGTCAATAAAAACTTATCCGGTAAATCAGTTTTTTCTTGCAAGTTGGCAGGGGAAGCCGCTGCAATTTTCAAGGAGACCATGATTGAGCCAGGCAAGGCTTATCTCGGGACTGAAATGGCCAAGTCTACCGCATAATCTCAGTTAATCTGCCTGGTCGGGGACAAAAAAACTTCCAATCTGACAAGCATCTGAGCTTCCCTTGACTCAAGGCGCTGGGGCCTTAACATGGCAATAGCGGACCTTAGATCTAAGATATCACGAATTCCGGAAAGTCTAAGCACCACCTGAACTATGTGCGCCTATTGGCCGAGGAGAGTTTATGGAAGAAAAAAAGACCTACCTGCGGAAAATGGCGGAACGGTTGGAGCAACTCGATGCCAAGGTGGCGGAGTTGAAGGCCAAGGCCGCCAAAGCCGGTGGAGAAGCTAAAGGTGAGATCGATAAAAAAGCGGCCGAGTTGACCACTAAGCAGCAGGAGGCCAGGCAGAAGCTCCAGGAACTTAAGGAATCGGGCGCGGAAAAATGGGATTCTCTCAAGGGCCGGGCGGAAAAGGCCCAGCATAACCTTGAGGAAGCCGTAGCCAAGATCGTAGCGAAATTTAAAAAATAAGATTTTCTGGTCTCGGAGAGGAACCGACTCTCCACTCAGGTCAGAGACTAGCTTTTCCGACTCGTCTTCGAGGTAAATGTGGAAATGAGTTGTTTAACTTTGTCGCTTTGGCATTTGGGGCACTCGACTTTAGCATTTTCACGTTCGGAGAAACTCATAATGAGTGTAAATTCTTCTTTGCAAGCTTCACACTTATACTCATAAGTAGGCATTTCTGACCTCCTGTTTTGAGGTTATCACTTCTTGCCCCCATACCCTCTGATAGGAGGAGAGACCTGCTTTTCATCCGCTCACAATGCTATCTTAAGATGCCATTCTACCATGTCAATTGAATTCATCCCGCGGTGAAGCAACATCCCGAGCCACCCGCGAACCACCGTTTGGTGTTTGCGATCCCCCTCGATCCCTTCTGCTTAAAGGGGCCAGGCACTTCTCGAAAATACACCTGTATTCCGAACAACGTTTCAGCGGAAGCCCCTCGGTGTGGATTTCTTCATTGTTGCCGATAATGAGAAACCTTCCGGTACCCAAGGCCGTCAAGATTTGGACGAATGCCCGTATTTTTGTGGGAGGTTCGTAATATGTGAGCAGATTATTTCGAAGAAAAATTATATCGAAATTCATGCAGGGCGGGCTTTCAGAGATAAAATCGTGTTGTATCCAATGAATTTCCCCCTTAAATCCTTCTCGAATGGAAAATCCATTCGAAACAGGTATGAAGTAGTCTTGCAAGGTGTAGCTGGACAGATTCCTCAAACTGCTTTGCGGATATATACCCGCGCGAGCTTTCTCAAGTACCTCGGGGTTTGTATCCGTGGCCCATATTTCGATGGGAGGCACTTTCAAGAATCTTTTTCCAATCTGATCCCACAGGATCTTCAGGCTGAAAGCTTCCTCACCGCATGAACATCCGGCAGACCAGACTCGAACCGGCCTGCGGCCGCTTAACTCGATTTCCTGCACCAGTCTCGGAATGACAGAAGCACTGATAACCTCCCACAGACGTTCGTCCCGAAAAAAGCGGCTGATGGGAACGGTGAGCAATTTTCTCGCTTTATCTGCGATTTCCGGGTTTTCCTGTAGGAGGAGCAGATAATCGCTAATTTTCCGGCACCCATATTCTTGTGTGTGCCGAGCGATTCGCTTTTTCACTCCTTTGCGAACCTTTCGGTACCCACGCCATGAGAGATTGAAAAACCGAAGAATCAGCCGGAAGGATTCGTCATCCATCTTCAGCCCAGTCCTAGCTTACAGTCCATCGTTCGCAAAGCATCCATCGGGCAATTCAGTGTGTGCTGTGATGTAAGTTCAGGGAAAACGAAGCTCATAAATTCTTGGAAATGGATACGTAGAAAGTGATTCCCTTTTTGCCTCTGGGTTCAACCCATACCCTGCCGCCATGTTGTTCGGCTATTTCCCTTACTATGGCAAGACCCAGGCCCGCTCCTTCGACACCCCTGGATGTTTTGTCGCGTTGAAACAGTGCAAAAATCTTTTCGGCATCGGCCTCTTTAAGCCCCTTGCCATCGTCGGTTACGGAAAAAATGTGGAAGCTCTCCGATCCTTTGTATCCGATCGAAATCCTGGTAAGGCTTTCTCCGCCGTATTTCAGCGCGTTATCAATCAAATTTCTGAAGATTCTAAGGATCGAAAGCCTATCCGCCTCGATCTTCACTTCAGACTCAGGCGTAAGCCAATCAATGCGGCGAAGGCTAAGTTGCGCATAGAACTCATCCTTGAGCATCCGGAGAATGTCTGCAATGTTTATCGCTTCAATCAAGGGAGCAGCCTCTTTAGTCGCTATGTAGATATTGATCTTTTCGACCAGGGCTGCAATATGCTCCGATGCCTTCAGGATCTGATCACAGTAGGTCATGCCCTTTTCATCAAGAACATCTCTGGCGTGTTTGCTCAATCGTCTTGTCAGCCCATAAATACCGATAGCCGGACTTTTGAGATCATGAGCGACCGAGTAAGCGAAAAACTTTAACTTTTCCGCAGCCTGTTTCAAGGCTTCTTCTGTCCGCTCGCGCTCCTCTATTTCACGAGTGAGTTGTTCATTGGCTATAGCCAGTTCCGTAGTGCGCTCTTTGACCGAGTCCTCCAAGTGATCACGGTATTCGCTCAGCTCTCTTTCAGCCCGCTTACGGTCAGTGATGTCGAGCATTACTCCGACAAGTCCTGCGGTCTTACCGTCCAGGTCTGAGAAGGCGCCTTTGGTGAACAAAACATCATGGCGGGTACCGTCGGCATACTGGACACAGGTCTCGTACTGTTGGACTCCGGGCTCTCGGAACATCGCCAGATCGGCTTCGCGGTATATGTCCGCCAAGTCCCTGGGGGCCACGTCGTAGACGGTTTTTGTGATGATATCGGCTTTGTTCAAACCGATGTAGGATTCGAAAGATGAGTTACAACCCAGGTACCTGCCTTCGGTGTCTTTATAGAAAATCGGACTTGGAATTGTGTCGATCAGTGTCTGTTGAAAGTTAACCTGTTGTCTTATAGCCTCTTCGGCCTGTACGCGTTCAGTGATGTCTAGAATAGTCCCTGTGGCTGCCTGCTTTCCTTGATAAACGATTACCGACCCGTAAATCTCGACGTGGAATATCTGTCCGTTTTTCTTCAGCCCCCTGAAGGTGTAATGAGCTGACTCGGCGACGCCGGATATTCGCCTTCCGACCTGTTCTTCGACCGTATCCAAGTCCTCTGCATAGACCAGTTTCTTGAAAGGCATGTAGTCGAGACATTCCTCAACAGTGTAGCCGAACATTTGAGCGAACCGAGGATTTACATACTTGAAGACCCCTTCCTGTATGATATAGATACCTGCAAGCGCATGCTCTGCAAAGCTCTTGAACTTGTTTTCAGATTCAAGGAGGGCATCCTCCACCTGCTTACGCCCGGTGATGTCGAGCCCATAGATATTGAGATACCCCAAGTCGCTCACGGGCACCAGCATCAGTGAATAAACCACCCTTTCGCATGTCAGTTCCATTTCTTCCATACAGCCGGAGCTGAGCGTTCGGAGCACATGTTGCCGGCAGTCGCCTGGAAGTGTTTCACCCTGTTTCCAGCCTAAAGATTTCAAAAAAGCCGAACTACTCCTGTTGGCATATAGAAGTTTGCCGTCACCGGATATTCTGAGAATCGGGTTTGGGTTCTCATCAGGGAAGCGCGCAATGCTTTCTATCTGTTCATGCGCCATCTGCCGCTCGGTAACGTCCGAAAAGAAGCCGACAGCAAGTTCACGCCCATTGATAGAAGTAAGATTACTCGCAATATCGGCGAAGAAGACAGTCCCATCTTTTCTAAGACACGGTAGAGTAGAGGACAGCTTCTTTTTTCTCAGCAACTGAGACTCGAATTCAGAAAGAACCAGATTCAGCGAATCTTTCGGATGAATATCCTCTATGCTCAGATCCATTAACTCATTTTCAGTGTAACCAAGCATATGACAGATGGACGGGTTGGCAAATAGAAACCGTTTCGTCTCGATATCGACCGCTAGAATCCCATGTATACTACCCTCAAATAGAACCCTGTATCTTTCTTCCAATTCCTTGAGGGCATTCTCAGCCATTTTTCGCTCGGTGATGTCCGATACCGATGTGAGGTCAGAGTACCTTGTGCCGGATTCCCCAATCTTAGCAAGGGCATTACGAAGTTCCTCGTCCTGCATTTCCAGTTCAACCTGGTGGACCGCCAGTTCGGGACCAAGCCGTTCCGAATCATCAGTCTCGCGCAGGTCCGTTTCAGTTTGTCCAGCTTTTGCCCATTCTTCCGCTCGGCAGCTTAACTCGGCGGGATCAGTTGATGCACTTTTGTCCTGTCCCAATTCAGCCACCCGTTTGCGCAATGCATGCAATTCGACTATGAGTTGCTCTTTGGACTTGTCTTCATCCTGCATTTTCGACTCCTCAAAAGATCGATGCGCAGGGCCTACGCATATGGAACGAAGCATACCATATTTGATAACCACGGAATGAAAAAACGAGCCACGTGGAGAATCTGCAGGCCGTTTTGGACCACCGAGTTAACAGGAGCCCAGATGCTACTCCATTATTTTTCTCCTTTACCACATGAGCAGGCTTACACAAGCGATTTTCTATAACGAAGTGGGAAGAATAACAGCACCTCAACTCTTCTTGCCAAACACGAAACTGACGAAGTGAGAAACCGGCTTATTCAGGAACTCATGGCCAGAGGAGGAATGCGAGTCGGGGAGGTCCTAAAACTCACCCCGGAAATTGTTATCGATCAGAAGCTTGTCCTGCGGGCTCCAAAGAACATTTTCCTTGATGTATAACCATTAATAATGATGATGGGCGGGAAGCGGCGAGTTAACCGCAAGGGATGGCTCTATGTCCTGATATTTGCCCAAAGTGGACCGATAGCATTTCCACTTGCCGGTTTTGATTGGAGTATCATATAATTTATGTTGTGTTTTAAAAGCTCTTTCCTATAGAGTTGTAGCCCTGAATGCGATTTGGCGCCTGAGGACGGCCATGTTGATGCGTCATCCGGGCTTATAGCATTCCATGTGAAGCTCGGCTGGAAAATGGCTCCATAATCCGGCCCTCCGGAGTTCTTCTAATTGAGAATCTTTTCTGAAATCCGAGTCTCGCATTTTTCACAGGAGCCTGCATGAAGACACTCGAGAGAAAAAACAAGTCCTACCTCCTTGATGATGATAGTTTCCTGATTGATCCGATGGCATGGGATGAGGATTTTGCTGAAGGCATGGCGCCGGCGTTGGGAATACCGGACGGTCTTACCCCTTCGCACTGGGATGTCCTGAGGTTCATACGTGCGACTTATTTGGAAACCGGTTCTTGCCCGATAGTGTATAAGACATGCAGGGTCAATAAGCTGACCATTAAGGACCTGCAAAGGCTCTTCCCATCGGGCTACCAGCGTGGGGCGTGTAAGCTTGCCGGCCTATCCTTCATGACCGCAGTCATTAGGCCGGCCGAACTTGAATTTCGGCGCGAGGTGTCCAAATTTGCCGTATCCACTCCGTTTTATTCAACAGCAGAGGCCCCAATTGAACCGATCCCCATCGAGAGACGGGTTTATCGGGTAAATGTGCAAGGTTTTCTTATCGATCCCAAGGAGTGGGATGAGGACTTTGCGATATTCAAAGCTCGCGAACTACAAATGACCGGCCTTCTAGGTGAAAAACACTGGCAAGTGATCAGGTACATTCGCTCAGAATTTGAAAAAACAGATGAGATCCCAACGGTCTATGCTACGTCCGAAGCGATGGGGATCGATATCGATGAACTGGCGGAACTTTTTCCGTGCGGATATCATCGCGGGGCCGTCAAGATAGCGGGACTTAACCTGGGTGCAAGGAGAGGCTGAGCGCTGGCTCCGGTAGGCTTTCTGAAATCAGCTGTCGGATTCATCAATTGGCGCCAAATTTCGATTTGCATACAGCCTCCCCTTGAGCTTTGGAAAAAGATTGAGGTCCGTATGAGGGAGGAAGAGAGCGGCAACATATTTAGACATATAGGATGGGGTCTCGGAGAGCTCAAAGTTAGTCATCTTTTTTATTACACTGGCGACGTCTTTTCTGATCCGGTTGGTCACCGCGCACATTCTTGCGCCAAGAAGCGAACCATTCCCGATATATGTGACTTTGCCCGCATCGATTTCAGGCAGCAATCCTATGGTCATGGCCATTTCGATATCAATATGGCTGCCGAATCCGCCAGCCAGGATTATTCTGTCAAGATCCGTGATCTTGAGGCCCACCTCCTCGAGAAGTGTCTGGCAGCCGCTGTAGATGGCCCCTTTTGCGCGAATGAGGTTTCCGATATCAGTCTCGGTGATCACGATATCCCTGTTGAGTGAAGTCTTTTGTTTTCGCACCAGTACGTATTCATAAACACCATCTCTTTCCCTGAGCCTGTCCGATTTTAGTTCACGCTTAAATTTCCCGAGGTTGTCGATAATTCCTGCTTCGAAAAGTCTTGCCACTAAATTGATCAGGCCGGACCCGCATATGCCCCTTGGCCTGACGTTTCCTTTTGTGATTATCATTGGCTCCAAAGTGTATGGATGGATTGAGAAATCGTCGATCGCCCCTCTGTCCGCACACATACCGAATTCAATGCCGCCCCCTTCGAAAGCCGGGCCAGCCGAACATGCGGCACAGGCAAGCCAATCCCTGTTGCCGATAACGATCTCGGCGTTAGTGCCTATATCTATAAAAAGCGAGAGCTGATCGGAGAGATATATTCCAGAGCCCATCACACCGGCGACGACATCCCCGCCGACGAAGCTGGAAATGGATGGATATACGAGGGCGGTCGCGTGGTCAGCCAGGTCGATATCCAGATCGACGGCCCTTATGGGCGGATAAAGCGTGGTAGCAGGGACGTAGGGGGACAGCCGGATGTAGCTGGGGTCGATTTTCAGGAGGATCTGGGTCATCGTAGTATTTCCTGCAAAAGCAACCGTCGATACCTGCTGGCGATCGACCTGGGAGTTCTCAATGATTCGGTCGATTATCCCGTTAATAGTCCGGACGACGACTGTGTGCAGGGTATCAAGTCCTCCTGGCTTTGCCGCATATATGATTCTGGAGATAACGTCTTCTCCGTAGCTGATCTGGCCGTTGAAATCGCCATATTCTGCAAGCACACTCCCGGTGATGAGATCGATGAGTTGCCCATAAACGGTAGTAGTACCGATATCGATGGCTACAGCGAAGTTTCTGTCGGTAGTGTCTCCAGGTTCTATGTTAATAATATGACTTTTCCCGCCTTCGAAAACAGGCCGTGCGAGAGTCACGGTAATTTTGAACCCCGCTTCTCTAAAAATTTTCTGAATCTTGCGAATGACCGGAAGACGGACCACCAGCATGTGTTCATCATGTTTAGCCCTGAGAAAATTAATGAGACGTGACGTGTCGGCGAGATTATCAGTCCTAGAAGGTTCAGACAGTTCGATGTACCTCTTTTCGACAGGGGGTATAAAAAGGCCCTTGCTCTTCAATTCTTCCAGATTCATTTGCCGGATTCGGGCGGTCTGCCTCGGAGGGATCTTGTTTAACAGGTTGGCGTCAATTTTCGATTCAACCGGCACGCGAATGGTCAGATCACTTTTGATTCGACACAAACAGGCAAGTCTGTAACCTGCAGCGATGTCTTCCTCGCCGAGGTGCTCCGAAATGCCACCTTCAAACTGCCCTTTTTCAATTATTATCCTGCACTTACCACAAAATCCCTCACCTCCGCATGAGGCGTTCACGTGCACGCCTGCCTCCATGGCGGCTTGGAGGAGACTGAGGGACTCCGGAAAATTTATTTCTATGTCGTTAGGTAGAAATCTGATTTTGTGGAGTTTCATTCCGGCTCTCCGGCTTTTCAAGGGAGTAACCATCAAGATACCACACCAGTAAACTGACTGCTCGAAATCTTGGCCGATTTATATCGCGATGGCAAGGAAGCCGGCTGAAGTAACAGTGCTCATTGGCAATACTGTATCTAACCTTTCTGTATCTCGATACTCGAGCTTCTCAGGCGCCAGCGGCGGTTCAATATGACACTCATCATAAAGGCTCACATTTCTTGCGAGACTGTCGAAAAAGCCTTCCGGCCAAATTCATTCTTCTCGGTATTATCCTGATCGTAAATTGATGGAGTGGCGAGGGATTAGGAACCAGATTGTTAAATGGAAGTACTCTGTTGAAGGCTCTTTTTCACATCCAGAGCTAGGTTCTCCCTGGGTTCTTGGGGCTATCAGGTCAAGCCACAGGTGGCGATTTTTCCCACATTGTGCACCATGCAGCTGCCGGCCCTTTCGATCTTCCGCTCATTCATCACGGCGAGTCGAGGAAATCAGAAGCAACGCGAGAGCCATCCTGCCGTTAGGGTCTATCCAAGAACTAAAGAACTAAGGAACCGATATCACGGCAGGGGGTAGCGTGGACGGCGTTGAATACTGTCCGCGTGCCGGACAATTTAACGAAATGGCCTGCTATTATCATAAAAAACTAATCTGTTATCGTTGGTCAAGATCCGTTCCGATATTTTGCGTTTCCTTATGTCTTGCCAGGCAGGGCGGAGCTGAACTGGAGGGTATCTCCTTTGAGAAAGGTCATGATACATTGGACCTATCGATGGAAGGTAATTGTATTGGATTTTCCGCGAAATATGTGCTCTTCGCAAGAAATGGGAGACTGGGGCCGGCCATAAGGGTCGGTACGAAGATGGCCCCTTTGAAGGCATGCGGAATGCAAAGAAGCAGGGTCTCTCAGAAAAATTGCTCCTCAATTTTGATTCTGGCATCCTTCAACCGGCGGTAGTCCATCTTCAGCCGGTCATTGGCTATGTTCCTGTTCATGTTGACTGTATCGAGCGACTCTTCCATCGACCCCATCACATACACTTTTGCGATTTTCCATGCCTGGCCTCCAGCTCTACAGTTATAATCTCCTACCAGGAGATAGGAATCTATCTCTCCGGTCGACTCCTCGGTTTCTTGCGGATGAACCTTCTGTTTTATGGTTAGCTTCCTCAAATCAATCGTGATCTGAACATCTTTCCCTTGCTTTGAAAGGCGGATGAAGTCCTCCAGCCTCGTAAATTCTCCGGTTCCTCCAACTCCAGCCATCTCCCCATCCTCCTTTTTTTGAAATCGACTTCACACGGACTTAAGTGGGCTCATCGACTTTATTCAACCCCTGCATTCCGGAGCTAAAAATTTCAAAGGTAATCCATCCTTTATAAATCCGCTATAGCCTCTTGGGCGCTGCAACGACCGGAGCGTCCAAGTGCGCCTTTGCAGCCAGATTCAATCCCGCTATCTTGACGGCCCCGCGATGATAGCCGGAGGGAAAAAGCTCCGCAAGTTCATTGACGTCTATCCCAACCGCCGCGCATGTTTCAAAAACTGTGGGGATCTCATTCTGTTTTTCAAATTCTGAGCGCAAGTACCTGATTATCTGCCAGTGTTTCTCAGTGAGAGGTCCGAGCAGTCGCAGTTCACGAGTTTTGAATATGGCATAGTCCTCGTCCCACTCATTGGGGTCGATAAGGAAACCCTGCACATTTATCCGGTAAACCCGTTTGGCGAGGGGGATCCGTCTCGTTTGGATTTCTGATGTCGGCGAAAGTGGAAAGCATACCCCCTCGGCCATAAAGGACACCCCGGCAAGTTTGCACGCCCCGCGCTGGTAACCGGATGGGAAAAGCCTTTGCAGATCCTTGATGCTTAGGTTGTGGACCTTGCAAGTCTTATGTACCAACGGGCATGAATCGGTTTCCAGATAAGTCGAGCGAATGAACTTCAGAACGTTCCAATGAGAGGTGGTAAGAGCAGGTATTCCTAAACTTGGCGCCAGGCTTTCAGCAAAATCCTTGTCCCATTGCGCCGGATTAATTAGGAAACCATCATCATCGAGAAGGTAGGTTTTATTTTTGGTCTCGACTGTCTGCATGTCAGCCTCCTGTTCAAAATGTCCACCAGCAATCTTTCATGACCAAAGCTGCAAGGCCGAACCGCAGCGCGCATGGAATTTCTTCCTTGAACTCTTCGCGGCACTTAAATCCGGGAATGCGAACGGAATAACAACGACATCGCCTTTAGAGACCTGCCCATGCGCCCTCTTCCAGCCGGTCCCAATCCCATACGTCGTCTTCCAGCCGATCCCTCTCACGGCGAAGCACTTGTTCCGGGGCTGGCATGGTTTGCAGAGTATCGGAGGCGATCGTGCCTAAGAGCGCCGCTCCTTCACGATCTAATAAGTATGAGATCAAATCGTACACCACCCCGAGTTTCTCCGGAGGCAATCGCTGCAATCGATCTTCAATCTCGCTAATGGTTACCTGGTTCGCCATGTGGTTTCCTCCTCGTGAGATAGACTCATGCGCTATCTACTTCGCTGGGCGTCGAAAGGCGCCGCCTGCACGGGGTCTATCAATAGACAGAGGTCCTTCCCCAGGTGTTACAGTCCTTGCTGCCCACTGATTGTCCCACCCAGGGCAGTACTTTTTACTGGATAAGTTCCTCGAATTCTCTACGGGCAACCCTCCCTTTTGAAGTGTGTGAAAAAAAAATGACTTCTTCCTGTTGGACAGAAGTCATCGTCTCCATGCCCTACGACAGGAGCGGTTATATTAAACTCACCACCTCTTTGAGTAAGTCTTGGACGGCCTGATGTCAAGGGGGGCAATCCGGTTCAATACGCGGGTGGTGATGGGGGAGGTTCGCAGACGAGAGGCAATACTTTTTAAAGGGCGTACCCACTCTAAACTCGTCAGGAGAGATCGCGGGGTAGCAGAGTGCGTCGTTATATTCGCATATTTCCCCCCGCCGTCCTGACAAGATCTTCGAGGGCAGGGTAAGGCTGGGCGCCGACCACTCTTAGTCCGCCGGCCATGAAAGTAGGAACCGCAGTAATTCCGCAATTGCGGGAGTACTCCCAGTCCAGGTCTACTGCTTTTTTGAAAGTCCTCTCGGCCAAAGTCTGTTCCGCCTTCTGGCCGTCAAGGCCTATCGACACGGCCAGCTCTTTCAAGTTCGCAATATCGGCAATGTTCCTTCCATGAGCGAAGTAGGCGCTGAACACTGCCATGTGGAACTCGTCTCCCCTACTTAACGATTCGGCCCATTTCCCAAGTTCTTGCGCTCGGCGGCTATTATAGGTTCTGGTGCGCATACCCCAGGGAAGGCCCAACTCAGCCGCCACTTTTTCCAGACGCTCCATAGAAGAAGAGAGATCAATTCCCCGTGCCTTGAAAAGCTCCTCCAGGCGAATGCCTTCTTCCGGGGTTTCTGGATGAAGGGGAAAGGAAATCCACCTGACCTCTATCCCGTACTCTTCCTTAAGCCTTTCAACACGCCCGGTGATGAAATAGCACCAGGGTCAGACGTAATCGGAGAAAACCTCCAGAACTATTCTATCGTTCTTGTCCATGGGATGATGCTTCCAATGTCTTGAGACGCATTGTTATTAATAGGGTGTCCGGTACAAAAATATCAAGCCCCTGTAGCGTGTCGCTCGTAGAGTGCAAGATGCTCCTGGAGCATCTCGGGGATCGGCAGGCTGTAAGGGCAGCGTTTCACGCATTCCTCGCACTCAGTGCAATTCCTGACTGATTCCATTGCCTGCGTTGCAAATCCTGCTGCCTTGGCGCCAGACATTCTGCGAGCAATTATCGGGTAGGTCATTGCCGTCGTGATCATTACGCCCTGTTCACATGGCTGGCAGTACTCGCATCGACGGCAAAACCGCTGTCCAAGCTCTTTCCTATAACCTTCCATGGCATTCAGGTCTTCAAGTGAGACCGCGTTGTCAGTCTCGTAAATAGATGTAATCTGATCTACCTGTTCGACCGTATCGAAACCCGGCAGCGGGATCACGTCAGGAAACTGGCGAAGGAATTTGAAGCACAACTCCGCATTATCCAAAGCGCCTCCACCGAAAGGCTTCATGGCGAGTATGCCCATTCCCTCCTGTCGAGCCACCGGGTGGAGTTCCGAAACAGGTTTGGATTCCAGGAAATTGAAAGGGAATTGGATTGTGCTGAAAAGCCCGGTCCTTACCAGCTTGTTGGCCATTTCAATGCTGTGGGAAGTCACACCGATATGCCTGATCTTGCCGGCTTGCTTTGCCCGGAAGAGTGCCTCCAGTATCCCCTCCGGCCCGATTGCCGTCTGGTAGTCAGGTTCAAGCGACAGTTGATGTATCTGAAAAATATCGATGTAATCGGAATGCAGGCGCTGCAGGCTGAGGTCGATGTCCGCCTCGGCTCCTGCGCGATCGCGCTTCAATGTTTTAGTGGAGATAACCAGACTGCTTCGGATGCCTTGAAAGGCCAGCCCGATTTTCTCCTCGCTATCGATGTAGGCGTTAGCCGTGTCGAACAGGGTTATCCCCAAATCATAAGCCCGCCTGAGAACCGTCACTGCCTCGGCGTTGGACAGACGGATGATGGGAATGCATCCAAAGCCAACCTCGGAAACTTCGAGCCCTGTTTTCCCGAGCATGACGTATCGCATCGCCTTACACCTCCCTTCACAACTGGAGAGCTTTGCCGGAAGTAGCCGAAATCCTGGAGACATGCATCGATGCCCTCCTTTTCCCAATTCTAGGTTGTGCTAGTGACCTCGTCAACTTGTTCCGGCCTCCGAATCAGTCACCGGGGACATAAGATGCTAATTCCTGATTGGTTTTACGGGGACCCTGGACATAAATATAAATCCCAGGATGAACAGGACCTCCAGCGACAATACTGCCAGGCGCGGATTATTGGTCCGGCTGGATATGGTCCCGTAGAGCAGGGGGCCGAAAATTGCGGCCACCTTGGTGCTGAAAGTCATAAATCCGAAAAACTCCGCTTTCTTTCCTTCAGGGGCTTCGATCGCCATGTAGCTTCGCGCTGTTGCCTGGGTGCCGCCCAGGACCAACCCTGCGCAAACCGAAAGAGCGTAGAAGGAAGATATGCTGTCAAAGGCTATTATCCCAAGCAGGGCCAATATCCAGATCACAATCGTGATGAGAATCGTGCGCAGTGTTCCGATCCGGTTTGCGAGCACGCCGGAGCCTGCGGCTCCTGCGGCGGCCGACAACTGGATCAGCATGAGGAGAAAGAAATTCTGTTTCACGCTGAAATGCAGTGTATCAACGGTGTAAGAGGAGAAAAAGACGATCACTGTCGATATGGCGTCGCTTATAAAGAAATATGCGATGAGAAAGATGAAGATGTTCTCTAGAGAGCGAATTTCTCTGAAAGTCAAAATGAGCCTGGTGAAACCCTCACTGATGGCTGCCATTCCCGTGAGGTTTTTCGGCGTATCTTTTAAAAAGATGAAAGAAGGCAGCGCGAAAATCGCATAAGCCGCTCCTGCCAGCAGAAGGATCGATTTGCCCCCGGCCACGCTGTGAACCATAAAGGCCATGCAGACCAGGGCGCAAAGACCCCCGATGTAGCCAAGCCCCCAGCCGATTCCCGACAGCCTCTCGATAGAGCCTGGAGTGGCTATCTCCGGAAGAAAGGCGTTGTAGAAAGTCATCGACAGGGTGTAGCCTACATATCCGGCGCTCACCAGGAATATCGCCCACCCTTGCTGGCCCGGTCCTGTGAAATAGAGACCAAAAATGCTCAGTATCGATATTGCCGCAAACGATACCAGTAAGCTCTTCTTACGACCGCCTGCGTCGGCGATCGCCCCCAGGATCGGCGACAAAAGGACCGAAACCGCCATGGCCGAGGATATAGCAACACCCCACAAAAAATCGCCGTAGCCTTTTTGCGCTACGACGACCTCTTTGAAGTAGAGAATAAAGTAGGCGGTGAGGACCACCATGGAAAACCATGCCATGCCGAAATCATACAAAAGCCAGGACAATACCCTTGCGGAGACCGGACGGCGGGGGGCGGAATCTTGCTTATTCACCAATCCATCCTTTTGCGATAGCATCTTTTATCATTATTTCTGCATACTCCCACAGGACGGGCGCACCCTCCTCCATGGGGCTGTTTCTTCCGTACACCTGCTTCTTTTTCACTCCGTGTTTTTCCCACATGGTTCCGCCCGACCTGAAATTATTCAGTAGAGGCTGAAGCCTGTCCAGGGAAGCGGCGAAAATCGCATCCGGTGTCTTCCTGGATTCGAACTCATCCCAGAGAGAGCGGAACTCAATGGCCTGATCTTCGGGCAGAAGACTGAAAATCCGGTCCGCAGCCTTATTCTCCCGCTCCGCCTTGTCCCTGTTGCCATCCTCATCATAGCAATATGTGTCCCCGGCGTCGATTTCAACAAGGTCGTGGACAAGAATCATTTTAAGAACCCGAAAAAGATCGACCGGCGCCCTCGAGTGCTCAGCGAGCACCATGGCCAGCATGGCCAGATGCCATGAATGCTCGGCGGAATCCTCCTGTCTGGAGCCATCGACCAAAAGAGTTTGCCGCACAATGCTTTTTAGCTTGTCTATTTCAACGATGAATTCGATTTGTTTCAAGAGGCGGTTGTATTGCATCGCGTATTGATCTCCTCCAGGCCAGCGATCCCATCGCTTTTTTTCCACAAAGGACTTGGTCACCAAGAACGCGAAGGATTCACGATCGACAACCCGGCCGCATTCCTCCGGCCTGTTCGAGGGGCCAGGATCGATCTTGAGGTACACGAAGGGGAATCTATTGAAAATGATACGAATTATTTTTCAATTTCTTCATGCTCTTCGTGCAGCCTCCGCGCTCTTCGTGACCAAAAAAGCACTCAAATCTAAAGGCAACGGCATTGGGTTCCTCCCAGCATGCCAAAGTCTGGAAAATATATCCAGCTTAAATCAATGCGTCTGCGCGAAAAAAGCTGTTGACAGTGTCCAATGTTTGGTATACCTAATTACTGTCTCAAAGAAACAGAGGTGATCTGTGAGTTTCATCCCGGTAAAGAGCGATACTTGTAAAGGAGCCTTGCCGCCGCCGAAGGCAGCGGCAAATCCGGCCGGCGGTCCCACCGCCCCGCGGCCGGAGGTGGCGGCGAACCTGGCCGGCGGTCCCGCCGCCTGTGTGCTGATGCCTTTGTGTAAAGCCCGGACAGGGAAGAAGGTCAAAGTTGCCTGCGTGCACGGGGGGCGTGGATTATGCGCCCGGATGGCCGCACTGGGGATCTATCCCGGGGTCGAGATGCATCTGGTCTGCAACGGTTGTGTTCGTGTCAACGGGGGTGTACTCAGCTTGGGGAAAGATATTTCCGGCAAAATTATTGTAACCCCTTCGGTATAGGATGGGCAAAGTTTGCGGCGTGCAGTGCGCCGTTTTTTATTTCGCCAAATGTTAGGACCTCCTAATTTTTCGAACGGAAAAGGCCACTCGGAGTTTCACATTTTTTTGGCTTTTACTCACGACTGATAACTGACGACTGCATTTACATGGCCATTATTCCATTACGCAAAATGACAAAGGGACAAAGAGGAACGATCCACCGTGTCACCGCGAGGGGTGAACTCGGGCGGCGTATCCGGGACATGGGACTGGTTCCGGGGACCCCTTTCCAGGTGCAGGGCCGCGCGCCTCTGAAGGACCCTGTGGCAATTCGGCTTAGAAACTTTACCCTGACCCTTCGCAATAGCGAATCCGATTTCATAGAGGCTGAAGTCGAGGAAACCTTATGATCAACCCGGGGAAAAACCTGATTGCCATGGCCGGAAATCCGAACTGCGGGAAGACCACTCTCTTCAACGCAATTACCGGCGCGCATCAGCATGTTGGAAACTATCCGGGAATTACGGTCGAAAAGAAGGAAGGATACTGTCAGGTAAACGGCATACAAATGCAGTTAGTGGATCTGCCCGGGACTTATTCGCTCACGGCATATTCTCCGGAAGAACTCGTAGCGCGCAATTTTCTCATCCAGGACCGTCCGAGTGTTGTTATAAACATAGTCGATTCGTCAAATCTTGAACGCAATCTTTATCTTACGGTCCAGCTCCTTGAACTCGGTGTTCCGGTCCTGATAGCCTTGAACATGGTCGATATGGCAGCCTCAAGAGGAGTTGAAATAAATTATAAAGAACTCGGGCGAAGGTTGAGGCTGCCGGTTATTCCCACCGTTGCGCGCACCGGCAAGGGTAAAGCTGAGCTGCTCGAGGCCACGGTGCAAATGGCGCAAAAGGTTGATGGGTGGGAGCCGCTCCATATTTCTTACGGACCCGATATTGATCCGGTTCTCGATAAAATGGAAGCGCAAATCCAGCCCTCGGGTTTTCTTACCGATTTACACCATGGCCGGTGGACGGCCCTCAAATATCTTGAAACCGACGAGGAAGTAATCCGAAAAGGCAGGGAAAGGGACCGGGCAGTCTCGGACAAACTCGAAGAACTTGCCGAACAAGTCTCCCAACACCTCCAGAAAACTCTGGACAGCTACCCGGAAGCCATTATAGCCGACCACCGCTACGGGTTTATTACAGCTTTGCTCAAGGAAGGGGTCGTCAAGCAGAACTATAAGGCCGACCGGCTCTTTCTTTCGGACCAACTCGACCGTGTGCTCATCAATCGTTTTTTCGGCCCCGTCCTCATGATGCTGATAATTTACGGCGTCTATTTGTTTACGTTCACATACAGCAGGGCGCCGGTGGAGTGGCTTGGCGCTGCCTTTTCCGCACTGGGAAGATTCGCGGATTCCTCTTTGCCCCCGGGTCCATTGAAATCGCTGCTCATCTCCGGCGTGATCGATGGAGTGGGCGGTGTCCTTGGGTTTGTGCCGCTGATACTCTTCATGTTCTTTGCAATAGCGTTTCTTGAGGATACGGGATACCTTGCCCGCGTAGCCTATATGCTCGACCGCATCTTCCGCACGTTCGGCCTGCATGGCAGTTCGGTCATGGCCTACATTATTTCGGGGGGGATCGCCGGCGGCTGCGCGGTTCCTGGAGTGCTTGCCACGAGGACCCTCAGAAGTCCGCGCGAGCGCATCGCAACGCTGATCACGGCTCCTTTCATGAACTGCGGGGCCAAGCTGCCCGTTTTTGCGATGCTTATCGCGGCTTTTTTCCCGGAAAAAGAGGCCCAGTTGATGTTCGTGTTGACCATTCTGTCATGGATAGCCGCGCTGCTGATCGCAAAGCTGATTCGGTCGACTGTTCTGCGCGGACCGAGCACGCCTTTTTTGTTAGAGCTGCCTCCATACCGCCTGCCTACTTTCAAGGGTCTGCTGATCCACACATGGGAACGGGCCTGGCAGTATGTCCGAAAAGCCGGTACGATCATCCTTGCATTTTCGATCCTGTTTTGGGCGCTGATGTCTTTTCCAGGGCTTCCAAAGAGCGAGAAAGAACTCTATGATCAAATACGGGGTTCCATTCTGGCCGAGGCGCCGCAAGGCGTGAGGAAGTCGCTGTTGAATTCGAAGGCGTCTGCTGAATCTTCCAATGCCGAAACCGCACCTTACAGGCTTCGGCTGCAAGGGGTTGATTACGAAGAAGCCCATGCGGCCCTTAAAAATTCGATTGCGGGCAGAATAGGGTCTGCTCTTGCAACCATTACTGCCTCAAAAAACGGATTTGACTGGCGCATCAATGTCGCCCTGCTCTCCGGTATTGCGGCAAAGGAGATCATCCTATCGACAATGGGCACCGCCTACTCGCTTGGATGGAGCAGGCGAGGGGAGAAGATACCTCTGAGCGGGCGTCTTGCGGCAGATCCGTCCATGACCCCGCTAAAAGCTTTTTCACTGATTATTTTTATTATGTTATATGCGCCCTGTTTGGCGACCATTACTTGTATCATCCGTGAATCGTCGTGGAAATGGGGACTTTTTTCAATGACCTTCAACACTGCGGCGGCGTTTATCATATCTATGCTTGTTTACCGCGGGGGGATATGGCTGGGATTGGGATAGCACCCATTAAATCCGTTAATCCGGTCAAAAAGCAGGGGTCTCATATGTGGCAGATCGCGCTTATATTAGTGATTGTCGCGGCAGTGTCGGCGTATCTGATAAGATATTACTGGAGGGCGTACCGGTCCGAGTCATGCGAATGTTCGTCTTGTCCGGCCCGCCAGACGGGATGTGAGTGCCCGATGCCGCCGAAATTCGGGAGCGAGGAGCAGGGAGCAGGGAGCAGGAATTAAAAGGCCTTTGCTTTTCTTCTCGCTTCTCGCTTCTCGCTTCATCTTGGGGACGAATCAGCTATGAAAATCGATATCTCTTTTGGAGGAAATCCTCCCCATACCTCGGAAGTATTCATTGGTGAGGAGATCCTGGAACACATCCCGGGCCGTCTCGATGCGGCGCTCGGAGGACGCTCCGCCTACTGGATATGGGATGAGGAGGTATGGGCGCTGTGGGGACGCAAGGTTCTAGATATGGGTTGGCCCGTCGACAGGGACGGCCAGGTTATAATGTTTACAGCCTCGGAACCCGATAAACGCCTTGGCTCGGTGGAGTTTTTGGCAAGGCGGCTCATAAGCGCCGGGGCCAACCTCGACAGTGCTATTATAGCAGTCGGCGGAGGAGTGACAGGAGACGTCGCCGGATTTCTGGCATCTATCTATATGCGCGGCATTCCCTGCTTTCAGATCCCGACAACCCTTCTTGCCCAGGTGGACAGCAGCATCGGCGGCAAGACAGGAGTGGACCTGCCGGAAGGCAAGAACCTGGTCGGGACTTTTCACCAGCCAAAGCAGGTCTATATCGATCCGAGGTTTGTCACCACCTTGCCCGATGAGGAATTGAGGCAGGGAATGTCCGAGGTGATCAAGTCGGCTATGATCGGAGACGAAGTGCTGTGGAAATTTGTGGAAAACAGCTCCGATGCAATCAAGAAACGGGACCCCGATGCCCTGCTCAGAATAATTTCCGCCAGTTGCCTGCTCAAATCCAATATCGTTCAGGCCGACGAAAAGGAATCGGGTAACCGGCGATTTTTAAACCTTGGGCACACTGTAGGCCACGCGCTTGAAAAACTTACCGGCTTCAGACTAAAACATGGCGACTGTGTTGCGACCGGTATGATCGCAGCAGCGACACTTTCGCACAGGCTCGGCAAATTGAAGATGGAAGATCTTCAAAGGCTGAAAAACATTTGCGAAATCTGGGAAATGCCCGTGGGCATCCCTTCCTCTATAGATTCCCTGGCCATACTCGATGCAATACACAATGACAAAAAGCGTATCGGCGGAAAGCTGCACTTTATAATGCCCGTCCGGATAGGCAAGGTCATAGAATTTACCGGCTTCGATCACGAGGAATTCGCAAAGGTGCTGAAGTCTCTTGGGGCGGGATGAAAGAAGCAAAGGCAAAAGAAGAAAACGAAATAGTTTCTGGTGGGCACGGTAAAGCCGTGCCCACCCTACATCTATTTCATGGTTTCAGGGTGTCAATCTTTTACTGCTCACTGCATCTAATGCTGTCTCGATATGTCTGCATCTTTCAAGGTCGTAAAAATCAGCCTGCCTGCGGTGGTCTGAAGAATGCTGGTTACTGAGACCTCCACTTCTTTTCCAAGAAGCCTGCTGGCGTTTTCCACAACTACCATGGTCCCGTCTTCCAGGTATGCTATCCCTTGCCCCTGCTCCTTGCCTTCTTTCAGGATATGGAGCCTGAGCACCTCACCGGGCAGAACCACAGGTTTCAGGGCATTGGCAAGCTGGTTTATGTTCAGGACCAGAATTCCCTGGACCTCGGCCACCTTTGACAGATTGTAATCGTTTGTGACTATCTTGGCGTTCAGCCTTAACGCAAGGGCCACGAGCTTGGCATCGACGTCGTTCAGGTTTTCAAAATCCTGCCTGTCGATCCGGACCTCGATCATTTTTTCAAGCTGAAGGCGCTTGATGATGTCCAGGCCCCGCCGGCCTCGCACTCTTCTTGTAGGATCAGGGCTGTCCGCGATGTGCTGGAGCTCTTGTAGTACGAACTCGGGAATCACCAGCACTCCCCCCAAAAAGCCTGTCTCCACAATGTCCGCGATTCGTCCGTCTATGATCACGCTTGTATCGAGAATCTTGGTCAGGGGATTTCCACGCATTCCTTTAACGAACCAGGGCCAGTTCGGAGCACGCAGTTCCTCAATTTTAATACTGCCCAACACCATCCCTATATAGCCAAAAATGCAGGATAAAATAATATAGATGACAACGCTGATCGTGGTGTTCTGCATAGAGGCAAATCCAACGCCGATGAGCTTGGCGATGGAAAGTCCAAGAACCAGGCCGACGGTGCCGCCTACCAGGACTTTCAAAGCGATATGCTTGATGAGTTTTTCGACTCCGAGGCCCGCTATGCCCACAATGATGCCGCCCGCCACTCCGGCCCAGGGCGCCCAACTATAATGGACCGTACTTTCATTGTTGAGGCTTACCGCAATAAGGTAGCCTCCGAAGGCACAAATCACAACCAGGACGAGTTTCAAAATGAGCCAACCCCATTTCATATTTCTCACCCCCTCTCTGATAATAATATGCGGGCAAATGCAAAAAAATGCCAGTTCAAGGAAGGAAACTTTGATGACAAATTTTTGGAATGGAAGAAAGACTCGGCTGAGACAACGCTATGTCAGCATCTCGAAAATGGAACGCTCGATTTCACTTTCTGTAACGTCCTGAACTATGGAAAGCTCTTTGAGAAGCAGAGTTCTTGCCGTGTCCAGCATCTTTCTTTCCCCGAAAGAGAGTTCTTTGTCGCCCTTGAGGACTGTGAGATCACGGAGGACCTCGGCAAGCTCGTAGATGGAACCGGTTTTGATTTTTTCCATGTATTCGCGGTACCGTCTATTCCATGTTCCGCCGTTAACCGAGACTTCCCTCCTCAGAAGGATGTCAAAGACCCTGGGAATGTCGGTCTGAGTAATCAGGCCCCGTAGTCCAACCGTTTGAGCGTTCGGTACCGGAATCATGATTTTCATATCGTTGTCCAGGATACGCATAACATAGAAATCCTGGTTCTTCCCGCCAATGCTTTTGCACTCGATGGATTCGATTTTCCCAACGCCATGAGCAGGGTAGACAGCCAGATCGCCAATTTTAAACATTAAGACCTCCAGACTCCAAACAAAAAAGGCCGAGAAAGCGAAGCAAATGAATTTTATCATTACTCGGGCTTTTTGCAAAGAGTTAATACGGGGGAGTGAGAGCGGGGAACAACGAACGTGCGAAGGGGAGAAGCGGAAAAAAAGGAAAAAATCGCCCGTGCACGGTCCCTGTTTCCACTTTTTGGTCTTGAACGGACATTAAAACGGTGTAGTCATCACTCCTCACCTTCATGCTTTTGCTGCAGCATAGGGGCGAAGCGTTTGTCCGTTTGCTCGGTCTCGGTTTTTATTCGCTCCTGGAGCTTGGCGTATGCCTCCTCGAGGGACTTTTCCATCACCACGATTTGGCCCTGGCTCACGATCAACCTCTTTAGTTCAGGAATTTTGAGCCGCGTTGCGGATTTTAGATAGACGGGCTGAATGTATAGTATCACCTTGCCGACCGGCAGGATTATCATCTTGCCCCTGTCCACCTCGGAGCCCGCCTGGTCCCAGAGTGTAAATTGCTGGGCTATGGTCGTGTCCTGGTTTATCAGGGCGTAAATCTGCGACGGACCGAAGACGAGTTCTCCCTTTGGAAAATTGTAAACGATGATTTTTCCGTAATGGGGAGGGTCACAGCCAACCAGGGTGAGCGACCGGAGATTATCACGCCCGCTCGGGCTCATCGGCTGGAGCAGTAAAAAGTCGAATCTGCCGGGCTCTATCAGATCCAGTGTCAGGTAATAGGGCCTGATTTCAGTTGGCTCCATGCCCTTGTATGTCTTTGCGAAATCCCAGACGTCCTCCTGCTGATAGTAAACTTCGGGATCGGTCTGGTGATATTTGGCATAGATCGCCATCTGAATTTCGAAGATGGTCTGTGGGTATCGCACGTGCTTTTTTAATTCTTCCGGCATCCGGGATGCATCCTTGAACAGACCGGGATAGATCCTGCTGTACGCTCCTATGATGGGGTCCTGCGGATCGAAAAGATAGAAATCGATAGTCCCGTCATATGCATCCATAACAATCTTGACCGAATTGCGGATGTAATTAATGTTGCCGGTCTGCGTCGCCAGGGGCATGGACAACGGGTATTTGTCCGAAACCGTGTATGCATCCTGTATCCAGTAGAGTTTTTTCCCGGTGACGACCTGGTATGGATTGCGGTCCAGAACCAGATAGGGAGCGAGAGTTTTAATCCGGTCGGCGAGCTTGCTCTTGAATATTATTCTGGAGTTGGGAACCAGTTCGGACGAAAAGAAAATGTTCCTGTTTTTAAAATAAACCCAAAATACGAATCGCCGTAAAAGCGAATATACAGGCACGCCCCCCTTGCCGCTGTATGAAGTCATGACATTGCTCGAACCTTTGGGGTAGTCTATCTCTCCGGAGCGGTTCGGGGCGATTACATAGTCATTTGCAATTTGCCCAAAGTAGATGCCGGGCTGATCGATTTTGAACCCGTACGAAGATTCAGGCGGAATTCCATTCAGAAACCAGACCATCGGCTCGCCGCCGCTCTGGCTCGCCGGTGTCATCACGGTCCCATATCCATGAGTGTAGGAAAGATGTTCGTTTATCCAGTTGCGGGCGCCTTGCGGAATTTGCGCATGGTTGAGCTCGCGGGCTGAAAGAAAAACCTGCTGGTAAATGCCGTTTACGGTATAGCGATCTACGTTCACATTGGGGAAATCATAGTAGGTCCGGAGGTTTTGGAGCTGATTGTAGACATTGTCAAGCAGTTCGCCGTCCCAGACCGGAGTGTTGCGAAGAATCGCCTGAACATCGGGCACGGATATATCGGTAGGAATACGTTCGGGGCTCAGGTCCCGTACCTCCACGTCATCGAGCCTGTAGCCCGAAAGCGTCGATTGGATGTTGTTACGGATGTAGGGCCTTTCCATTGAACTCTCGTTTGGCTTGACTAAATATTTTTCGACCGTCTGGAGAAAGAAATCCGAATACCTGGCGCCAAGAGCAAGGACGAACAAGAGAGCAAACCCTGCGAAAACCCTCACGCCCTTGCGGGCATTGATCAGGTAAATCAGGGATATAGCGGTTCCGCTCAACAATATGAGGCAAAACCAGATCAGCAGCCAGGTAAGTTTCAATTCGACGTAGCCCGGGCCGAAAAAGAGCGGGAGATGGCTTCCGGAATATAGAAGGCCGTAGCGTTGAAGAACGAAATCCCAAATTTCGATCAAAAACACCAGGAAGGTCAGTATGCTGACGTGCACGCCGGCCCCGGTGGCAAGCCGGTTTCCCTCCTTGAGAAGGATTCGTCTTTCGATCAGATACAGGAGCAGGATTGCGGCGAGCAGAATACCAAAAGCCATGAGCAGGCGGTGCTGGATAAGCGTATATATCGGATAGGCGAAAAGATAATATGCGATGTCTTTGCCGTATATGGGGTCGGCCGCCTTTGCTCCGGGAGAGAATATATAGAGCAAAAAAGCCTCCCAGCGCTCGTAGAGGGGAAGGGCGATCGCGACGGAAAGAATTAAGGAAAGAGGTGCATAGATCGACATCGAGCCCGTCCGAAATGCCCGGAGCAGATGCCGGTGAGCTTTGAGCGATTCTGCGGTGTCGGTTTTTGCCGACGAAGGGGTGCCGAGAAAGCGGGATGCTATCCAAAAATTAAGGAAGAATATCAAGAAAAAGGATATGGAGACCGACCCCAATACGGCATACTTGTAAAGCGTGCGCTGCCAAAAATAGGCTCCGTAGCCGACCGAATCGAACCACCAGAGATCGACCAGGAAATGTGAGAAAAAGAAGCTTAGGGCTATTGTGATACCGGCAATAGCTGCGATTGACCCCACGGCAACAGCCAGCCATCGTCTCCAGTGAACCATTCATCTCTCCTCGATTCAGAAAAGCAGTGAACAGCAGTTACAGTAAGAAATAAGAAATTGAAAGAATAGCATAAGTAAGCCGCAATCGCTTAACAAGTTTAATCATTAAGAGTGAAGAGTGAAGAGTGGGTGGGAAGCGGGAAGCGGGGAGCAAGAAGCAAGAAGCAGGGAGATAAAAAGAGGGTTTGTATTCCCGCTCCTCGCTCCCCGCTCCCAGCTTCATGACTTTATGCAATCATGTCCTTGACGCCGGCCTGTTCTTCGAGCAATTCCTTAAGAGTTATATCCATCTTTTCTCGCGAGAAAGCGTCGATTTCCAGTCCCTTCACTCTTTCGTACTTACCGGGAGTGCAGGTAACCGGCACGCCATAGATGACGTCTTCCGGGATTGCGTAGGAGCCGTCGGACGGAAGGCCCATCGTGACCCATTTGCCGCCGGTGCCAAGGGCCCAGTCATGCATGTGCATAATCGCAGCATTGGCGGCAGAACCAGCCGAGGAGAGTCCTCGGGCTTCGATGATTACCGCGCCGCGTTTGCCGACCCGGGGGATGTATTCGTTCTTGTACCAGCCCTGATCGACAAGATCGAGCGCTGCTTTCCCATCGACAGTGGCAAAGCGGATATCCGGATACATGGTGGGCGAATGGTTTCCCCACACCGTCAACTTTTCGACTGAATCGACGGGTTTGCCAACCTTGTTTGCGAGCATGGACCTGGCGCGATTGTAATCGAGGCGAAGCATGGCGGTGAAATTGGCCTTGGGCAGATCAGGGGCCGATTTCATGGCGATCCAGGCGTTGGTGTTCGCGGGGTTGCCAACGACCAGCACCCGAATATCGCGCGAGGCGACTTCATTTATCGCTTTTCCCTGTTCTATGAATATCTTTGCGTTTTCCAGCAACAGGTCCTTGCGCTCCATGCCGGGGCCGCGCGGTCTTGCGCCAACCAGAAGGGCGTAGTCCGCGTCCTTGAAAGCGACCTTAGGGTCGCTGGTGCCGACCATTCCAGCCAATAGAGGGAACGCGCAGTCCTCAAGTTCCATCATCACTCCCTTGAGGGCCTGCTGGACCTTTTCTATCGGGAGTTCCAACATCTGCAGGATGACCGGCTGATCTTTTCCAAGCATCTCACCGCTGGCGACGCGGAATAAGATAGAGTAGCCGATCTGGCCTGCGGCACCGGTTACCGACACACGAACAGGGGGTTTGGCCATTTTTGTTTCTCCTATATCAACTTGAGTGCGAAAAAGATTGTCTACCCTATTACCACGAGCACATCACCCTTTTGGACGCTTTGGCCGTCCTTGCAGCATACCTGTTTTACAGTTCCCGAGGCTGGCGCAAGAAGTGAGTTTTCCATCTTCATGGCTTCGAGGATCATTACCACGTCGCCTTCCTTTATCGCGTCGCCCTCTTTTACTTCGTAGCGAACGACCATGCCGGGCATGGGGGCTTCGAGCTTTGTGCCGCCTTCAACGGTAGCGGCCGCCTGCCTGGGCGCTGCGACCGGGGCTGGTGCGGCCGAAGCAGGCGCTGGCGCGGGCCTCGGAGCAGGTGCTGCCGCCGGGATCATGCCCGTGATTATCGGAGTTCCGCCGACTGCTTCCACTTCCACGGAAAAGTAATCGCCGTCGATAAACACGTTGAACTGACGGGCTGCGCCGCTTTTAGCGGGGATTTCCTTATTTGGCTTCTCGACCAGCAGCCCTGCCTTGGCCTTCCGGACTAGCTCGGCTTCCTTCGCGCAGTTTTCAAGGGTCTTGGGCAGGACCTCGGGAGGAACGGGCTCGTTGCCGTATTTCCAGTTCAGGAAACGCTTTCCCGTAATGGGGTACATTCCGTAAATGAGGACGTCGTCAATGTCTTTGGCCAATCCCTTCATATCCTCATGATTCCTGGGCATTTCAGGTTCGAGGATCTCAGCTGGACGACCCGCGAAGGGGACCTCGCCTCGAGGATAACTTTTGAGGGCCTTCTTCTGGATTGCGGGGTCCACCGGGACCGGGGTATGTCCATAGAGGCCGAAGAAGAGGTCCTTGGTCTGAGCGGAAATCATCTTATAGCGCTCTTCGGGTGTATCGAAGAGAACATTGTTGACGGCCTGAATGCCTACTATCTGGCTGGTGGGTGTTACCAGGGGCACCTGGCCCATTTCCTTGCGGACCTGTGGAAGCGCGTGGAAAACATCATTGAGCCGGTCTGAGGCGCCCATTTCCCGGAGCTGGTTGATGAGGTTCGAGAGCATGCCGCCGGGTGTCTGATGGAGCAGAACGGCAATGTCGATAATGGACATGCGGTCATCGAGCAGGTGGCGATACTTTGGCGAAATTTTCTCGAACCATTCACTGCATTTTGCAAGCTGATGGAGGTCAAAACCGGTGTCCCTGTTAGTATGTCGCAGGGCCATCACCAGCGGTTCGATGGCGGGGTGAGAGCTGCGGTACGCCCAGGGAGCCAGGCAGGTGTCGATTATGTCCACGCCGGCTTCGATAGCTTTTAGCAGCGCAAGGTCTGACATGCCTGAAGTGAAATGGCTGTGCAGATGGATAGGGACCTTTATATTCTCTTTAAGGGCTTTGACCAGGTAGTAGGCATCATAGGGGGCAATAAGACCCGCCATGTCCTTGACGCATACGGTATCAGACCCCATATCTTCGAGCTGCTTGGCTTTCTTTATGTAATAGTCCAGGTTGTAAACCGGGCCGCCCATCCTCGGTTCGGTCAGGGAGTAGCAAATGGTTCCCTGGAAATGCATTCCATTTTTCTTAATAGGCTTGATGACCGTTTCGAAGTTGCGGAAATCATTCAGGGCGTCAAAGGTTCGGAAGATCTCGATGCCGTTTGCAATCGCCCGCTCGACGAATGCCAGCGCCATATCGTCCGCATAGTTGCGGTAACCGACGAGGTTCTGGCCCCTAAGCAGCATGGAGAGCTTGGTTTTCTTGAGATATTTCTTCAGCAGCCGGGGTCTTTCCCAGGGATCTTCATTAAGGAATCGGTGCATGGTGTCGAAAGTCGCTCCGCCCCATACCTCCATTGCCCAAAATCCGACCTTTTCCATTTCTTCGGCAATAGGTAAAAGGTCTTCAGTTCTTCCGCGAGTGGCGAAAAGAGACTGATGACCGTCGCGGAAAGTCAGGTCTTCCACCTTGACCGGATTGTCCACCTTGACCGGCTTCTCATCAAGAAGGTTCGCAATTAGTGACGTACCATGCACATGTGAATTATTCATATTCCTCCGTCTCCTTTTCACTTCCCTTTCACTCTTAGCGCGGCAAGCGCATTTGCCAGGTCCACCTGATGTTCATGGCCGCCTGTCTTCCAGCCAGCGCAAACGGACTGCTCATGACCACCGGCTGCTGCACCTGCGGGCTCCGCTGCTGCGTAATCAGCGCCTCCTGCTCGGACTGAAGGTAAAGCCCAACAGCGGCCGTAATAGCTGCAACCTGCTTTGCATCAACGCTCATCGGTAAAATCCCTTTAGAAAGAGTCACAAGTCACAGGTCCGCGAGTCGCGGGTCAAGAGCGGCAAGACCCAAGACACCTCTACCTGTTGCCTTTCACTTATCGCCTTTTTTTAAGCGGCTCGGCGGGTCTTCTTCTTCAGATTGCTGATCCTGCGGCGGAAAGAATCGGCCAGTTTTTCGTTACCGGTTTCTTCGGCTTGTTCCCGCTTGTCTTTGAGCCCCTTGATTTTTACCTTCAGCGCACGGATATCGATTTCTGTTTTCTTGCTCTTCTCCTCGACAATCCCGCGCACTTCTTTGATCGCTGCTATCAGCTCGGCCTTGTTCATGCCATGCACGCCTACGACCTCTCCTGTGGTGACGCAGATCTCGCGAAGTTCTTTTGCGGTCATCTTATCGAGTGGCTTTTCTTTCTTCTCTTTTTCCTTCTTACCCATTATTTCTGCTCCTTTTCGATTTGCTGCTTATCGAACATCTCAGCAATCTTGAGAAATGGTTTGAATAAATCTATCGGTATCGGAAAGATAGTAGTCGAATTGTGCTCCGTGGCAATTTCGCGTAAAGTCTGTAAATAACGAAGCTGAAGGGCGACGGGCCTTTTTTCAATAATTTCGGCAGCCGCAGAAAGACGGTCGGCAGCCTGAAACTCCCCTTCAGCGGCTATTACCTTGGCGCGCCGCTCGCGTTCGGCTTCGGCCTGCTTTGCCATTGCCCGTTGCATTTCCTGGGGCAGGTCGATCTGTTTGAGTTCGACAAGGGAAACTTTTATTCCCCATGGCTCGGAATGACTGTCCAGAATTTCCTGGATATGCGCATTGATTTTGTCCTTTTCCGAGAGCAAAGTATCAAGTTCGCCGTGGCCGCAAACCGTACGCAGCGTCGTCTGGGCCAACTGGCTTGTGGCATAGAGATAATTTTCAACTGAAACGATAGCCTTTACAGGGTCGACTACCCGGAAATAAATTACAGCGCTTACTTTTACAGAGACATTATCGCGCGTGATAACGTCCTGTGTGGGCACCTCCTGGGCAATTACCCGAAGACTTACCTTCTGCATCCGGTCGATCACCGGGATAAGCAGGATGATTCCGGGTCCTTTGGCGCGAATGACTCTTCCGAGCCGGAAGATTACGCCCCGCTCGTATTCGTTTAGAATACGAATCGCATTAGCGAGGAAAAAGACCGCCAAAATAATTATGGCTATGACCGAAGCACTCAGGTTGAAGAACATTGAGCCCCCCTAAAAAAGGTAAAAGTAAAAAGGCAAAAGGTAAAAGGGCAAATTATTTTTTCTTCTCACCTTGCTCTTTGTGCTAGAGCATATTTTCACTATCTACCACCGATCTTTTTCACTTTCAACTTTAAATTGTTCATTTCCAACACTTCCACCTTTTCTCCGACCTCGATTCGCTCATCAGACTGTGCGTTCCACAACTCGCCGTTCACGAATACCTTCCCCTCGGGGTCAATTTCACTTCGTGCCAGACCAGACATCCCCACCATAGCATCCCGGCCGGACAGCGGTTTTGCCGCCTGCGCCTTGAAAGAAAGGCGTGCGACAGCGGCAAAGAACAGGGATACGGCCGCTGTTGTGGGCAGAAGAACCGATAACGCAATCTGTCGGGGCTCCTCCGGGTTTCTGAACAGCATAAGCGATCCGAGCACAAGGCACACCACCCCGGCAATGCTCAACAGCCCGTGCGAGGCGATTTTTATTTCAGCGAAGAAGAACACCAGCGCCAGTAGAATTATCAGAAACCCGGCGTAGTTCACCGGAAGAGTCTGGAGAGCATAGAGAGCCAATATAAGGGAAATCCCGCCAATTACTCCGGGAACGACAGCGCCGGGGCTGGAGAGCTCGAAGTATAGTCCCGCCAATCCTATCATTAGAAGGATATAGGCAAGATTTGGATCGCTTATGATTCTCAGGATGCTGTGCTGGATACCTGGAGAGATGGTTCGCTGTTCCAATCCCCGGGTTTTAAGAACTACGGTGGTCCCCGAGCGCTGAAGATGCCAGCCGTCAAGCTTATTTATGAGATCGGGCAGATTGTCGGCGACGAGGTCTATGACGTTGAGTTTGAAAGCTTCCCGGGCCGTGGCCGATACGCTCTTGCTGATGGAATCCTCCAACCAGGCCGAGTTTCTGCCCCGCTGAGCAGCAATGCTTCTGGCGAATGCGAGCGTGTCGTTCATGACCTTTTCGTTCAACGAGGAGGGCACGTTCTCTCCTCCTCCCGTTACCGGGTGCGCAGCGCCAATGTTGGTGCCGGGCGCCATTGCCGCAATGTCGGCCGCAGCAGTGATGAAAACCCCTGCTGAAGCGGCCCGTGCGCCGCTCGGATATACGTAGACGACAACCGGTATCCTGGAATTGAGAATAGCCTGGCAGATCCCGCGCATGGAAGTCATCAATCCGCCCGGGGTGTCCAGAAGAATGATCAGGCACTCGGCCTTATCATCCACGGAACGATTGAGGGCATATTCCATGAAATCCTCGACCCCCGGATTTATCGTGTCCTTTATTTTAACGATATCGATGTGTGCCTGCTGAGATTTGGCCGGCGAGAGCGCAAACATGAACACCCCTGCCGTTAAAAGCGCTGTAATCCAAATGAATTGCCTGATAGTCATGTCTATATCAATCTTCAGCGGTCAGTTGTTCATGCCACCACGGGAGACTTTGAAACCATGAAAGGGGACGCGTCAACCACTCTTGCCGCCGCCGAAGGTTTGAGTGGAATTCCGGCCGGCGGTCCCACCGCCTAAAGGAGCTTGATCACCTCTTTGAGGTCCTGCCATGCCGCAGCTTTTTGGGAAGGACTTCTCAAAAGATAAGCGGGATGATAGGTGCATATCAGTGGTATTCCGCGCCAGAGCTGAACTTTGCCGCGAAGCTGAGAAATCGGCCGGGTGCTTCCCAGCAGTGTCTGTGCCGCGCTCAAGCCCAGGGCGCAAATGACCTTGGGACTAAGGGCCTGGATCTGCCTGAACAGGAAAGGAGAACACACGGCCGCTTCGTCCGGCAGAGGCGTACGGTTCTCAGGCGGGCGACACTTTACGATATTGCATATATACACATCCTCCCGTGCGAAACCAATTGCCAGGATCATCTTATCGAGCAGCTTCCCGGCCCGGCCGACAAAAGGGCGGCCCTGCCTGTCCTCCTCAAACCCCGGGCCTTCGCCGATGAAAACCAGCCTGCTTTCGGCCGAGCCTTCCCCGAAGACCAGGTTGGTGCGCCCGGAATGGAGCCTGCACCTTGTGCACCCTGTGAGCTCACTGCTTATCCGGGAGAGATCTGAGAGGACTGAACTCAGGACTGAGGACTGAGGACTGGATTCAGGACTGAGGACTGAGGAAGGGGACTCCTCCTTTTGCGCGCGGCGATTCTGCAAGCGCGCATCCAGGCCGCGGCGGCTCGCCGGCAAGTCACTAATGCCTGCGGCCCTGTAGCCCCAGAGGACCCACCGAAGCCGCTCCAAACAGGCGGCAAGCTCATTGGATGTGTCGTAACTAGTCAATCTTTAGCACCTGTAAACAATTGCTCGACCCTGTTCCATATCTCCGAGGCAACCTCCTCCTTAGTCATGGGAACAAGGTCGCTAACGGCGCCGCTTCGCTCGATTATCTTAACTTCGTTGGTGTCGCAGGCGAACCCGGAGCCTTTTCTGGTAAGGTCGTTTGCTACGATGAAGTCGAGGTTCTTTTGGCCAAGTTTTTTCCTGGCGTTTGCAAGAAGATTCTCGGTCTCCGCAGCAAAACCGACCAGCACCTGCGCCGGCGGCTTAACTTCACCAAGGGCGGCGAGAATGTCAGGATTGGGCTCGAAGAGAACACTTAGTCCCTGCTGTGCTTTTTTAATTTTTTGAATGGCCCTTTCCGATGGCCGGTAATCGCTTACCGCTGCGGCCATTACAACGGCGTCCGCATCAGGGGAAAGCCTCAAAATAGCGTCCCTCATTTCCAGCGCGCTCGTAACGCAGGTTCGTTCAACCCCTGCCGGGGCCTCAAGGCAGCAGGGCCCGGAAACCAGGTGGACCCTGGCGGACCTGCGCGAGGCAATCTTTGCCAGCGCATAACCCATTTTGCCACTCGAAGGATTGCTGAGGAAGCGAACGGGATCGAAAGGCTCCCAGGTCGGACCGGCGCTGATCAGGACAGTCTTGCCGGCAAGAGACGGGGGAGTTAGCAGCCGGATTGAACCCTCCATGATATCGCCAAGCTCCGCCAGGCGGCCTGCGCCTTCCTCCTGGCAGGCAAGAGCACCTACTGCCGGCGGCTGAATTCGGTACCCCAGTTCTACAAGGGTCCTCAGGTTTCTTTGTGTGGCCGGATGCTCCCACATCTTAACGTTCATTGCCGGACACACGAGCACCGGAGCAGTTGTGGCAAGCAGTATGGTGGTAAGGTAGTCGTCGGCTATCCCTGCGGCCATTTTGGCCATGAGATTGGCTGTAGCTGGGGCTAGCACAATGAGGTCCGGCAACCTTGCCTTTTGAATATGGGATATCCGCGATTCGGATTCCATGCTGAACAGATCGGTTCCTACCACATTATTGGAAAGGACCTGGAAAGTCATCGGTGTCACGAACTGCTGCGCGTTTGCGGTCATAACCACATGAACCGAGGCGCCCTCTTTGACCAAAAGCCTCACCAGTTCAGCGGACTTATACACGGCTATGCCGCCGCTCACACCAAGAAGGATCGATTTTGCCTTTAGCATAATTGTTTCCGGCTAATGAGCCGCCCGCGTACACCGTGGGTCAGTTTGAAGGCTAACCCGCGGCCGGCGACACGTAGAGTTCAACATAAGTATAATAAGTATCTTCCTTCATCAGTATCACGCAGGCCCTGTCTGATTTGTCGAAAATCAAAAGCGAGCGGCCGGACCTGAACTGAGCCTTCAATCTCCAGCCTTGCTGCGGCATCGCGGATACAAAAAAGTTTACCAAAGAATTAGAATCGACTCTGCCGCGCAATGTCAAGAATCCCATCTTGATCTGCCCGGATTGAAAGACGTAGGAATTTTTTGTTTGTACACTGACCTCGGGAGGGATGGGGATATCGTTGAATTCAAAAAATTTAGTTCCCGAAGCGGAAGGAGAAACCGGGGCGGCAGTGCCGGTGGATTGTGAAGGGGACCCGTAAGCTGGCCCAGGCGCAGGTCCATAGGAGGGCGGCGCCTGTTGGGACTGGCCGACCGGGTTGGGGGGCGGTGCGTTCGAGTGGCTGCTGCAGCCGCAAGCACTCACCAGCAAAATGCACAAAAACGCTATCCGGTATTTTCTGTTGCTGATATTAATTGCCACGGGCTCCCTCCATCAGGAATCAAGCAATTGAGAAATATCATTTTTCGAGCAAAATCAGTTCCTCTATCGGCGTTCTGTGTGATTTCTGGTCGCGGTGAGCCGGATGCCCCACTGCTACAATGGCCATAAGCTCGAGCCGCTCCGGAAGTTTCAGGACCTCTCTGACACGGTCCTTGTTCTTGAGGATTTCTCCTATCCAAACTGCCCCGAGATCAAATGAGTGCAGCGACAGAAGCAGGTTTTGCAGGCAAGCCCCGACGGCCTGGCAATCCTTCGTGTAATCGTATGACGTATCTTTGTCCAGGAACACAGCGATGAGAACGGCTGCCGATTTGAGAGTTGCGGAGTATCTTGTAAGGGCCGCAATGGATTCTTTCGAATCCTTTTCCCAAATGATCGCAAAGCGCCAGGGCTGGTTATTGAGTCCCGAAGGCGCCCAGGAAGCAGCTTTCAGGGCTTCCATAACCGAATCGCGAGAAACTGAGGCATCCGAAAAATGGCGAATGCTGCGCCGTTCAAAAATGGCCTTCATTATGGGTGTGTCTTCCGTTTTCATCGATTTGTCCTCTTTAAAACGAATTTAGATATTGGAATGCTTCAAAGTATCCCACAGAACCGGCTCACTATAAAAGGAATAATTTTGTTTCGACACCGTGGAAGAACGAGCCGTGGAGGGAAGTATCCAGCGAATATAAGGTTTCTAATTTGCATAATAGTCTTATATAATGCATGATTTTAATCTGGACCTGATTGATTAGGATAGTGCATGTCCATCGAAAATATCATCGAAATACGCGGCCTGAATAGTTCTTACAACAGCCGACAGGTACTGTTCGATATCAGTTTCGCCATCCCGAAACACCAGGTAACGGTTATCATGGGAGTCAGCGGCTGCGGGAAGACAACTCTTTTCCGCCACCTTACCGGCCTGAAAAGAACCGGGGCCGGGCAGATCATGGTAGATGGCCAGGATTTGGGCGTGTTTTCCGAAAACATGCTCATGCAATACAGGCGCAGGATCGGCGTGCTGTTTCAGAGCGGCGCTCTGTTCAATTCCCTTTCCCTGATCCAAAATATCGCCATTCCCCTGAAAGTCCTCACAACTGTTCGCTCCGAAGAAGTCAGGAATCTGGCGCTTGCGAAGCTCGAGTTGGTCGGGCTCGCCGAATTTTGCGACTATATGCCATCCCAACTCAGTGGAGGGATGAAGAAGAGGGCCGGTCTGGCAAGGGCGCTGATCATGGACCCCGAGATACTTTTTGTGGATGAACCTTCATCGGGTCTGGATCCCATTACTGCAGCCGGCCTGGATCGTTTGATCCTCAGTTTGAGGCAGACTCATGGAATGACCGTCGTGGTGGTCACCCATGAACTTGAAAGCGCCTTTAAAATAGCAGATGAGATTGTTGTAATGGATAATGGCCGGGTCATGGCTGCAGGCCTCCCCGAAGAAATTCGAAACAGCGTGAATCCACGTGTGCGGCAGTTTCTGAGCCGTGAGCCCGATCCCCGAATATAGGATCAGGCCTGTCACCAATATTTTGTCGAGGAGACATCACGATGATCTTGAAACTGTGCCCGTCTCGATTATTTTCTGGAAAATATAGCGCAGGAGCTTTCCAATGGTAAATCCCGTCCAGTCCCTTGGCGCTTACGCATTGGGGCGGGTATTTTCCGCGGGCCGCCTGGGAATGTTTTTTATCTACACCATTCGTGGAATCGTCCGTCCGCCGGGAAAATTCTGGCCCACAGTAAAGCAGATCGAGTTCATCGGTACGAAGTCACTCCTCGTCATAGGCTTTACCGCAGCTTTCACCGGAATGGTGCTCGCTCTCCAGGGCTACCATACCTTGACCAAGTTCGGGTCCGAAGGCTGGTTGGGGTCTGCCGTCGGACTGTCGCTGATACGCGAACTCGGGCCCGTTCTTTCCGCGCTCATGGTGACGGGCAGGGCCGGATCGGCAACAGCCGCTGAAATCGGCATAATGAGGATCGAAGAACAGATAGACGCCCTTGAGTGCATGGCGATCGATCCTTTTTCCTATCTTATTACGCCCCGATTCATCGCAAGCATGGTTTGCCTGCCGCTGCTTACCGCCTTTTGCGACGTTGTTGGAATTTTTGGCGGCTTTATCATTGGAGTGGGCTTATTAGGAGTAAATGGCGGAGCTTTTTGGGACAGTCTTATTTCAAGCGTGGACTGGGGCGATCTATACATGGGGCTTGTCAAGTCCGTCTGCTTCTCCATTCTTATAGTATGGGTATGCACCTATAAGGGGTTTTATGCCGGCGTGGACGAAGGCAGCTTCGGCCCTGAACAGGTGGGACGGGCCACCACCAATGCTGTTGTGATGGCATCGATAGCTGTGCTTATAAGCGATTATGTAATTACCTCGATCTTGCTTTGATAAACGGGCAAAAAGGAAAATTGAATGGAACCGGAACGAAAGCGGTTAGAGTTCGGCGTTGGTCTTTTCCTGATAATCGGAGTGTTTTGCCTGGGGTATCTTTCTTTTAGTCTCGGGAACTTAAGCATCGGCAATAGCCGCTATGAGCTGGTCGCCGCATTCCCCACGGTCTCCGGATTGAAAAACAAGGCCCAGGTCACCATGGCAGGAGTTGGAATAGGTGAAGTTAAAAGTGTCCGGCTAAAGGACAGCCACGCCGAAGTCACCCTGAGCATAAATAAGAATGTCAAACTTGAGGAAGACTCAATCGCCAGCATAAAAACCATGGGCATCATCGGGGATAAATATGTGTCGATAACACCCGGGGCCTCTGAGTCTTATATTCAAAACGGTGGGACTATACGTGAAACTCAACCGCCGATTGATATCGAAAGTCTTATCTCCAAGTTTGTATTCGGTTCCATGGAGACAAAGAAGTCCGGTGAGTAGAGCCCGACAATCATAAGGAAATCGCATGAAGATATTCGTTACCGGTGGAACTGGTTTTATCGGGAGCTATGTGACGAGGAGGCTTTCCGAATCAGGGCATGAGGTCTTGATACTTACCCGTTCCATGCAGAGGGCAAAGGAATCTGTCCCATGGGCAACCATCGTGGAAGGTGATCCCAAAAAACCAGGCGAATGGCAGCAACGGGTAGCGGAAACAGACGCGGCGATAAACCTTGCCGGAAGCTCTATTTTTACTTTCTGGACTGATTCGGCGAGAAAGGCCATTGTCGAAAGCCGTGTTCTTGCCACGCGTAATCTGGTGGATGCACTGGTTGCTTCGGGCAAAGAAAAGATTTTGATAAACGCATCGGCTGTCGGCTATTACGGAAGCCGTTTGGATGACGAGATTCTGAGTGAGGAAGCTCCTCACGGCTACGAATTTATGTCTCAGATCTGTGTGGAGTGGGAGGATGAGGCCAAAAAAGCTGCCCAGTCCGGAAACCGGGTTGCTCTTTGCAGGTTCGGCATAGTCCTGGGCAGGGGAGGGGGCGCTCTTTCAATGATGACGCCTGTTTTCCGCTACATGCTTGGAAGCTCCATAGGCAGCGGCAGGCAGTGGATGCCCTGGATCCACCAGGAAGATCTATTTAACATTATTTCTTTTCTTCTAAGTGAGAGTGGAATTTCAGGCCCTGTAAACTGTGTGTCTCCGAATCCTGTCAGGAATTCGGAATTTGCCAGGCTCCTGGCAAGGACTCTGGGCCGGCCGGTTGTGCTCCCATCGGTACCCGCTTTCTTGATGCGCACCATTCTGGGTGAGTTCTCAAACGTAGTACTCAAAGGTCAAAGGGCCGTTCCAAAAAAATTGATGGAAACCGGCTTTTCATTTAGATTTCCCACCTTGAACCAGGCCCTTGAAGACTTGACAAAGTGAGTTCTGCGGCCTCTTTGAACCAGGGACGGTCAAGAGAACAAAACCATGGGCAGCTAATTCGTTATTTTCAAACTCTTCCTCACTCAGTATCATATTCTCAAAACAGGTCTGTACGATGCACAATTAATACTGATTTGGTAGAGTTATGTACTGAAGTGCTAGTCTTAGGTTAAATCAGTATTTAGGTAATTAATCACTTGACATTCTTCATTTTCTTTTGTAGGGATTTTTCATTAGGGGAGCTTGTTGTTCGGTCCTTAGCGGCAAGCGGCCTGGATCGGACCGCAAAAAAGTGGAGTTTTGCAAGGATTGCTCGAAGTAGCGAAACTGCAAGCAATGGAACCGGGACCAGCGAAAGAAAGGAATTGGAGAGATGTCGGAAGGCCGAGTGAAATGGTTCAACGACAAAAAGGGCTATGGCTTTATTGAAACCAATGATCAGGGTGACGTTTTCGTCCACTACAGTGCCATTTCGTCCGAAGGATTTCGCTCTTTGAGTGAGGGAGAGCGCGTGAGTTTCGACGTGGAACGTGGACCAAAAGGACCGCAAGCGGTTAACGTCAAGAAACTTGTTTAACTAAATCGTTTAACAGCTTGGTCCGCAGGGCGGACAAGGTCTTGTCTGCGCGGAGTTGTGAAAAGGCAGTCGGCCGGGATTTTTCCGGCCTTTTTTATTTGGAGGGCGCGGAGAACCGGCAAAAGAGAAGGCGACAAAAGAGAAGGCTGCACGCGGAGGCGCGGAGGGCGCGGAGAAAGAATTGAGGCGCTTGGTGCGCCTTTTCATATGGTTTCAAGGTGTCCCGCAGGGACATGAATAACTGTCTTTGCTTTTCTCCGCGATCTCCGCGTCTCCGCGTGCCACCCGATCTGTTTTCCTCCGCGACCTTCTATTCCAATTCGATGGCAGGGGCGAGATCGTCCTGTTTCCCCAGTTCGAAGCGTACGCATTCCCAGTTCGGTGACTGTTGGAGCTTGCGGCAACTTTCCCGCACCAGGTCGGGGTGATTGTTGGTCTCGCTCAGATGGGCAAGGGTAACGCACCTCAGGTCTTCATGATACACCACTTCAAGGAGATTGCAGGCGTCTTCGTTTGACAGATGGCCGTGGGCGCTCCTTATTCGTTGCTTGAGAAACCAGGGGTATGGGCCGTCGGTAAGCATGTTGACGTCGTGGTTGGCCTCAAGGACAAGGCCGTGACAGCCTTTCAACCTCACTTTGACCAGGTTTGTGGCTATTCCGAGGTCTGTACATATCCCAAGGCGCAGGCCATTGTTTTCGATGATGAACCCGGACGATTCTCCAGCATCATGTGAGGTGGCAAAGGGGTGAATTGCAAGGTCGCCGATTGTAAAGCTGCTTCCGGTCCTGAAGACGGTAACTGAAGCGCACTGGCCAATATTAGGGGGCAGATTTTCAAGGGTCCCTCTTGTCATGTAGACCGGCAGGTTGAACTTTCTGCTCAAGGTTCCGGCGGCGCTGACATGATCACTATGTTCATGGGTTAGCAGGAGCGCATCAAGATTTTTTGCCTGCACCGGCGTTTTTGCAAGACGGCCCACAAGTCCCTTGCAGGTGGTCCCCGCATCGACAAGAACCCGTGTCTTTTCACTGCATACCAGGATCGAATTACCCCGGGAGCCGCTTGCAAGCACCTGGAAAAGCAGGGACATCGGGCCGTATCCTCTGATTTAAGATTCGATGTCCACAGGGCCATAGAGCATCGAGGCCATTTTATCCGGGCTGTAAACAGTGCGGAACCATGTCTGTATTTCTTCGGAGGTAATCGAATTTATTTTGTTTTCGATTTCTTCAAAAGGAACGTAGCGGCCGAACAGAAACTCATTTTTTGCAAGCCGGTTCATGCGATAATCGTTGCTCTCGGCATTAATGTACATATTGCCTTTGATATATTCCTTGGCTGATCTGAGTTCGGCCTCAGGAATGGGATCCCGGGCGAGAATTGAGAGCTGCTCGTTAATCAGGCGCTGGACTTCCCGAACATTCTCCGGAGAAATACCTGCGTAGATGCCGAGCATTCCGGAATCTTCATGACTGTGAGAAAAAGAATAGACTGAATAGGCCAAGCCGCGTTTTTCCCTGATTTCCTGGAAAAGGCGGCTGCTCATGCTGCTCCCGAGTATGACATTGAGCAGATGTGAGGCGAAACGCGTTTCTTCGGTCTGTGAAGTCCCCCGCATGCCGATTACCAGGTGGACCTGTTCGAGGTCTTTTTTAACTACCTTGGAGAAGAAATTACACTCCGGAGGATGGCGCTCAGGCAGCAGGCTCGAGGTGTTGAGCGTTTCCATGGCAGGGGCGATAAGGTCGAGAAAGTTTTGGTGTTCGAGATTTCCGGCTGCCGATATTACAATTCTTCCAGGGTTGAAACGGTGGGTTATATAGTCGATCATTTCCTTGCGATTGGCCTTTTCAACGGTTTCAACCGACCCATAGATAGGCAATCCAAGCGGGTTTTGATTCCAGAAATCTTGCTGGAACAGTACATGGATGAACTCATCGGGTGTGTCTTCGACCATCCGGATTTCCTGGACAATGACACTTTGCTCGCGCTCTATCTCCGCAGGGTCAAAAACCGATTGGAGAAAGAGGTCCGAAAGAAGATCGGTCAGCAACGAAAGGTGAGAAGCAAGGACTTTGGCATGAAAACAGACGTTCTCCTTGGATGTGAAGGCGTTGGCAAAACCGCCCACCGAATCGAATTCCTTGGCGATGTCGAGAGCGCTTCTACGTTTTGTGCCTTTGAAAAGCATATGTTCGATGAAGTGCGTGATACCGCGCTCGACTGGGCTTTCATCGCGGGAACCGGCGTTTACCCAGATTCCGGTCGAAACCGAATGGGCGTATGGAATTTTTTCAGTGACTAGCCTGATCCCATTACGGAGAACCGTTTTCTGGTACAATTTGCCCCCTTGTAAATTTAAGGGCATAATCCGCCCTTGATTCCAGAATGCCTTTTTTGAGGAAAAAATCTAAAGTTGAAACTGCTCGAGTCCATCCGGAGCTTTCGGACGGACAGGAGCCTCATTAATATACTGCGGTCAATTAGATTCTTTCTGTTCAGTGGGCAGCGCGGCTTTTCGGCTGAGCCGGATCCTGCCGTCCTTGTCGATATCGATAACCTTTACCAGTACCTGGTCACCTTCGTTGACAACATCGGTCACCTTTTGAACCCGCCTGTTTTCAAGTTGCGATATATGGATCAGGCCCTCGGTATTGGGCAGGATTTCCGCAAACGCTCCAAAATCGGTCACTCGAACTATCTTGGCCATATAGAGCGCTCCGATTTCCGGTTCCGTGGTAATACTCCTGATCTTCTGGATCGCTTTGTCGCATGCTTCGGCATCAGGGCTCATTACAACGACTCGACCACTGTCGTCAATGTCGATTTTGGCTCCTGTTTCAGCGACGATGGCGCGTATCACTTTGCCTCCCGGTCCGATAACCTCTCGGATCTTATCGGGATTGATCTGAATGGTCACCACCCTCGGAGCGTAAGGGGAAAGTTCGATCCTTGGTTTTTCTATGGCTTCCTTCATTTTTCCAAGTATATAAAGCCGTCCGGCCTTGGCCTGATCGAGAGCTTTTTTCAATATCTCACGGTTGACTCCGGATATCTTTATGTCCATTTGGAAGGCGGTGACGCCTCTGTCGCTTCCCGTCACCTTAAAATCCATATCGCCAAGATGGTCCTCGTCACCCAGAATGTCCGAAAGGATGATGAATTCATCGCCTTCTTTGATCAGCCCCATAGCAATGCCCGCCACCGTGTCGACAACCGGCACTCCTGCGTCCATAAGTGCGAGGGATGCGCCGCAGACCGTCGCCATGGAACTCGATCCGTTTGATTCGAGCACTTCAGAGACAACTCGGATAGTGTAGGGGAATTCACCATTTTTAGGCAAAGAGGGTTTTATTGCACGTTCGGCGAGTGCTCCATGGCCGATTTCCCTGCGTCCCGGTCCTCTGAGGGGCTTGACCTCGCCGACCGAATAAGGCGGAAAGTTGTAATGGAGCATAAAGGACTTGAAACTCTCGCCGGCAAGGGCATCGATTTTCTGTTCGTCCGAAGATGAGCCAAGAGTAACAACGGCAATCACCTGCGTTTCGCCCCGGGTAAAAAGTGCCGAGCCGTGGGTTCGCGGCAATTTGCCGACCTCAATTGAAATAGGGCGAACCTGATCAAAAGCGCGTGAGTCGATTCTGCGGCGCTTCTGGACCATCATTGTTCGAACGACCTTCTTTTCAAGATCGTCAAGGATCGCCGAGATCTCTTTTTCCCTTCCCTCATAATCCGCAGCCAGCTCTTCTTTGACCCGCGTTTTGAGTTCTCTTTTCCGGTCGCGCCTGGCCATCTTATCGGCGACAGTCATGACTTCCAGCATCTCAACGGTGGCAAGATCCGAAATTCTTCCGACGAGGACCTCGTCGGTAACCACTTCGGGAGCAGCTTCCTTTGCGTTGCCGACCAGCTTCTGCAATTCGTCCTGGGCATCGACCACGGGCACTATGGCCTGGTGAGCGAACATGATTGCGTCGGCAAGGTCTTCTTCGGACACAAACTCGGCCCCGCCTTCAACCATTACGACAGCGTCGCGGGTCCCGGCCACAACGATATTCATGTCGCTTTCAACTAGCTGGCCGGCAGTGGGGTTGATGAGGAATTGGCCATTTACTCTGCCCACGCGTACGGCAGCAACAGGACCGCCAAAAGGAATGGAAGATACGTGCAAAGCTGCCGAAGCGCCGGTAAGGGCTACCACGTCAGGTTCATTTTCCATATCCACTGACATGACGGTGGCGACCACCTGGGTTTCATAAGCCCATTTTTTTGGGAAAAGCGGGCGAATGGGACGGTCGATAAAGCGGGAGGTCAAAGTCTCTTTTTCACTCGGCCGGCCGATTTCCCGCCTGAAAAAGCCTCCCGGTATACGACCGGCAGCATAGCTCATCTCGTGATAATCCACCGAGAGCGGGAGGAAATCAATTCCTTCCCTTACCCGGTCCTCCTTTGTCGCGGCGACGAGCACAACCGTATCGCCATATCTCATCAGAATGGAGCCGCCAGCCTGTTTGGCCATCTCTCCGGTCTCAAATGTGAGGGGCCTTCCGCCAACCTCAACCTGTATTGTATGTTTCATTTATCTTCCTTTTTATCATAAAGATATTTCCGCCCTACCCAATTGGAAAGCGGCGAGTGCACAACAATTGCCCCCGGATTTCAGCGGCGCAATCCGAGTCGTTCGATCACAGTGTTGTAACGATCGACGCTCTTGCGCTTCAAATAATTAAGAAGCTGTCTTCGCTGCCCGACCAGTTTCAAAAGCCCTCTGCGCGAGTGGTGATCTTTTTTATGGCTTTTGAAGTGCTCGGTCAAATAAGTGATCCTTTCACTGAGAAGAGCGATCTGCACCTCCGGAGAACCGGTGTCGGCGGGGTGCACTCTGAAATCGTCAATAACTTCTTTCTTCTTCTCTGGTGTCATTACCACGGCTGTTGTCCTCCTTTTGACAGGATAACAAGGATTAACTCTTTCCGGAGAGGCGAATCCCGTTGTTCATGTCTGAAATTAGCATACTGTTATGAAAAGTTCATTGCGGGCAGGGCCGAGCACTTCGACCCTGTGGCCAAGTGCAAGACCTCCTGCGCTTCGCGCCCGGATAACTGGTTTATCCGGGCTAACCATTCCCACTGGATAATGTTACTAGTTCAGAATGGGAATACCCGAAGACGGCGTGAGCCGCCCGGAGCTGAATTCGGCCACCATAAAGCAGCCAGCGTGTTCGTGTCTGTCACGATCCGCACTGCGCCGGACCAGGCGCAAAAGCACTCCTTTTGTTTATTTTCCCATTCAAGGTCGAGCTGTCCGTTTCTTAACCGTTCCAGGAACTTTTTATCTTCCATCAAAGCCGAAGGCAGATGAGAAAGAGCATCATTGAGGCCGATAATTTCCGCTTCGGCAGGTGCAGCGGAAATCTGTTCCATTCGGGTTGCCCGCTCAAGTGTAAACGGTCCGACGCCGGTGCGTCTGAGGGCGCACAGGTGTGCCCCGCTTCCCAACTTCTGACCAATGTCCGAGGCAAGCTGTCTGATGTATGTGCCCTTTGAGCAGCAGACCTCGATTACAGCTTCGGGCCACTTGAAAGAGTGCAGCGCGATCGAGTGGATACATATCTCTCGCTCGGGCCGTTCCACCTCAATTCCCCTGCGGCTGAGTTCATAGAGCCGGTGTCCGTCAACCCTTGCGGCCGAAAACCTGGGAACCGTTTGCAGGCTTGCGCCTGAAAAAGTTTGTATTATATCGGTCAAATCATTCTCGGAAAAAGTGATGTCACTTTCTCTTACCACCTTGCCGGTCCTGTCCAGGGTGTCGGTTTCCACCCCGAAATGCAGGGTCGATTGATAAACCTTGTTCAGGCTGGTGATCTGGTCGGCGGCCCTGGTCGCCTCGTTTATACATAGCACGAGCACCCCGGTGGCAAAAGGGTCGAGAGTCCCAGTGTGGCCGATCTTGCGGGGTGCGAGCAGCTTTTTTATTTTTGCGGCCGCCTTAGCCGAAGTTATTCCTTCGGGCTTATCCAATATGAGAATGCCGCCTTGCTGCGCTGCGATCATTTCCCGGTCCAATACAATGCTCCCGATTCAATCCTAGTTCATGTAGCTTACGGCTTCGCCAACAAACATCGACCGTACCGCATGGAGGGTACCGGAGATCCTGCACGCTGCAGCCTGCTTGTGTCCGCCACCTCCATAGCGTTGTGCCAGTTTGGCTACATCGATGCCTTCCCTGGAGCGCATGCTTACGTGAATCAATCCATCGTTTACTTCCCTGAACAGGATAGCAAGATCGGCAGATTTGACTGAACGCAGGTGGTTTATGAACCCTTCGCTATCCATGTAGCTCGAAGACGAGTTTGCAAGCATGGAACGCGACAGTTCAGCGGTCACTATCCTGGCGCCGGTATGGAATTGCAATGTCCCCAGCACCTGCGCAAGCAGCTTGAGTTTTTCGGGCGTGGCGGAATCATAGATCTGGGTTGCCAGATAGACTGGATCGGCCCCCATTTCCACAAGAATGGCAGCCACCTCTAAAACGCGCCTGTTCGTATTAGAAAACCTGAAAGAACCGGTGTCGGTAATCAGCCCGGTGTAGAGCACCGATGACAAATTCGCATCAGGCGCAAGCGACAGACTCATGCAAAGATCGAACAGCATCTCGCATGTGCTGCACGCCGACTGTTCAACCCAGCTTATGTTCCCGAATGGCCTGTTGGGGACATGATGATCGATATTAATGATGAAAGGCAATCCACTGATGAACCCCGCGAGTTCGTCACCAACCCTTTCGAAATCACCGCAGTCGACAAGGATTGCCGCATCATATTTTGCTGATTGAATAGGTTTGCTCCGGATCGCCCTGGTTTGCGGCAAGAAGTCAAACTCCGGCGGAATCTTGTCCTGTGCAAATATATCGGCTTTTTTGCCGAGACGTTCGAGTATGAACTTCATTCCGAGAAGAGAGCCCAGCGCATCTCCGTCCGGATGCACATGAGTGGCGACCATAAACCGGTCGTTATCTCGAATGGCCGAAATTATCCTGCGAATTTTCGTTGTTTTTTGCTCACTCATCCTTATGTAACTCTTTCAGAAGCCTGTCTATTTTGTCGCCGTATTCGAAAGAAATATCGTAATCGAAATGGAGCTGGGGGATATATCTGAGGCTCAACATTCTCCCCAACTCGGCGCGTATGAAACCTTTTGCTTTCTCAAGCCCCGCCGAGGCATTCTTTTTTTCATCCTCGTTCGCCCTTCCCCCCATAATGCAGAAGAAGACCCTGGCATGCTTGAGATCGTCCGAAACGTTAACCCCGCTAATGGTCACATTGGCAACGCGGGGGTCTTTCACACGCCGGAAAACAAGTTCGGCGATTTCCTTTTGGAGCAGTTCAGCTACTCTATCTGAGCGTTTGTATTCCATTTAAATATTTATCAACTCTATTTCGCGGCTGACCAGTTCGGCCAGACCAAGCGAATCCATGAAATCGATTATCCTGTCCAGAAGCGAATTGAGCACGCGGCCATCATTGCCGATCACCGCTATGCCGATGGATGCCTTATGATGAACATCCTGATCGGCAACTTCTGATACCGAGACATTGAAACGGTTGCGGCTTTTTTCCACGAGGCCTTTGACTATCTTCCGCTTATCTTTGAGCGAGTGGATTTCGTAAAGCCTGAAGCACACCATAGCCACACCCACAGTCATTTAAGAACAGTCTCCAGTCGCCTGAAACCAGTCTACAGTAGTCCTTCAGAAGAAGCTTTTCTCTGACGACTAACCACTAACCACTGACCACTATTTTCACGAACCTGCCTTGCGCTCCTGCTCCGGTTCATAGACCTGCTTTATTTCCTGAATCTCATAGGCCTCCAGGATGTCTTTCTCCTTAATATCATTGAAATTCTCGATCCCGATGCCGCATTCGAACCCGGCCTTGACTTCCTTTACGTCATCTTTGAAACGTCTGAGCGAGTTGATTTTTCCGTCATAGACAACCACATTATCGCGAAGGACTCTTGCCCTGGCGTTTCTTTCCACACGGCCGTCGAGTACAGAGCAGCCTGCAATCATTCCCATTTTCGGGACATGAAAAGTTTGTCTTACTTCCGCCCTTCCAATCACGTTTTCTTTGTAAATCGGTTTGAGCATGCCGACAATGGCGCTCCTGATGTCATCGAGGAGTTGATAAATGACATCGTAGTAGCGAACGTCCACCGATTCCTGGTCTGCCAGTTCATGTACCTTCGCATCCGCACGGACATTGAAGCCGATCACAATGGCAGTGGAGGCCGAACCGAGCATAACGTCGGTTTCGGTGATCGCGCCGGTGCCGCTGTGAATGATGTTGACCTTTACTTCGGAAGTCGAGAGTTTGACCAGCGAATCGACAATGGCCTCCAGGGAACCATGGACGTCGGTTTTGACAATAAGTTTGAGTTCCCTGACCTCACCGTCCTGGATCTGGGTGAACAGGTTTTCGAGCGTAACCTTGCTCGATCGGGAAAGCTCCTTTTCCCGGAGCTTGAGCAGCCTATGCTCGGCGACCGCTTTGGCCTGCTTTTCATCGGCCAGCACAATGAAGTCATCGCCCGCGTTGGGCACTCCCGAAAAACCGAGAACTTCGATCGGGATAGAGGGTGAAGCGGCATCAATTTTTTGGCCTCGTCCATCGAACATATTGCGGACCCGTCCCGAATAGATTCCGCAAACGTAAACGTCACCGGCCCTGAGTGTTCCTTCCTGAATAAGGACGGTTGCCACCGGCCCCCGACCCTTATCGAGCTTGGCCTCGATGACTCTACCGCGGGCCATCTTGTCAGGATTGGCCTTCAGTTCGAGCAATTCGGCCTGCAAGAGCACCATTTCGAGCAGTTCCTCGATTCCGGTCCGTTTTTTGGCTGAAATTTCAACCATTGTGGTGGGCCCGCCCCATTCTTCAGGAATGAGCCCATGGTCGGAGAGTTCACGCTTGACTCTTTCGATGTTGGCATTGGGCTTGTCGATCTTGTTTATGGCAACGATAATCGGGACTTCGGCGGCTTTGGCGTGATTTATGGCCTCGACTGTCTGCTGCATAACGCCGTCATCGGCCGCTACCACAAGGATAACGGTATCGGTGACTTTGGCGCCCCTTGCTCGCATGGACGTAAAAGCTTCATGGCCGGGAGTATCGAGGAATACAATGTCTCCCTTAGCCAGCCGGACGTGATAGGCCCCGATGTGCTGAGTGATGCCTCCAGCTTCGCCTTCAATTACCTTGGTGTCCCGGATCGCATCGAGCAATGAGGTCTTGCCGTGGTCGACATGGCCCATAACAGTAACAACCGGGGGCCTGAGAACCAGTTGATCCGCGCGGTCCTCTTTGATGTGCAGCACTTCCTCTTCTTCGAAAGCGGTTTTTTCCACCTCAAATTCGAAGTCGGCGGCGACCAGAGCAGCCGTATCGAAGTCCAGAGCCTGGTTTATATTGACCTGAAGCCCCAGGAGCAGCAATTTCTTTATTACCTCGCCGGCTTTCATGCCCATCTGCTTGGCAAGACTTGCCACAGTGATGGCCTCATCTATCTTGATGCGCTTCTTGCCGACCTTCTGGACAACAGCTTCGGGTTTAGGGGGCTCTTTGAACACCTGCCTGCCCGTCCTGGCCCGTCCGCGGTCACCCTGGGCGGCAAGCTCTTTTTTCGTATAGAGGTCTTCTTTCTGGAAAACTTCTTTGCGGCGCGCGCCGGTTTTGGCCCTTTCGGCCTCTTCGGCTTTGCGGCGCTTCTGCTCCTTTAGAGCGGGATCTACAATTTCGGTGCCTCTGGCCATAAAGCGAGCGGCAAGTTCGGTGAGGTCCGGCTCAGCTTCCTCCTCGGCATCCTCGCCCATGATCTCGGGAAGTTTGATGATCTTTGCCGGTTCCTCTTTTTTCGTTTTCTTGCGTCTTCTCTTCTTGCCTCTTTTTCTTCCCTTATCGTCTTCTTCCTCTTCGTCAATCGCGGCGCCTTTTGGCGGGGGCGCTTTGAAAGGCATTGGCTCGGAAGCAACGGGTGCAGGCGGCTGAACGCTGGGTTTAGCAACCGGTTTGGGCGGCTCGACAACGGGGGCGGGTTTTACCTGTTTTGCCTCTATCCGCGCAGCCTCGGGGACCTTAGGTTCCACCCTTTCAGGCGCTGCTTTGATTATCCTCGCGGCCTCGTATTTGCGCTCGGAGGGTGGGACAGGTTTTGCACTTGGCGCAGAAGGCGGAAGATCAGAAACTTCTTCGGGCGCCTCCGGAACGGCCTCACGCAACTCGACTTCGGCTGGGGGTTCCGAGGGAGTGGCGGGGGCGCCGGGCTGAGCCTCTATCGGCGCCTGGGCCTCGATAGGCGGTTTTTCCAGACTTTCCAGTACAGTTTGATCCGGCAGTTCTTCAGCGGCCGTGACCTGGGGTGCTTCAGGTTCGGGCTGCATCTCAATTTTTTTCCGCCGTCGGATCACTTCCCGGCCGATGCGTTTTTCTTCCACCTTTTCAGGTACGGAAGGCCTTGCTTCCGAAAACTGCTGTCTGATCTTGAGCACGGCGCTATCAGGCAGCGTGCTCATATGATTTTTGACCTGAATGCCCAATTTCTCCATTCGGTCAATCAGGTCTTTGTTTTCCATGCCTAACTCTTTTGCGAGTTCATGCACCCTCAGTTTCGTCATGAAACTTTCCCCCTTTGAAGCACTTTCTTCGGTATTCATTTCACCTGCCCAGCCGGTATGGAACGGCTTTGGAGTAAGATCTATTTTTCCGGTGGCCGGTCCTGCTCAACACAAAGTTGTCCGACCCTGTTACGGAAGGCCCGCTGGATTCGCCTGTCGAGGCGCAAATCAGGGACACACTCAGAGCATACATACCCTCCGCGTCCTTCCATTCTTGCCCGGAGGTCCAGCAAGAGGCGCCCGCTCCCGGGCTCCAGACAAAGGCGCACCAATTCCCCTTTATGCTTTTTGCGCCTGCACACGAGGCAGGTGCGCAAAGGTATGTGGCAGCGCCTGGACAGTGCAGTCTATCCTTCCTGAACATGGTCCGGATCGGTTTCCATCTCCTGCTGACTTTGGGCTTCTTCGGGCGAAGCCTCTGGGGCAGGCTCCTCCTCGTCCTTCTGGAGTAGTATCCGGGCCTCGGTTCTCATTATTTCAAGGGTCGAAGCGGATAGACGTGTTGTGTCTTCCAGTTCGACCATCGCGGCTTCGAGAAATTCTTCAAGGGAACCAATTCCTGATTCATACAGCCTGTCGGCCAACTCAGAGGACAGGCTCGGGATTTGCAGAAGCGACTGATAGCCCACCTGCTTTTGCCGTTCGTATCGGCTCTCGCTCTTAACGTCGATTCGCCAGTTGGTGAGTTTGGAGGCAAGACGCACATTCTGGCCTCTTTTGCCAATGGCGAGAGAAAGCTGATCATCAGGCACGATAACTTCCATGTTCCGGTTCGTCTGGTCGACAATGACCTTGGAGATAATTGCCGGGGCAAGCGCATTTACTACGAATTTGGCCGGGTCCATATTCCAGGGAATAATATCAATTTTTTCGCCCCGGAGCTCCTGGACCACGTTCTGAACCCTTGTTCCCTTCATGCCCACGCAGGCCCCGACCGGATCGACGTCGGAATCTTTGGAGATGACCGCGATTTTGGCCCTCGATCCCGGTTCACGCGCCGCACTGATGATGCTCACGATACCTTCGCTGATTTCAGGAACTTCCGAATGGAAAAGCTGAATCAAAAAGTTCGGATGAGTCCGGCTCAGGACAATCTGAGGGCCTTTGCTGATCTTTTTTACATCGAAAACGTATGATCTTATGCGGTCTCCCTGCCTAAACACCTCTCTTGGAATCTGCTCCTTTTGAGGCAGAATGGCTTCGGCCTGGCCGACATTTACCAGGATGGCGCCCTTATCCACCCTTTGGACAATGCCGTTTACAATCTCACCCTTTCGGCTCTTGAACTCGTCATAGACAACTTCCCGCTCAGCATCCTTCATCTTCTGGATAATTACCTGCTTGGCCGATTGGGCCGCAATCCTGCCAAGGGTCTCCGTATCCATCTTGATGCCCAGTTCGTCGCCAATCTCACTTTCGCCGTCGAGCTTCAACGCCTCGGCGAGAACCACCTGCTTGTCCGGATCGCTCACCTCTTCGACGACCTCCTTAAATTGAAAGGCCTCGATCTCTCCGTATTCTTCGTTAAAGGTAACATCCAGATCAAGCTTGGCGCCGAATTTTTTCCTGATTGCCGATTTGATGGCCTCTTCAAGAGTTTGAATCAGGGTCTGGCGGTCAATGCCCTTTTCTCTGCTGACCTGTTCGATCAACCGCTTGAGTTCACTGGCCATAAGTTGATGCTTCCTCCATATTATAAAATAATCCTTTTTCCACAGCGCCGTTCAATGCGATTTGCGCCCCATCGATTCGAAATAGAGGAGCCGAGCCCGTTCGATGAGGGACATCGGTATCGGATAAATCCTACTGTCGCACTCGATGGTCACTGCCTCCCGGGAGGCCTCCTTCAATTCGCCTTTGAAATTCCGGCGGTCCAGAACCGGCGATATCGTGCGAACTTCAATTATGTCGCCAATGTACTTTTGGAAATGCTCCAGCTTTCGCAGCGGCCGGTCGATGCCAGGCGAGGAAATCTCAAGGTGGTAGGCGTTTCGGATCAAATCGGAAACATCGAGTAAATCGCCTGCAATACGACTTATTTCAGCGCAATCCTCGACCGATATTCCAGGCTCGCTGTCCAGAAAGATGCGCAGCACCCATCCCATAGATTCGCGGCGATATTCGATTTCCAGTATTTCCATCCCCCGGGCCGCAATCACCGGTTCCAAAAGGCCCCATAATTCACCGATGAGTTCGTTTTCCTGTTTCAACTGTTGAGCCAACCTATCTATGTTCCACTCATGTCGGACCGCAAAAAAAAAGTGGGTCAAATAACCCACTTCTTCCAGCAGAGCGACAATTTTCAAATTCCAGTTAGGAACTAGCTTTAACTAAGAATCCAGAATAGTTGTCATCCACTGATCGAAGCAGGCCTGGACTTACAAGCCCCCTCAAAAAGGGAAACCCCCCTTAAAAAAGAAGGGAACTTCTCGACCTGGAGCGGGCGACGGGATTCGAACCCGCGACCCCAAGCTTGGGAAGCTTGTGCTCTACCAACTGAGCTACACCCGCAAGTGGGCCAGAATACAGCATTCTAAATGATCGATGATGGCCCGGTCAAGGTAATTCCTGATTGCTGATTCCTGATTGCAGTTAAAAACGAACTTTCATGACGATTTTTCGCACGTGCCGCTTGCCGTGGAGATCGCAGTTGGGGCGATGAATGTCATGCGGATAAAACACGGCAAAGCATCCGGGACTGATCGGAAGGGAAGCGAAATCGGGTGGCGGTCCCAGAAAGATTACATCTTTTGTCTCGGAATATTCCTCGATGATCTCGAGGTGCTGTGGCAAGGCAACCTCGATTTTTTCCTCCCCTTCGAGGATGACATGAACGTCGGTATATTTCCGGTGCGCTTCAAACCAACGTTTCGCGGCGGGGCTGGTATCATAGGAAGAAACCAATGCATGGACCATGTCGTCGATCTCGTATCTGCCGTCCGGCTCGGCGGAATCAAAGGCAAGGGCGAAGGAAAGGGCCTTGAAAATAGGACTGCCTTTCTGAAAATAGTCTTCAATATTTTCGAATTTAGCGTAAATCATTTCTCTACTTTCATAGTTAAGATGAGCAAGTGATTTTTTGGTCACGAAGAACACGAAGTATACACGAAAGACACGAAGGAAAATCATTGCCCGGGAAAAAACGAGTCGACACTTCTCCTTACCTCATCGAGCCATTGCCTCCGTTGATCCGCCGTGCTCGTAACAATGGCGCTGAAGGTCCTGCGGTAAAAGCCGGTGACGCCGCAAAGGCCGAAGATGCAGTTGCGCCAAATTGTCTCGAGGGGGTCACCAAAGACATACTTCTCCCTTTCAGCTTCGGTGTTGGATGTATTGAATACCATAGCTGTTCCGGCTTTTAGCAATCCGTTTGGTATTCCCTCGCCCGAATCCCCTTCGATAAACTCGTAGGCAACACCAGCGCGCAGCACTCTGTCGATCCAGCCTTTCAGTATGGCCGGGGGCTGGCCCCACCAGTTCGGATGAACCACCACAATACCCATGGCTTTGGCGATTTCCCTGCAATGCCTCATGATGGGTTCGGGCACGGAAACGCCTTCCGGGATTTCCTCGCTGATCAGAAGAGGATCGAATTTTTCCTTGTATAAATCATGGAAAAACACTTCATGTCCACTGTTGCCAAGTTGCTCGACTACTGCATGGGCAATAGCATGGTTGAAACTACCGCCGTCGGGATGGGCAAGAATGACCGATACTCTCATTTCATTGATCCATATAAGTGTAAGGCCATAGTTTGGGGTCTGAATATCTAATATATCAATCCGGCCGGGAATTCAAAGTGAGAAATCTTGATCGCGAAACTATGAAAAATTGTTGTATATTGACTCAAGTGTCTTATCTGATTGACCATGGAGGAGCCTATGTCTCAGCGAGAGTCGATTAGAGGAAGGTTTAACTTTGTGGTGACAATTCCGGCATGCCTGGTTTTGATCGGGATTTTCTTGATCCCGGGCTTCTTCACGACCGGCTTGGCGTCCCCCGCTGAAAGTGGTTCGGGGGAGGCACTAAAGATAAATCGCATTACGCCTTCCGGTAACGATGTCCCACCGGGCAGACAGATCGTGTTCGAATTTAATCGCCCGGTAGTTCCGCTTGGCAGAATGGAACGAAACGCTTCGGAAATACCGATTTCCATAGAACCGGCTCTTTCCTGCCAGTGGCGATGGCTTAATTCCTCCAACCTGGCTTGCCAACTCGACGAGCAGAACGCCATGGCCACGTCGACCCGCTACAATATAACCGTGAGGCCTGAGATTAAATCGGAGGACGGGGCAGTCCTTGCCGAAGCGGTCACTGCTTCTTTTATAACACAGCGGCCCAAAATCAGTTTTGCGGTATTCGACAACTGGCTCTCGCCTGTAAAGCCTCAAATAAGGGTACGCTTCGAACAGGCTGTCCGGCAGGACTCCATAGCCGCGCACGTATTCTTCAAGGCAGAAGCCGGCGTGATAGTCGGGGCCAAAGTCCTGGCGGACAATCGCTTCAGCAGGTACGAAAAACCGGACCTCAACTGGCTTTTGGAGCCGGTTTCGGACCTTCCTGCGGGCAAAGAGGTCCAACTGGCCGTCGAACCGGGAATTCAGTCCACCGGCGGGAATGAACCGGGGGTTGAAATCCGGGATGTGATAAGTTTTCGAACTCTTGGGCAATTCCGGTTCATCGGCGTCCAGTGCAGCGATCTGAGCGGCAATACATCCATTATAGGCCCCGACGCCCGCGCGTCTCATAAGGCGTCTAATACCGCCTTGCCGCCGCCGAAGGCAGCGGCGAACCCGGCTGGCGGTACCACCGCCCCCGCCGCCCCTACCGCCTGCAATCCTCAAAGCTCTGTCTATCTTCTCTTCACTTCACCTGTAGCTAAATCCGAACTCACGGAAAAAGTTTCCGCGACGCTGGGTGAAAGAGGCGAACCGGCCGGTAATATCTGGCCCGAATACGAAGGATATCCGGGCGTCAGGCAACTGCCTCAAAGTGGTGGTTTCGCCTATGAGCTTGAAGAGGGGACACTTAAACCATTCAGCATTTACCGGCTCCATGCCAAAGCCAACAGCCTTAAAGACGCGTTCGGGCGGCCGCTGGCCAAAGCAATAAATATCAGTTTCAAAATGGACCATTTGCCGCCTCAAATGCACCTCTACAAGGACATGTCTGTCCTGGAGAAGGGGCTGGATACCGATTTGCCTGTCTTTGCGGCTAATATCGAAGGGATCGACCTGAGCTATCAGACAATTACGACAGCTGGATTATCTCCGCTAAGAACGGCGGCGCTTCCAGGTCCGAGGGTCCGAGACCTCACGAGCGCAATACCTCTGGGAGTCAGAAAGCTAATCGCGGCTGATTCGGGGGTCGTCACCGGGACCCTTTCGCCACGTCCGGCGATTACCAGGAAGTCACACTCCCCGAATGGCAATTGGTTCTTTGCCCAGGTGACCCCCTTTCATGTCCATGTGAAGATGGGGCACTTCAACACGCTGGTCTGGATTACCGATCTTCAAACGGGTGAGCCGGTCGAAGGAGTCAGCGTAGAGGTCCGCAAAGATTCGTACAAGAAATTGGGGACCCAGCCTGAAGCTGTTTCCAAAGGGGTTACCGATTCGAACGGTCTGGCCGAACTGGCGGGGACCTCGGTAATCGATCCCGATCTGAAGCTCTCTGAAGTTTACGGCGCAAGCGACAGCGCCCAGAGGTTCCTCGTGGCATGCAGCAAAGGGACCGACATGGCGATGGCGCCGCTAATGTATAATTTCCGGGTGGATTCCGAGGGAGCCAACTATCAGTACATTCCCTCCTCGATGCAGTCGCTGCACGGACACATTCACGCGTGGGGCGCCACCGCCCAGGGTATCTACAAGCTGGGGGATACGGTTCAGTACAAAATTTACGTCAGGGACCAGGAAAACAGGCACTTCATCACGCCCCCCGCAGCATCATACAACCTCAAAGTTATGGACCCAACCTCAAGGGTTATCTTTCAGCGCGATAATATTACACTTTCAGAATTCGGCGCCATGGACGGCGAATTTCCAATTCCGAAAAACGGTGCGGTTGGATACTACAATTTCCATCTCGAATCCAGTTTCGCCAAGCTTAATCTGGAACCGCTGAACGTGCTCGTAAGCGATTTTACACCCTCGCCATTTCGGGTCACAACCGATCTCAACGGGAAGATTTTCGGCACCGGCGAGGCCATAGCAGTTTCGACTCAGGCCAGACTCCATGCGGGCGGGCCTTATGGGGGCGCCAACCTTGGCGTCACGGCCACTGTCGAAGCGCAGGGTTTTCATCCCGAGAACCTGTTCGCGCGTGATTTTCAGTTCGACGTTTCAGAGAAGACCGATAAAGAAGATCTGGGTGAAACAAGCCCCGAGGTCCAGACGGTTTTCCAAACAAAAGGCAAACTGGACAATAACGGCAATTTCGAAACGCAGTTTACGCTTTCCGAACTGCCGGTGTACTACGGTCGGCTCACTGTAGAGAGTTCGGTCAAAGACGAGCGGGGCAAATCCGTCGCAAGCCGCGCGACGGCAGCCTGCTTTGGACGGGACCGTTTTGTCGGACTAAGTCAGCAGGATTGGGTCCTGCAGGAAGGAAAACCCGCCGGGACGAAGTTCATCGTAACGGATCAGACGGGGAAGACCGTCCCGGGCGCAGAGGTCAGAATCGACATCGAAAGGCTCCAGACCAAAGCCGCTCGCGTAAAGGGCGCGGGAGACGCTTATCCTACGCAATACGAGGAGGAGTGGGCACCGGTTGAGTCAAAGACGCTTTCATCGGGTAGTGAACCGCAGGATTTCGAATTTACTCCGAACCTGTCCGGAACTGTAAGAATTGCCGCCAGTGTTTCGGATACCTTGGGCCGAATCCAGAAGACTTCGATGAGGCGCTGGGTTTCGGGAAAAAGTTATGTCCTGTGGAAGATGGAGGAAGGAAACCTTCTAAATATTTATCCTGATAAAGAAGAATACCGCGTGGGAGATACGGCGCGGATTTTTGTGCAAAATCCGTTCCCCGGGGCAAAGGCCCTGGTGACCGTGGAGCGTTACGGCGTGTTGGAGCGTTGGGTAAAAACCCTCGAACACAGCGCCGAGTTGATCGAAATCCCGGTTCTGCCTGACTACCTGCCAGGATTTTATGTTTCCGTGACGGTGATGTCCCCCAGGGTTGAAAAGCCCTTGGGCCCGGGGGGCGAAGATCTGGGCAAACCGGCCTTTCGTATTGGTTATGCGCAGCTCCAGGTAAAGGACCAGTACAAGGAGATCGAGGTACAATGCAAAACGGACAGGGAAAGCTATAAACCGCGCCAAAAGGTAAAGCTCCTTTTCGAGGCCCATCCGAAAAACCTTTCGCCCGGCGAGCCGGTCCCGCCTGTCGAGCTTGCGGTCGCCGTGCTGGATGAATCGGTTTTCGATCTTCTGCGCCAGAAAAGAGACGCTTTTGATCCCTACGGCGGGTTCTATAAGCTCGATGAACTGGACCTCGTAAATTACAACCTGCTGATGCAGCTCGTGGGAAGAGAGAAACTCGAAAAAAAGGGAGGTCTTCCCGCCGCGGCCGCCGGTTTCGATCTTGGCATGCGTTCTGTCTTTAAATTCGTGAGTTACTGGAACCCATCCATTCGTGTCAACGAAGAAGGCAAGGCTGAGGTTGAGTTCCAGTTGCCTGATAATCTGACCGGATGGCATGTGCTGGCAATGGCGGTATCTCCGGATGACCGTATGGGCTTGGGGGAATCTACCTTTAAAGAAAACCAGCTTACAGAAATAAGGCCTGTTCTCCCCAACCAGGTCCTGGATGGAGACAGTTTCTCAGCAGGTTTTTCAGTGATGAACCGGACGGCTGAGAGCCGAAACATCGAGGTTAAAATCATTGCCGAGGGCCGGGTCGCACCCGGCAAATCCGGCCAGGAGCAGGGATTGCTCTTGCCGCCGCCGAAGGCAGCGGCAAACCCGGCTGGCGGTCCCACCGCCCCGCCGCCGGAGGCAGCGGCGAACCCGGCTGGCGGTCCCACCGCCCCGCCGCTGGAGGCAGCGGCGAACCCGGCCGGCGGTACCACCGCCCCCGTTGAGGTGACGCAGACGATTGCGGCTGAGCCATATAAGCGCTATACGGTCCGGATGCCTGTAGAAGCCGCCGGTGAGGGGGAAATAACCTTCACCGTGGAGGCGGGTGATGATAAGGACCGGGACGGCTTGAAACAGAACTTGAAAGTCCTTCCCCGCATCAATCGAAACGTCGCAGCCGCCTACGGGACCATCGTTGCCGGCGAGGCCTCCCAGAGAATCGAATTTCCCGAGGATATGCGTCCGGACTCAGGGCTTCTGAGCATAGGGCTTTCCCCGTCCATCCTGGGGGGGTTGGAGGGACCGTTCGAATTTATGAAAGTCTACCCGTACGAGTGCTGGGAGCAGAAGATAAGCCGGGCGGTCATGGCAGGGGCGGCCGCATCGCTTGCGCCCTGGTTTTCGAGTTCCTTCTCATGGCAGAACGCCCCTCGTGAATCGGAGGCAATACTTGCAACTGCGTCCGAATTTCAGGCCCCCAACGGCGGAATGGCCTTCTACGAGCCCCGCGATCAATACGTAAGCCCCTTTCTCAGCGCCTTTACTGCCAAGGCTTTCAATTGGCTGCGGGAGTCCGGCCATGCGCCGCCGGCGCCGGTCGAGGAAAAACTCACACAGTACCTGTTAAATCTTCTGAAGCACGACGAATCCCGGGACGAAGTTTCGCGGAGCGTGCTTTCGGATGTCAGGGCGCTTGCCCTGTCAGCGCTGGCCGATAATGGCAGGATCTCGCGCGCAGACCTCGAACGCCATTACATGCACCTGGCGGAAATGAACCTTTTCGGCAAGGCAATGTTTCTGGACGCCCTGTCCAGGGTGCCGGAAACTTTGGATATGAGAAAGGAAGTGATAAAAAGCATTCTCTCTCATTCCGACCAGAGCAGCGGGACAATCAGATTTACCGAGCAATCGGACTCCGCGCTGTTCTCCATCCTTTCCTCGCCGGTCAGGGACAATGCAGCCATCCTGATGGCTTTCCTGGCTTACCAGGAAGCATCACCCACCGCCCAGCCGCCGCCGGAGGCGGCAAACTCGGCAGGCGGTCCCACCGCCTTGGGCGATATCCCTGTGCAACTTATGACAACGATCGTTTCGAGCAGAAGAGGCCAGAACCACTGGGCATCAACCCAGGAGAACCTCTTTGCGGCAATGGCGGCCGTTCGCTACAGCAAAGCTTTCGAAAGTGGATTTGTCCTGCCGCTGCCGAAGGCAGCGGCAAACCCGGCCGGCGGTCCCACCGCCCCGCAGCCGGAGGCAGCGGCAAATCCGGCCGGCGGTCCCACCGCCTATCAGGCGTTGCTCGATCAGCAGGAAATCGGCCGAGGCAAATTTGAGAGCCTGGCAGACAAACAGGTTGAATTCGAGTACCGGGCACAGGAGTCGGACCGAGGGCGAAAAGCTTCGGTGACGGTGCGCAAGGAAGGGGAGGGGAGACTCTACTACGATACGGTGCTTTCCTATGAGCCGGCCCGGATGAGTGATGAGTCGACGAACGCGGGGATCGAAATCCACAGGGAATACAGCGTTGAGCGCGACGGTAAATGGGTTATCGCGCACAACCCCATCCAGATTGGGACAGGTGATCTGGTGAGGGTTGACCTCTTCGTATCCATTCCCTCGGAGCGCTACTTCCTGGTTGTGGAAGACCCGGTGCCCGGCGGCCTGGAACCGGTAAACAGGGAGCTTGCCACTTCCTCGGAGATCGACGCGCAGAAGGGAGAACCTCAATTCGGGCCGGAGTCGCTGCGCAGCCGCTACACGGACTGGAGGAGCTTTGGGGTATCCCGCTGGAGTTTCTACCACAAGGAGTTGCGCCATGACTCCGCCAGATTTTATTCAGAGCGGCTGAGCGCCGGACATTATTACCTCTCATATACGGCCCAGGCTATAGCGCCGGGTGAATTCACCGCGCTGCCGGCCAGGGCCGAAGAGATGTACGAACCGGACGTTTACGGCAGGAGTTCACCTGAAATGTTGAAAGTGGAACTCTCGGAGCATAAAGAGCAGGACTGAGGACTGAGGACCAATTTGCGTTCAAGAGCGGGCGGGGATAAACCCCATAAGCGCTTAAATAAGAAATCAGACATGCATGACTTCAGTTAGCTAAAGTGTTTCAGAATTTGCGTGTAAGCCCTGAAAGGGCTGAATAAATTCAGCCCAGGGTCAGCAAAGCGCCACCCTGGGTGTGGGGTTCCATATTTATTTTTTCCTTTACCCCGTAGGGGTTACATAAAATCCGTGTTGCAAAACGCAGCTACTAACACAGGACGATTTCTATGTAGCCCTTTCAGGGCAATGTGTTTGGGGCGCAAAAACCCAGGGTGGCGCTTCCGCTTACCCGGGGCTAAATTATGTTGCCCCGTTGGGGCATTGAAATTACAGGCAATGTTCAAGCGCTGCTTATTTAAGCGCTTATGGGGATAAACCCCGCCCCTACGGCGCCGTCGCGCGGTTCTTTTGTAGGGGAGGGCTTTATGCCCTCCCGAAGCACTCGATTTGAACGCAAATTCGTATGAGTGGGAAAACACCCTGTTGTTTACCAGGTTCTCAGTTCTGAATTTATCTGCATGATGTTGCGCAAAATTCGAATTTCGAATTAGCCAGCTTTTTCCGGCAATCGAGAAGGTCCATCTCTTTTAGCCAGACCAGGCTCGGCGCAACCAGGAAGGGGCCGTTTAGAAGATCGGGCTTGTTATAGGTGAAGGGCTCCCCTTTCAAGCCTGTCATTACGCCTCCTGCCTCCGTGACGATAGCCTGACCTGCGGCGGTATCCCATTCCCGGGTGGCATCTAATCGAGGATAGAAATCCGCTTCTCCTTCAGCTATCGCACAGAATTTGAGCGCACTGCCCCTGCTAAGAGTCACACAGCGCGGCAATAAATCGATGAGCGCTATGGTATCCGGCGATGCATGCGAGCGGCTGACCACTACACGTATCGGCTTTTCCATGGATGGAGTGCTTACCTTCAGGAGGCGCTGTTTGCCGTTGTCTATCTTCCAGCATCCCGACCCGTTAGCCGCCAGATAGAGGAGTCCCTGGACCGGCAGGCAAATTACGCCCAGAACAGGCATGGCTCCTTCGATCAGAGCTATATTGACGGTGAATTCATCATTTCTTTTTATGAACCCTTCGGTTCCGTCAAGTGGATTAACAAGCCAGAATCGAGACCATTGCATCCTGGCGGGGCAGGGTACATCCTCACCTTCTTCAGAGAGCACCGGAATATCGGCGTAGCGAGACCGAAGCCCTTCAGAAATAATCTGGCGAGCCCGCTTGTCTGCGAGTGCGAGAGCAGAGCGATCCTCTTTTTGCCCCGTAGCCTTATAGATTTCCAGGATAGCTCTTCCTGCCTCCGCTGTAAGGTTGCCTAGAAAATCGAGATCGATCACTTTTTCCCCCGGCTCAATGGAATGTTCTCTTTGACGATATTAAGCAGATAATCCGATTCAATCGAAGTATATGATTTCACTTTATAGCATACGGAAGCGGGAAGCGGGAAGCGGGAAGCATGAAGCGGTTCTCAACGTCTTCCGGCATCAATGATCATTGCAGTTGCTTCTTGTCCCGTGGCTGAAGATGTGAGCCTTTCAGGTATTCTGGTTCACCAGCAACGTGATAATGAATATCGAACCGGTCCCCGGGGCGCTCTTCACAGTAATGCTCCCGCCATGCCGTTCGACTATTTTCCTGCATATTGCAAGCCCCATTCCTGTTCCTTCGTACGGGCTG
>Ga0209517_10000603_pt1 | contig 60221 bp, 47 predicted proteins | sample PeaSoiMetSII2010_FD_187695 | JGI IMG/M metagenome (GOLD analysis project Ga0209517, IMG submission 187695) | Peat soil microbial communities from Weissenstadt, Germany - SII-2010 (SPAdes) (version 2) | ecosystem: Environmental > Terrestrial > Soil > Wetlands > Peat | place: Germany... | reverse complement strand
TGTGACTTAAGGCATAACTTTGCCGTTCGGCAAGGTTATGCCTTATTTCCTGAGAGCTTCCGTCTCACGGGCGCGGTCAACCCCATATTGTGAAGTCGCGCCTGTCGCCGAAACTCCCGATGCCGGGCAACAATGGCACGGTGGATCTCACAGAAGTTCTCATAGGAGATTGCCTGCGTGATGCCGAGCCGCGAGTGTACTTCCCGCAAGGAAGGCGGTGGAATCTCGTTTAGCATGGTTTCCAACCGCCGGCCCAGTGCCATTCGTGACCACGCCGCAAACTCGCGGCGCCGGGCGGTCAGCTTTGCGCATAAATCTGGCTCGATTTCGCGTATGGCCGTGTGCGGGGTATACCCGAGCCGCCTGGCAACCTTTTCCCAAGCTGGTGGTGGATCTTCGCTAAGCGCTAATTCAAGCGCTGAAGCCAGGGTGCTTCGCCGAGCCACCACGACATTCGCACGCTTCGCTTTGATCGCTCGGCAGAGATCGGGAAATCTCGCCGTTAGAGGGTCTTCAGTTCCATATCCAAGCGACAACGCGACCCGTTGAACTGGGAGGGGCATGTCGAGGGACAAAGAATCTTCTATAGCCTTCCGTATGACGGAATCGTCGAGGGACTTCGCGCCGCGTCTCCTCCACCAATGGTGGTTATGCCCGGACTTGTTAAAGTTCCTCACGATGGTCTTGCACAAATCGCTAGCTGCAACATAGAGCCGAGCTGGTGTCGAATAACCGAGCCGCTGCGCGACCCCCCTAATGCTGGGCGGCGGCTGCTCCTTGGCGGCCAATAGGAGTGCCGCACGAATCTGATCTGCTGTGCGACAAGGACGAACACAGCGTCGGCGCCTCATCTCGATCGCTGCGTTCACGCCTGCCGTGTCCTCCGATTCTTCGGTAGTCCCCGTGACCAATGAAGTCAACGGAATCCTCAGCTCGTAGCACGTCCGAAGTAGCAGGTCGATTCGCGCGCTTGTCGCGCCGTTACACCAGTTGTTGAACGAACTCCTGCGGCAACCGGCAATCTCGGAGGCAGCCCTCATGTTTCCCTCAGAGAATGAATCAACATAACGCCTGAGAATCTTCTGGATGTTCTCTTTTCCGACCGGTTGGGCATGCGGAGCCATTCCCACAAGCTGCCCCATCTCCCGAGCAACCCACACCTGATAATCCGTCGTCGGCATCTCTTGCGCTGGAGCTCGCCGGGACCCCAACCACCGCCGGCACCGAGAACAGAATCCTGGTCGCGATACACCACATACCGGCCTCAGTTTTCCATGGCAGGCCCGGCATGAGGTTTCCAGCAGCCTGTTGTGCAAAGGACAGACCTCAACACATTGCAGGCACCATACCAATTGCTCATAAACATCTTGACCCTGCTCCATTGTCGATTCGTAACAGTAAGGACACCACGCTCTTTCCCGCCGCATCAGGCGAGGGGTCCTCAGCAGCGACGCGAAGGGTAATAACGTCAGGAATCGCAGATCATCGCGAAGCGTGAACCTTTCCAGCGCTGAAACCCAGTGCTTTGCGCTTTCCCCGATGCCATTGATTGCGGAAAGGATTCCTGCTGCCGCGTGAAAGTACGGAATACTCCGCAGAAGCTCGTGGTTAATCAGATCACACACGCGCACGGCATGCGCGGTGGCAAGCCGGATCAGGTAGCCTGACAGGCTTTCGACCAACGGTGTGCCGACGCCGATTGGCTGAAGCGAGTAAAGGCGGCTCCGGGCAGGAACGGGGACCGGCGTCAGATCCCAGGAATCAAAGTGCGGCTGCATTGACCGCGACTCCTATCCGGTCGCGCTGCGGCCGGCGCACGCCCGGCCGCCTCCGATTTCGCAGGTTCGTAGCCTTCGTTGACTTGCCAAGGTCATGTTCAGAGACGATCCGGGTTCTGAGTCCCAACCGGAACTGAAGCACTTCTCGCGCTTCGGCTGGTTCCGCTGAGCGAGACTCTCCTTCATTCGTTTCCGAAAGGATCTTTTCACACTGCGAGACGGAGAGGGCATGAGCCTCCAGGTCCCTCCGGCTGATGGTCGCTTCCCCGCGCCGTAGCACCGAATGCAGCGTCCTCGTGAGCCATGGTTTTAGAATACCCACACATCCGATGCTCCTCTCGTAAAGAAACTCCCACTCCGCAGCCAGGTTAGGTGGCTCTGGCAGCGGCAGGTGGCGAGCGAATGATTGCAGGATATTGACGAATACCTGGCCCTCGGAGGCCGAATCCGCCCGGTACCGCGGGAAGTGAACATCTACGCTTCGCCTGCTGAGCTGCCCATTGAGATTTCGAAAGGCTAGGAGATCATACGTGCCGAACAATACGTGCACGGTTCGCGTCTCATTGGCGATCGATTTAATAACATCGAGCTGATCAAGCAGCCGGCGCCCAGATGCCATCTTTGATAGGTGCTGAGCTTCGTCTATCATGACGGCAGCGGGCCGTCTGAATCGTAACGCCTGCTCAACGGCGTGACGATATTCAGCGATCGTCGATTTCGATCCGAATGTTGAGCGTTGCCTGATATATAGGGTTTCCGCATCGCGCTTGCATTCGCTAAGGGGTTCGTTCATGGCGAGCAAGAGCCGTCTAAAGTGTTCCGACCAACAGAATCGGCCAGACTCAGGGGCGATGGCTGCGACGCCAACTACCGGAATCCGCCCAGAGTCCTGCTCCAACTCGGATCGGAGCTCATTCGTGATGATCTGCTCCACCTTCATTCTCAGCGTCGTCTTGCCCACACCTGTCGGCCCGAAGACAAACACGAGGGAGTTTGGCTCCGACTCTGAGATGGTCGCCATCAACTGGTCTTTGATCTCCAGCAGCAGCGGATGGGCCAACGTGAATGCCCGAAAGTACTCCAGTCTTTCGGCCCACGGTCTTTCCAGCAACTCGCGCGGAAATCCGATTGCTTCCGCCATTCAGAATTCTCCATAGATTTCGGGTTCTACCGGAATCATGGGGGGCGCCGCCGCTGAGACGCGTGTCGGCGTTTGCCCGAAAGCTCCGCTATTCCCGCAAGCAGACGCGCCGATGCGAGTCGGAGCGTCGCGCACCGCCCGCGCTTCTCGATCTCGCATTCGCTGCGTGAGCAGAATCTCCTCGCTTTCAATGGACTGTAAAAAGGCCGCCAATTTCTTGGCTGTGGTTGCCTTCCCTGTCGCGTAAAGATGGCGGCGCCGCTTCAGTTCGCAGCTGGCCAGAAGCACCTCCTTCTCCGACCGCCCCTGAAATGTCGCATAGTGCTCCGAATGACACTGAACCCACTGGTGCCCGGCGAAAGTGTAGGCGGTGCCGACATCGAAGGGGTCGTATCGCACTGCAACCTGCTGACATTCGATTCCGGGATTACGAAAGGTGTCGGACCAGTAGTAGATGGAGTTAATCTTTACTCCACAGCCTGGTCGCACCTTGGCTAGGCCCTTCGGCGTGGACGGCAAAGTGCACATCAAGAACTCCTGATCGAACGGGATCATTCGCTGGAACCGATGACCAGCCTTCTCTAACCCCGAACAGAAAGCCTCCCGCGGACTCTGGCCGAGCGCAGGGTGGTCGATCGTGTCATAGACCTCAAACAGATAACAAGACAGCCTCTCGTGCAGCTCTCCCAGCGTCCAGGTGGCGTGTCTCTTGGGATCGACGGATCTCGTCATCTGCCGGACATTGCGCGTAATCTGAGTGTTGCCACGCAAATTGTGAACGAATTGTGTATTCGTGGTGCCAAATAAACGCTCCAGCACGGAACCGAATCGCGCCTTCGCCGAAGGCCGCGTCTTTTTCGTACATTCGTACCTCGCCAATAAGGTTTCGAAGTACGTGCACTTGAACTCAGGCCCGCCATCGACAACAACAATCTGCGGAAGCCGGGCATGGCGCCTTACGCACTCCCGCAAAATCATCATGCAAGAACGGTAGCTGGGTTCATCAAAGGTGACGTACACCGACAGAGCCCGGCGCGAAAAGGCGTCTGTCAGAAGTGTCATCCAAGGGCGGCCCAAAACACGACTCGTCTGCGAACAGACGACCTCCACGTCCAGCTCCGTATGATCAATGTGGCCGATTTCAAACGGCCGATCCCCGTGACGCAGCGTGGTCCTGCTCAGCGTCCAACAGAATGGCTCATGCACGTAGGCGGCCCGGCACCCCTGTCGTGCTACAGTGCGCTCAAACTTGGGTCGCTCTTCCACCGCCTGGCAGAACGTCACATAGCTGGGAGCAGCAACGCCCCGCTGCTCGCAAGCGCGCTTCAGAGCAGCCCAACAGGCGAACTTCGATTTCTGCTTGTGTGTCTTGTAGTCTTTTTCAATGATCTCGCTGAGCAACTTGCGGGTCTCGTCCGGCAATCTGTAGCCCCGGTTTCCTCGGCGACTGATGAGCGGTAACAGCCCGACATACCCACTACCGTAGCTCTCCTTCGCTCGCCGGTACTGCGCTGTCCACAGACGGAGAGTTCGCTCGGGCAGCCCCAGCGCGTGAGCAGAAAGTTTGTCATTCAAATGGCGGCGTACGAGGTCGAAACGATCGTTGGCCGTCTTAAGATCCTGCTCGCTGGCTGCAGCAAGCAAGCGCGTGATTTCTGACTTTGATGAGGAAGTACCGCTTCCGGTAATTCGCCCTTGCTTGACCAGCGATTCGAAGATGCCGATCTCTATCTCTGAGAGAGAATGGTCTTCCCCAATTAGACTGATCCTTGTGTCACCCGCATTTGCGACCTTCCAGACTTTGCCATCCCACGCTAACGAACTGCCGGGCGTGAGGTCCACTTGTCGAGGGGGTGTTTCAAGATGCGGCTCGGCGACACGCTGACAGGCCGCGCTCATTTCCTTGTTCAGAAAAACAGGCACTTTGTCTGGTTCGGCGAGCGCATCGGCGTAAAGATTAACGTATACCGCGCCCGCCGCGATCAAGCTGTGAATATCGTCGGGACTCGCATCGCCCGCCGTTCTTCGATAGAGATCGCTTAAATACACGCCGGGCTCGGCCCGAATTTGAGCCAGCACGAGCTCTGGGATGTGGGCCCCCGGGGCAGCAGAGTCCGAGCGGAAATAATCTTCCAGAAAATGAATGTTGCGCTGATAAACCCAGTTGATTTCTGCGGACGATCGCGTGCGGTAGCAGAGGCCAAACTTCGCCGCGTAAGCCTCTCCCGGCGGGCAGCGCCATCCACCATCATCACCACGACAGTAGCGGTTAGGACTCTTTTCTTCCAGCTTGACGAGATCCTCTTCGGTCTTGCATTCCTCCCAGGTGCCGGAATCCCTGCGGATGACGAAATAGTCAGGCGTGTGCATAACGGCTACACGTCTTCCCTTGGCGCTCTGATATTCCAACGGAATCGCGGGAGGCTGATCGTAGTACTCAAGAACGTCGCGGTCATGCTCCATTTGATGGACAAACGCCAGTTCAACACGGTGGCTTTCGAATTGAATGGTCACACCCATTTTCCGGCTTGGGTACCGGCCGCTGACATTTGACCGGCCCCCTCCAACATGACGCGAGGGAGCCGAAGATCGAATTCGGCCAATCAGCGCACGCGTGTGGTCTGGAAGTGCTTGCGACCACTGCAACCAATCGGCTGCACTGAGCATGAATTACCTCCTTAAATCTCCCTCGCGTCGGGCTGGCTGCGCCTTGGCGCCCGTCTGCGCGTTCCTTTCCTGCTTACGCGCCTTCAGGTAGCGAATGCCCGCCTCCTTCATCAGATCTTCGAGCCGCCGACCATTCTCCACCGCCTTCTCCATCTCCGGCGCCAACTCATCAGGCACGTAAACAGAGAATCGCCTTCCACCGCGATACCCCGACAGGGCATAACTGCTGTGTCCTTTGCCAGAAGCGCACGCCGAACACTTTTTTCGAATGCAAGGACTCTTCCGCAACGAGATCGAACCCAACGCGAGCGGCCACAGATCCCCAATATGATCCAGGAACCAGCGCCTGACTCCTTCGGAAGTTTCGCTTTTCGCTGTACGCATAGGTGTTATATAACACCTATTCCAAACCCCTGTCAACAAATTTTTATTCAAGCTTTGCTGTGACTTAACCCATAACTTTGCCGTTCGGCAAGGTTATGCTTCCAATGCATCACGGGTGAGTTCCCGGATCGAGTGGTCAATTTCTTGGCGGATCAGGTTCCAGTCCTTCGCGGCATGTTCGCTGAGAAGCGGGATCACTTTGTTCACGGTCGAGGGCAAGCCCTTGCGGGACAGTTCGGTGACTGCCTTGCGGACATCAATGCAAAGCCCCGCGCGGCGTTGCTGCCTCAGCGCGTCGCGGTACGCCAAGTAGTTGGAGGCAATCTGCTCGTATAAGACCGGGAAGTTGGTGAAAAGGAACATTTGCTTGACGCCGGCTGCGCGGCAGATATAGCGCACACTTGCACCTTTCATCGCTATTGCCAGCGCTTCGATGGTCGGTCTGATCGCATTCCGCTCTTGAACTTTCCATGCTCTTCTGGTATCGAGAAGCCGCCGACACAGGTCAGGGAAATAAGAGGTCAGCATTCCCTGACCGCAGCTGAGTCGCCTCGCCAGAGAGGCGACTGCTGATAGTGGCTTTTCCGATATTGCATTGACGAAAGCCGTCCGGAATCCGGCGGCCACAAGGCCAGAGGTCTCGCACGGCTTCTTGAAACCAGCGCTTCACGTCCTCCGGCGTCTCTTTTCGTACCATAGTATAGGTGCATAATAGCACACATTCATAGCGAGAACAACACGAATATGAAATATTTGTAAGCTATCTCAGGAATTCGCAGGAATGAGCATCAGTGAGTCGGTGGCCGCGCGTTCGACCGTGTACCCGATTGCGTCATATCCTTTTAGCCGCCGCTCGTACATCCTGGCCAACATCGGCACATTCGGGTCAACGTAGTCGTAAACCTGCACGACCCGCTTACCATCATGGAGCCTGTGGAGGCGCCCGACATACTGCTGGAGGGTGCCCTTCCAAGAGATCGGCATTGCGAGAAAGAGGGTATCGAGCCGCGCGTCGTCGAATCCTTCGCCGATGTAGCTGCCGGTCGCGAGAATCACGCGTGGCTCATTTTCCGGAACTGACGCGAGCGCCTCCGCCGTGATTCGGCGCTGCTTCTTGCCCATTCCGCCCTTGAGAACGAACACGTGCTTGGCGAATCCTTCAACTTTGGCCGCGAAGGACTGGAGATGCTCCTTTCGTCCGGTGAGGAGGAGTGGCGAACGGCCTGCCTCCAAGGCCCGCATGAGGTCGGACACGATCATCTCGTTGCGAGCAGAATCGCCGACCAAGGCGGAGTAAACATCTTGAATCGTCACATCCGCGATCTCTGAGGGCATTCGGAAATCAGTGTGACGGGGGATGACCTTGTGTTCAAAGGGTGTCGTTTCCGTCATGGTTCGGGCGCTCATGCTGAACCTGACCGGACCGCACTGCATATAAATGATTGGGTGGTGCCCGTCCTTTCGCGTTGGTGTTGCGGTTAGGCCCAGGACGTACTTTGCCTTCACCTGTCTCATCACCTGCTCAAACGTAAAGGCAGAGATATGGTGGCATTCATCAACGATTACCTGGCCGTAATCGGCAACGAAGTCCTTCACTTCATCTTTCCGGTGGAGACTTTGAATCACCGCTACGTCCACGCAGCCTGTCCGATCCGCCTTTCCGCCGCCGATCTGCCCGACCGAGTTCGCAGGCATGCCCAGAAACATCGCGAGCCGTTCGTGCCATTGGTCCAGCAACTGCTGCCGGTGGACAAGAACCAGAGTGTTCACCTTCCGCTTCGCGATCATCCAGGCGGCAACCGCCGTCTTCCCGAATGCCGTCGGAGCACAAAGGATCCCGTCGTCGTGGCCGCCGATGCTGGCCACGGCCTCTTCTTGTAACGGACGCAGGTGCCCCTGGAACTCCGCCTCAATGGGAGCACCCGCGTAACGTTCATCTCGGAAATCCACTTTGATCTTATGAGCGGCAAGTAAAGCTGTCGCTTCCGCCAGGCAGCCCCGAGGGAGGCCAATATGTTGCGCGAAGTCCTGACCGCAGGAGATAATGCGCGGCTTACCGTAGGTAGAAAGGCGCATCGCTTGTGCCTTGTAGAACTCGGGGTTCTGGAAAGCGGCCAGCCGCAAAAGCCGATTGAGCATCGCAGGAGGGAGGTCTTTCTTCTCGATATAGAGAAGATTCGAGTGGATGATCGCTACGCGTTCCGGAAGCGGGCCCCCGACGGGCATGGACAAGCGCTTCCTGGACGGCGGGACAGTCCACGGCTCCTCCTCGTCGCTGTCATCGGTCAGGCTGATCCTCACACCAATCACATCGCCGGCACGCATGGCCTCGCGCACGAGAGCCTCAACAGAATCTGGGGCCATCCTCTGAATGCCCGCGAGAAACTTCCATTGATCGGGGTACGGCCGGAAATCTGAGTCCACAAACACGCTGTTATCGTCCTGCCGCGGCATCCACTGCAGTGGCAGCCCTATGAGGTTGCCAAAGCCTCCCTTTGGCATCGTGTCCTGGTTCGGGAAGAACCGGTCGTAGGAATCCATGCCAAGCTGGTGGCGTCGATCCATGGTTCGGGTAAGGATCAGACTCCCGAGCTTCCGCGCCGTTGCAGCGGAAATCGCGCGCTCGAAGAAGATCCAGACGTGGCAGCCATTTCCGGAGCGAGACCGTTCCAGCACCGCAGGTACGCCCACTTCGCGGCACGTTTCCAGAAATGCAGTGACATCCTCCTTCCATCTCTTCTTGTCAAAGTCGACGGCCAGAAACCAGCAGGTTTCATCAAGAAGTAGGGGATATACGCCAACGGTGTGCTTGCCTTCCAGATGCTGACGCAGCACATCGTCGGTCAGAGGCAGGAGTTTTCTGGTTTTTTGTTCCACCCTCTTCCGGAGGGCTGCCGCTACGGACAGAACCGCCTTCCAATCGCGAATGGAGGCCGGAACATAACCCCACTCACCGCTCTTGAACTGCTTCCGCACCGCATAAACGTCCTCTCTTCCCCTGAACAAGCTCCGGAAGAGGGTGACCTTCGCGTCTTTGCCAGAGTGCTCATTGACACCGGCGTCCTGACCTTCTTTTCTGATAGCCGCTTGGGGGCTATTCTTCGCCGTCGTCGGAATCGTGATCCCATTATCCGCCAGCAGCTGGCGAAGCGCGGCGTTCTCCTCCTTCAAGCGTCGACACTCGACGAGTGTCGTCTCCAGTTCACGAGCCTTGACACCAGGGTCGTCCATGCAGAAAGCTCAGCTCCGACCTTTACTGCCCGCCATGCGGTCGAAGAAAGCCTCGACTTCGGCGAACAGTGCACCCATATTCGCCGGAAGTTGGCACTCTTCGGCCAAGGAGTTAAAGCGTGCTTGCCACTCCGGCGGTGGTTTCAGCAACTCGGAGGGCAGCTCGTGGGTCTGCCTTCTAACGAATGTTAGACGCAAGGCATCTGCCGCGCGCTTGGGCGCGAGTCGTCCGGATCTGATTAGCAGCGCCAGGTCGATGAGATCTTTCACTCGGCTGTTGGTCGAGTTCCTCGGCAGAGTATACGCATGGAGCTTCTCAGCGAACTGCTGCTCACGCGAAATCGTTGGGACCAGCGGACTGGCGATCCCGGCAAAAGCGAGCCAGTCTCGGCACTCGACAATCTCCACGGGTTGTATCACGGCGTCGCCGATCCCCGCGTCCAGATGAAAACGGGCAAAGATCCTGCCGTCCATCCAAGTTTCGACTGGGTACCTGGCTCCACCATACGGCGCGGCATCCAAATCCTTGGCGGGCGCGCCAATGGTGTACTCAAACCAGTCACCCAGCCGGAAGCTGGCGGCATTCTGGAGCATATCGCGCACGATCTGGTTGGCATCGTCTTCGGTAGCGGCCGCGACTCTCTGCACCGTCAGGTCAATGTCAATTGTTGCGCGTGCAGTCCTGAAACGAAGCTCCAAAGCATATCCGCCCTTCAGCACCCACGGAGCCGGGTCAGTCCGAAACAACCGCGCCAGCAGCCGGTCAAATGCCACCTGGCGTCGAAGGCGATTCACTTGAATCTTCTCCGCTCCGGCAGTCTTGTTGAGACGGTCTTCCAGCGCCGTACGGAATGCCTTGGCCGTTGCGTACTCTCGCGGCATCGTGATTACGCCACCTCCTGGAGAAGATCTTCAAATACTTTTTGGGCTGAACCACTCAGCTTGGCGGTCTTGATCTGCTGCCGGGTGATCAGCCCACGATGGAGCGCCTGTCTCAGTGCCTGTCGGACAAAAAAACGCTCAACCGTGTCGGCCTCAATGAGGTCGAGAATCGTTCGAAGAGGACGGGTGTACTTGAATCCCTGTGACGCTTGCACGTCCTCATCCGGCAGGTCCGCGTAATGCAGCACAAGAATGGCGGGGATCTCGCTGCTCCGCCGGAAGTGGGTCGGGACAGTCATGTGCAGCTTTGCCGGATTCAGATCAGACAGCTCATAAAGGCTCAGAGCGGTCTGATGACTGTAAACTCCTTCGGTCACCTCATCCCGATTTCTAGACCATAGCGCCCACTTCACTAAGTCGGGATGTTCCGCAGTGGGGAATAGGGCGAGCCTGTAGATTCCCCGATGTTCCCGGACCCAATTCCCGACCTGCACATGGTAAGGATGGGTGTTCTCGGCGAAGCCGGCAGCCTTAGCTTGCTTCGTAGTGAAGAAGCCCTCGTGAGCCTCGGCGATCTCGAAGAGCCGTCGTTGTGCATCTCGATGATGTCGCAGCATAACACAATCCTACAATTAAACAGAGGTTGCATGCAAGTCTGCACTCGCTGCAAGCATATGATTCCCAATCCGCACTTCCGGAAAACTTATGCTTCCCTGTCGACCAGCGGCCGAAACCAGCGCATGTCGCCCGGACGGTTCTGCACACCAATCCGCGGCAAGCTTATCGTCTCAAAGCGGCAAAGCTATGCGATTTGCAGTCGTCGCACCGGCCCGAAGTGTGCGGCGGCAAGCCCGTCGCTTCAGACCAACGCAGTGGCAGCCAAACTCTCTACGTCACCTGCGGTGCTGGATGTCCGCACTCGCGGCACCTTTATGCTTATAAGCTTCACTTTCGGCAAACTTATGATTTAAACCGCGGCCGCTCGCGGCAAGTGCCCCCGACAGAAAGAAAGGACTTATACGCGCCTTGGCGGCAACATTATGGTTTAAACCCGGCAAGATTACGCTTTAAGTCACACCCAAAAATCGCGCTCTTGGTCCCAACTCTCATCCAGAAAAACCTCCCACCGTTGCTGTTACACCGTTTTGGCACTGCTCTTCCGAGGCAGTAGGCCTCTCAACGATGCTAATCACGGCCGCTTCTGCCTTATTCATTGCCTCCAATAGCATTGCAAGGTCACTCGTTCGCCCTCGCACAGCAATCCGGAAAACGATTTCAATTTCGATATCGCCGACGGGTGTCACGCGTGCCCCTCCAGGGACAGTTTCAGCGAAGGGACGGCGAGTGCAGCTACGAGATAATGACAATGCGAACACGGGTAGCAATTCACCGCCTTCGTAACGGCTTGTGTAACCGCTTGGAATTTCGCCGGCACTTCCAGACGTTCTCCTCCGCGTGAGTAGAAGGCTGGCACGACTAACCCGGCGCTCTCCTTGTCCTTCCCCCAGAGCTCAAGCTCCAGGTAGCCATGCACTCCCCGGAACAAAACCTGGCTCTCCAGAGGCGGGCGACGGCCGTTTTCAGCTTCGCCAATGCGATAGCCCGTGATGAGGAGCTCGTAGGTGCGCCCCGTGCGCAGCATTTCCACTCGCACCAGGACAGGAGCAACCACCACGGCATGAACTCCATTCACCCCGATGGCATCAATGGGATGGAGATAAGCCAACGGTTCGCCATCTTCGCCGGAGAAGGACACGTAGTGACCCATCTCGCGGATAGCTCCGCCCGATTCCACCCCCCGGATCACGTAGCGCCGCGCGAGATGTTGGTGCTCCAATCCTACTTCCGCCCGAGCAAGAATTCCGACCTGCCGTAACTGCTTGCGGACTCGCCCGGGCAAGGTGAGACCCCTGGGCGACGCGCTCTGACTTCCGCCTTTCATCTCTTAGCCTCCGTATCAAGTCCCGTCCGCGTCACAACGCCTTAGCCCTCCTGCCGCATGCGGATTGGGCAACCAACCGCCTCGCGGATCATCTCCTTGGTGCAACCCGCCCAGCACTTGTAAAATCGCGGATCATCGATCCGGATCGCCAGGTTGTCACCGCTGCGGTCATGCCCCGCCTCTGCGCAGGAGGGGCAACGAGTGACGTAATTCCGGCCGACCTTGCGAACCTTCCCTAGGTGCTCGAGAATGCGGAATTCTGCCCCCCCGGAGTTGGCGCGCGGGGCTGCGGGTTTGGGGCAGCGCGAGCGGCGGACTGCTTCCGCAGGCAGCGTTTTCCCAGCGGTGAATCGCCTCATATCCTCTTCACTGACCTTTCTCAATTGCTTCAGATAGGCCATCTGCCTTTCCGGGTCGTATTCAGCTCCGTAGAACCAGAACCGGCGACTGGCCCCGCGATGAATCCCGAGCGGCCCTCGGATGGCGTTTCCGAACTCGCCCGGCCCGAGTTCATCGTGCTTTGGGAAGATTTCGATTCCTTCGGCCAGTCCGTTTCCTTTCACCGGCACGCCAAGGCGCGACGCCAGGTTGTGGATGTAGATCCGGCAGTCTCGGGCCAGGAGGGGTGTTTCTAGGAAGATCCATAAATGCCCGCCCCGCTGGCTCATCTCCAAGGCCGCCTGGACTTGGTCTTCGCTCAGGTAGTACTGGAGCTTCACCAGGTCCTCCATGGCGCCCTTGTAATCCGCGTCGATGGCGACCCACTTGCACCGCTGCGTGGCTGGGTTGATGGCATAGAGGCCGATGGTGATTTCGCCCTCGAGGTGCCGCCGGATCGTGTCTGAGGTCAGGTGGAGCCCTTGGCCGGTCGCCTTGTCTGTGGGCCGGTAGTAGTAGTGCCGACCGCTTTCCGGGTGCGGCCGGTCGGATTGGAGGGTGTACGCCCGCCGGTTCACGAAGAGGCGGAAATATTCCTCCACCAGATCAGTCGGCGCTTTCAGACGAAGCCGCTGCATCTTTTCCTCCGTGAAACCCGGTGGCCGCCACAAGTTCATAGAGATTGGAAATAAAACGAAAAATATTTTCCGTCAAATGAAGTGGCTGTCAGTTGGGCCGATATTGTGTTTTCAATTACTTACAGGTCGGGGATTCGTTGAAGGCTCTGACTCTGCAATTTGCAATCTGAAATTTGCATTGCGGCCGAAGCCGGGCTGTGATCTTTGTGGGGAGACCTGTCCTCAAGCTGGGAGTCTTCCCAAAACCGTGGGGCTCTGGCCGGGTGCAACGAACCATTGGACGGGCGATGCGAGCAATGCCGGGGATTCCACGAGCCCGAAAAAGTGGCATTGGCCGATCAGAACATCGAATTGCGACGGGCTATACCCACCGTAGTTCCGGTCATCGAAATCCACCCAAAGCCAGACACACCGCTTCCGGTCGTAGACGTAGATGGCCCCGCAATCGGGCGCGTCATCAGGGGCCAAGAAGACCATGACGGCCGTTGGGAACTGGAACCAGCGAAGGATCTTAGGGTACTCGGCGAACTCCAATAACTTGGCAACGGCTTCCTCCATTGTCTGAAGGTTACTCAGTTTCAATATTGTTGTGACTTTCAGTTGGCCGAACATTTTTCTTACACCTCCTTTCGTCGTTTTGGATGTTCTTTCAAACAGCATGTGAGTTTTCAGAATTACAGAAGTTCTCTGCGGCAGGTATTGAAAGTACCACGGGGCTGCGGTCCGCACTATCAAGGGTAAGCGAGTCGGTCCTGGGTCATACTGCGCTGGACTACACCGCACCGTCACTCGGGACTAATCGCCGATTCAGATTCCCCGCCGGGACCGTGGGTAGCCTCAAGGCACTTTTACTGGAGGACAGTTACGTTTTGGCAATGGATCGGATGCCGTAGCCCGTGGGTGGCGACGGCTCGCTCCGCGACAGCAGGAACGCAGGCATACAAGTCAATGTCCGCGCCACCCGCGACAGATTCTAGTTCACAACGCCGATGACTTTCTACCCGCTCATGCGGATGTACTCAGCGCTCCTCAAAACTGGCGCGCATCTTCCTTTCTCCCAAGCCCTCAGCATTTCGTGCTGGTACTGGTCCCTCAACTTGCCGATCACTTCCACCAGTTTCGCGGGAGACCGAGTGTTCCCAAAGACAGAGTTCCCGTGCGACGCAACGTGCGGGATAGTGATAAACTGCAGCTGCTTGAGTTCGAAATAGTGCTAGCTGGGCGTGTAGTTGTGTGTACGCTTGATATTTGCTGAAGGCGGTGGCACTGCGCCTGCGCCAGCAGATGATTTCAGCGCCCGCCTCTCGCTAATGAGGTCATGGTATGATCCCGGCGAATTATCCTGACCAGGCAGCCGAAGAGCTGATCGCCCTGGCCACGAATTGGTTCGGCGATCTCAGCGAAGCCGAAACAAAGCTCCTCCGCGCGGTCGTTAGAGGTGATATCGCAAGCTTAGGGCCGAACCAGGCCATCAACAAGAGTCCGGAGGACGCTTCAAACGACGAAGAATGGGTACCGACAAATGAGGTGCGTGCTGACCGCATTTACTGGTTGTGTACAAATCTGACAGCCACTGAAAAGGTCGACTCCAGGGGAATCAAACTCTTCGGCGCATTGGTAACCGGTACGTTGGACCTTTCTTATGTCAAGGTACCCTTTCCCCTATCCCTAATCCACTGTTGTCTACCGCAGGAAATCAACCTGGTTCTGCACAACTTCCCGCACTCCACTTGAACGGCAGCCGAACTGGGCCCATCGTCGGCGACGGTTTGAGCGTCGAGGGAGCTCTCTTTCTTCGCACCGGATTCATTGCTCAGGGTGGGGTCCGACTGTTGGGTGCGCGGATCGAAGGGAATCTTGACTGCAGTGGCGGCACCTTCAAAAATCCTCCTCAAAAAGGGGGGCCGGAGAAAGGAGCAGCACTAGATATTGCCGGCGCAAGGATCGGCGGCAACGTCTTCTTGCGCGAAAAGTTTGCTGCTGAAGGCGAGGTGCGCTTGGCAGGTGCACAGATTGCGGGAGACCTTGACTGCCACGGTGGGGCGTTCAGGAATCCGGGGAAGAGAGAGCTCCCCGGGAGTGGGAGCGCGCTAAGCGCGGACGGCCTGAGCGTCAGGGGTGGAGTTCATCTCGGCGACGGGTTCACGGCCGAAGGCGCAGTTCGCCTGATAAGCGCACAAATTGGAGGGTTTCTCTATTGTAATAACGGGAATTTCGAGAACCCTCCACAAAAGGACCTTCCTCAAAGCGGTTACGCGCTGTGCGCCGATCGCGCTGTCATTGGAAGTGGTATTTTCCTCGGTGGTAAGTTTCTCGCCGAGGGTGAGGTGAGCCTAGTGCGTGCGCGGATTGGTGCGGACCTCGACTGTAGCGCCGGGACCTTCAGGAATATTCCACAAGTGGCGCTTCCGATGAGCGGTGGTGCGCTGAAGGCGGACAGGGTTGACGTAAGTGGTAGTGTTTATCTCCGTGAGGGTTTCACCGCCCACGGCGAGGTGCGACTGTTAGGAGCGCAGATCAGCGGAAATCTCGACTGCTGTGGAGGCAACTTTTTGAACCCGCCTCAACCTCGGCTACCAGAAGTCACCGGCAAAGCGCTGAGTGTAGACAGAGCCGACGTCAAGGGCGACGTTTTTCTGCGTCAAGACTTCGCGGCGGTCGGATGGGTTAGGTTATTAGGGGGTCGGATCGGGGGAGACCTCGATTGCAGAGGTGGCCTCATTAGTTGCTTGAGCGCCGAAGGGGTGAAAATTGGCGGCCGAATTATCATGCGGGGCGTGGAGGGAGCACACTGCGTAATGATTGACTTGATGAACGCATCAACCGACGCTCTACTAGACGACGAAAGAAGCTGGCCAGCTAAAGGGAGGCTCTTGCTCGATGGCTTTGAGTACGGACAAATCTCCGAGGGGCCAACTGACGCGGCAACCCGCCTCAAGTGGCTGGAGCTCCAGCCCAATTTTGCGCCGCAGCCGTACTGTCAGCTAGCCAAAATGCTGCGCGCAATGGGAGATCATAACGGCGCTCGAAAAGTCCTCTACGAGATGGAGTGTCGTTGTCGTAGGGAACCAACCGCGACCTGGTTTGAGCGAATCTGCATGCGCGTCTGGGACTGGTCTGTAGACCACTTCGGACCGTTTTGGCAATGGCTCCTCAAGTGGAGCATCGGGCATGGCTATTACCCTTATAGGGCATTGCTAGGGCTTGTTTTCCTAACCCTGCTCGGAACTGTGCTCTTCGGCCTTGGATACATGGGTGGATCGATGACACCTACGGAGCGCGACGCTTACGTCAGCTTTGAGAAGCATGGCTGGCCGCCGCGCCACTATCAGCAGTTCAATCCATTAGTGTACTCGATCGAGAATTCCGTCCCCTTACTAAAGCTCGGCCAAGATAGCGCTTGGGCGCCAGACCCCGGCCCGCGCGATCAGGAGCAAGCCGCTGCTGTAAACTTTTTGCCCTTCAAATTACTCGCGCGGGCTGCTTCAAAATGGCGCTTGAGCTTGCTCGCACCACCCTGGTTTCTGCGCTTCTTCCGCTGGAGCCAAATCATGATCGGCTGGCTGCTCGCCACCCTTTTCGTGGCTGGCGTCACCGGCGTTGTACGGCGTGAGTAAGCAGACTGCTATTGCCCGGGCGGCTCACCCAGTGCGAAGGGATTACGCTGCCGAGCCAAGAACATCAAATCAGGTGCGAATTAGCTCTTGCTCCGGTTTGTTGATTGAGCGGGTGGTGCACCCATTGATTTTTATGTATGCGCCCCTCCACCTGATGACGTGGACTCAGTCGATGCCACGCCACCAGCCTCTTACGGTCAGAACCATCTGCACTACCTGACCGCAAACCTATATCGAAGGATGGAACGCCTGCCGTGAACGCTGGAAGCCACGGTCGCACAGCCAGCCCTAAGGTGCGTACATGAAAGGTAATGTATGAGCCACCCGCCCACCGTTGACCGTCATCAGCCGTCAGCCTGAACCAGCCCACCGCGTCGCCGGGAGGTTGCACGCGCTTAGAGGCAGCCGTCTACGCCAGCCCGCCCTTGCCTACCGCGATATAATGACCAGATGCTTCGGACATTAACCGAGGACGAGGTTATCGACGCAGTAATCGGTTTCTTGGAGCGGGAAGGGTGGCAAATCAAATCGCGAGCCACCGCTCAACAGCGTGGGTTCGATATCGAGGCCGTGCGAAACACTGAGAGCCTTATCGTTGAGGCGAAGGGCGCAGGAAGTTCGAAGGACCATACGCGGCGTTACGGTCTGGAGTTCAGCAAGAACCAAGTTTTCGACCATGTCGCCAAGGCAATCCTCAAGGCCCTGCGGGTCGTAGCAGGCAGCAGGACCCGCGCTGCGGTCGCGTTTCCTGACAACACGAACCACCGTGAGGAAGTCGAAAAGGTGCGCGCACCGTTGATGGCGCTCGGCATCGAGATCTTTTGGGTTTCCACAGATGGCACCGTAAGAGCGGAAGGGCGGAGAGCTCGTAGCGCGGGAGCCGGGAATGGCTCATAAGAGCATGGCCAGCCAGCCGGATAACGCACTTTGCTTCGTGCAGTTCATGCACCCGGGCCCCGAGCACTGCCCCGACGATCGGTGTTTCAAGTCCTGGAATCGTGACCTGCACAGGAGAAAGTTCCTGGTAAGCCCGGGGCGTTGCATTCGACAAGGAATGGTAAGGAATGCCGAGCTGGTATTCTGGAGCGAGTGGGAGCCTGAATCGGAGGTTGTTTGTCGGATCGCGCGGCCACTGCCACAATACCCACGATACCTTTACCGACCCTACTATGTGGTACCGGATTCCTACAGGGGCTTGCAGAATACCGATCCTTTCGTTTTCGGCGGTTTCTTCTACGGGAATTGTCGACAGCACAAAAGCGGCAAGCCCACGCGGTTGTGTTCTCTAGGGCGCCGTTCTGTAATCCTGTTCGGCTCCTCCGTATCCGGCAAGTTCGCCCTAGATACAGTATTTGTCGTGCGCGACTCGATACCCTACGATTGTACCTCTGCCCTGTTGAAGAACCTTGTTCCGCCCGGCTACGTGGAAGTGGTGCTGAACCCGTTATGCCTGTCAGGGCGTAGCCATGAAGGGGGTTGTCCGCCCGACAATCGCGCACCGTACCGGCTCTACACCGGGGCGACATACACCGACCGTGTTGACGGTATGTACAGTTTTTTCCCCTGCATGCCGCGCGAGGAACGCTGCGAACGATTCAAACGCCCGGAAGTGAAAATACACCTCCCGCGGTTCGCCAGGCCGCCCGTGGCATACCGTCTTAGTTGCCAAGTGGACAAAAAAAAGCTCCGCGAACTCTGGCAATCTGTGGTTGGCCAAGTTCTGGAAAAGGGCCTGTGGCTAGGAATTGAGGCGCAAGTGCCGGAGCGTCGTCGTGCGAAGCGATGATGGGGGGCTGGTGGGGAGTGACGGAGACAACGCCTCATGTGTCTGCGTGCCAAGCCTCGCGATGCGCCGCCTCGCACCCGAATGTCCGCGGCAAGTGATGAAGGTTGCGAGCCGATCGCCGACGCTAACAGCGGGTTGGAGCGCCGACACGAATGGGTCACGTGCCGACGCTCCATTTTGGCATGGCAATTCAGGTTGGGATAAAAAGGAAGATTGGCGGGGAGGGAGACCTTCGGTCAATGGACTGTGCCGCTGAGACCTGAGGTCAGGACTTCAGTGGCAGCACGCAGCTTCGGCGCATCCGCTTCCGTCATGCGGCCGACGTCGCCGTACTTAAATGCGCCGCCGCTTGCCCATTCGACCACTTCCGCGATGGGTTGCTTCCTGGTTGTGGCGACGCGACGCGCCACGGTCAAGAACTCGTTGCGAAGCTGGTTGATCCCGGAAGTTGCCGCCGACCCATTACCGTTCTTGTGCGCGGGGGGCGAGGCCGTCCTGTCTGCGGGTGGCTTGGTTGAACCGTTCCCACCGGCAGAGGCAGTACCATTTCCAGGTGGAGACAGTTGCGCCGGCGGCTTCGGCTCGTTTGCCGCAGATCTCACACCAACGACCGAGGTGGGTTCAGCGCTTTCGGCAGGCGGATGTGGATTGCCGTTGACGCGGGAGTCACAGCCCAGCGCACAAGAACTAGCTTTACCGCTTTCCGCAGCCGCGGAGCCATTCGCCGACGGGGGGTAAAATTCGGCAGGCAGCTCCGTCGCCTGCTCCTGCTCGTCCTCGACGACTTCGAAGACCTTGCCGCCGGACCCAAGCAGCTTCCGAGTTTCGGCGAACAGCCGAGCGTTCTCTGTAAGGTTGGCGATGAGCTTCTGCATGTCGTCGCCTTCCACCTCGAGGCTCAAGGCCCAGATGGAAGCAGTTCTCTTCCGCTTCTCCTTGCGATCGAAGTACGTGGCCTCCTCCGGGCGAACCGTCAGCTTGGCCGTAATTCCGGCCAAGCGGCCGCCCGTGAAGGTCTGGATTTCCTGCAAGGCAGAGTGAATCTGTCGGATTGAACGGTACGAGCACGTATGGATACGACAGACGCTCCCCAGGCGTGGGAAGTCCGCCAACACGAAGCGCAGATCCCCGCCCGGTTTGCATTGACCCGCGTCAAGCTCCGGGCATCCGCTGCCACACGGCTTCCACGGCTGCCCGGCGGGTTTCTCGGGTGTGCGCCGGGTCGCCGACGTTCCGTCGCCCCAGCACTTTCGCTCCGTCGCCGTCCACCAAGCGTAGGAGCTGGGGAAAACGTTCTCGATGTCGTCGTCGATCAACATAATGTGAAGATCCCGGCACTGCTCTCCATAGTGCTTGGTCATTTCCGGGTCAATCTCCCACTCGACCCTATTGGTCGTCTTCTTCTTGCGCAGGAAGACGAAGTGGTCGAGCTTAGTGGGATGGTTGCGATCTCCATTGGGCGGTAGCCCAATGGAAACCTTGGTGGATACGGACAGCCGCTGGACTACACGGCCGTCATGGTCATGCGTAACACCTATGATCATGTGAATTCCTCCTTATCAAATGGGATTGACCCGGTGAGCCGAGTCGGTGGGCTGAATTAACCGTTAGGATTGGTGGGATAGCCAAACATGGAGAACGTCATGTCTGGCGATTTAAAGGGGATGGAAGGGGGCGGATGCTAAACGGAAAAGTCCTTTCCCATATCGCTCCATTTTATCTAGAAAACTCGGTAGAACTTCGCGAGCAGATCGGGTGAAAGCTTCATCCGTGAATGCCGGTTGAGTAAGAGCAGATCATTTTCGGCAATGCCATCACCAATCCTGCGGGTATACCGATGTCCATCCTTGTAGCCGGCGAACGGGACTTCCCGATCATCGATATACTCGCCGTGCACAATTACGAGGTGGACGTGGTCATATTTGAACACCCCCTCTTCTACCTCACTTATGACTCTCCGCACGCCTCCTGCTCGGAGGAAGGCATCCGCGTCCAGGATAACGATGACGTTCGCTTTGTCGCGCGGTAGTTGATCCTGCTTGTTTCTGATTTTCCGCTTGAGCCTGACAGTTGTGTTGGTGTTGACCAGTGGCCCCTCAAGGCCGCATGGCAGGAAGCCTCTTTCTTTGGACCATGGGTCAAGGAGGCTCGCCTTCTCATCCCTGTGGCACAGAGCCAATTCTAAAGTACCTTCCTCGTGAACTGAGACTAGGGTTCGTTCATCGAGTGCGCGTACTGCGCAGGCCTTAATTCGCTCCAGGATGTCCCCGAGATCCTGCTCTGGAGGCGTCTTGTGCCAATGACCCGAGAAGCACAGTTCCAAGCTGATGCCGTACACTACTTTGATAATAGCCGAACTGGCGTCCAATGCGTCGCGCTCTCTCTGCGCGGGAGCCTGTGTCGCCACCTCCAGGAACAGGGCTTCACCCGTAAGAGGGTCATCTAGCCTTAAGTCCGGTTGTCTCTGGTTATTTCCCTCGGGCATCGTCGGCTCGAAGCGAGCTCGCAAGCCCTCCCCTACTAGTTTAGCAGCTGACTTGATGAGTAGGGCGTCGTGGTCGAATTGAGCCAAATCGTGAAGTTTCGCCATCACTTTGTCAAGATTCTGACTTCCTTCCAGGGTCCTCAGATACCCGGCGAAACGTGCTATGCGTCGGCGAGAGCAAGGTGCGAAGTTCGCGAGCAACATCCGGATCGGATGCCGCGCGACGCAAGGATCTCCTGCGCTGGATCTCAAGAGGAAATCGCCACCAAGAACTGTTTGCAGGTACTCCAGTGCCTCTTTCGCTCGGTGTTTTTCCAGCGCGTTAAAGCCGTCCATTCGTTCGAGGCTTTCGATGTGGTATTTCCAGTCCAGGAATTCCACTTTAGAGCTTCCCCTTAACTGAAACTTGGCAAGGGCGCCGTGTAGCCACTGCCAAACGGCAGTATGCGCAGTCAGCCTCTATCTTTTGCTCCCGCGAAACTGCTACGCTGCCGCTTGGTGTTTCTCCCAAAAAATCTTGTACGCTTCCGCGAATGCTTGCCGCGTTGTCGTTTCTTCGGCTGCGTCTCCTTCGCTAAGCATGTCAAACCGACGATGATTGTCTGCGACTTCCTTGGCGTCTCGATAACGACAAGCCTTGTCGAACACAGCCTTGAACTCATCGGTGAACAAAGCAGCGTTGCATGCTCACATGTTCACTCCCCAAGCGTTCACAACTTCTTGCGCCAGATCGTCCGCGCGTTCCAAGTACTCATCAATTGGTGGCATCCGACTTTTATCGCCTCCCTGTTAGTTAGGCTACCACTTTACCATGCGAAAATTGAATAGCCTGCCTTTCGAAGAGGCGGCCTATGGCGCGACGCTCAACACCTGAACCTCTCAAACAAGCATCTCAACTGACCACTGGGCAAATGGCGGGCGGATTCGACCACGGCTAACACGCAAGCTCCGTTGCTACCACACACTCGTCCCTAGCCAAGAATCTGCAAAGCGCAGCACACCTAGCCCATTACCAGAACGCACGTGACAACCTCAAGAACACATCAACTCCGTCTCCCCCACCACAAACCACAATGAGCCGCGAACGCACCTGGCCCATCCCAGCCTGTTGCCACCTGTCATCTCTCGACCTGTCGTCTGCGGCCAGAATAAACGCTGATTTCAGTATATAGTCAGAAACCAACGCTAGCCTAATCAGTCGCTTGGAGGTACGTGGGAATAGTCAAAGATGGGCAACAAATAAGCAAAGAGTGGGCAAAGGCTTAAGAGAGCGCCGCTGCGGAAACCTGGACAGGGAGGGTACTGCTATTTAGGGCGGTGCGGAACGGCCGGTATTGATGGCATTTCCAATCGAACACCTCAGCGTCGAGCAGCCGTCGGTACCAGTCCGCCAGTAATCCGAAGCAGACGTATCGCTTGCTGTTCCTGAACTGCCACGACACGGTCCTCAACACCTGCTCGGTGGACGCAAGGTATAGGAACCAGTCAAGCTTCTTTTCCGAATCGAATTTATTGAGAACGTCAGCATACTGTTCCTCGCTCTTGGCCGTCCGTTCATACTCGAGCGCGAACGTTGCGCCACGCTCGTCGAGTCGGACCGTCACAATTGCGTCGTAGACCTTTCCATTGACGACACCCAGCATCGCATTCCTTGATCGCACTTGGATCTCCGGCACCCATCGCACGAGCAAGCCCGCGCGCAACAGGCTGAGGTGGATGTTACTGAGTTCGAGCGAGTGGGCAACCTGAAGTTCTTTCTCGTTCCGGCCCGGCTTGGCGGGTGTGATGAGGAATTGTTCACCGGTACTCGCGAGCGCGAGCTCCCCAGCGGGTGTGATGGAATACACAAAGACTTTGCTTACGGACGGAACCGTGTGCCGCGCGATCAGGCCATGCATGGTGAGCCGCCGGACTCTCCAGTTGAAAGTTGAACGATTCGACTCGTGTTGGCCAAGCTGCATGAACTCAAACAATTGGTCATGTGTGACGAAGCCGGAGTGCAAGACTTGGCGAAGCAATGGGTAGTCGTGCTCGGAGTTCAAGCTGATGCAGTGTTTGATGTAACGCATTGTTAATCTCCCAGTTTCAGATCAAGATTCTTCGCTGTGCTCAGAATGACAGCGAAGGGCTAAGGGACGCCGCACAGGTCATGCGACTAATTGCAGGCGTGCAGTCCACGGACGGGCGAGCACTGGCTGAAGAACGAAAGTCCCGATGTCGCTCCGTATCCAGCCGTAGGCAGGCAAGAGCAACATGCATTCCTGCTCTTCACCGCATTCGCTAAATGAAATGAGTAGCCCGTTGTCAGACTTCCATCCGCTGTGTCCAACGTGGAGACGGCCAATCTCGCTTTGTCTCGCTACAACCAGGAAGCAGTCGGGTTCTCGCGGTGCTGCAAGCATGTACTTGAACATAACCTTGTTCCGCCCTTGCCAAACACACGGCTCGTCGCACTCGAACACACGGCTGATCATCCGCCGGGGGTAATTCGAGTCGAAACCGCCGGTTGAGTTGAAGCGCGCGTGGCCGGCGACCTTCGAACGCGTACGGATAGTTCCGTCCACAAGCACGCCCGTGGTGTTGTAATAGGCGGCACGCGCGAACCGCCTCGGGTCGTCGGGGTCCTTGCCGAACCGCCAGCGCCACACGCTGCCAAGTCCTGTAATCGCCACCACCATAACCGTCATGCACCCTTGAGATGTCTGTTCTTTTCGCGTTCTGCGTGAAGCTGTTGCTGTAGCGAGTTGACGAGTTTCATGTATTCGGCGTTCGAAGCAGGCAACGGCAAGGTCGCCTCGCTGACCCCACGAACGGCGCCTTTCCCGTCAATCTTTTCCGACAGCGCCTGAAGCTTCAGGCTCAGGTCTGTCACGACGGCCGACCTTTGTTTCAATTCCTCCTGCAGTCGATCTCTCTCATTGGTCATGGCCCGCTGGTCGTCCGCCATCTTCTGCAGTTTTGCCTTGAGTTCGTCGTTCTCAGATGTGCTGCCTGAGATCGCCTGCCCCGACCCTGCCTCGATCGCGCGGTTGCAGTGTTCGACGTGACTGTTATACCTCTCGATGGCTTCCCTGGCAGCTTGGCGGGAGTACAGGTCATGGTTGTAAAGGTCGGTCAACATTTCCTCGGTCAGATAGCGCTCGCGCCCGCGATCGATCCAGAGTTCGGCGTAAGCGATCATGACCAGCAGCGACCATAGGGTCAGCCAGAAGCTGTATGGAAAGTACGGATTCTTAGCAGTGGCCTCGAGGAAAGCGCGGCGCCGTTCCTCCATCCACTTGCCGTAATCAACGTTATGCGGGTTGAACTGTTTCAGCAGGAAATCGTACCAGGTGTCGGGCGGTTCCTGTGTGCGTCCTTGCGCCTGCGCTGCGGCCATTGGGCTATACTGACTCCGAGGCACGGAGGACCCAGATGGTCCGTCCTGTCCGAGGCTCATACCGGCCGTCAACAACAGCCACGCTGTTATTGCCAGCAGATTGTAGCGTGTTCTCATGCTCGCAACGCTCCAGGAGGACGCCGGGCAAAGCGCGCCGTGGTTGCCAAATCGGAACTCTTGAAACGCAGATTGGCTCCGACCGAATCGGCGCGAGACTGGCGCAATCGGGGGTAGATCTCCGGCTCGAAGTTGGGGATCGTTACGTCGGCCGGTGGCCGGACGTGCAAGTGCATGTGCAGGGTTCCGCGAGTGTCGTCGGTCATCAGGATTTCCATCTGTCCCTTGGGCAAGTTCTTGATGTGCTCGTCGAGGGCGCGCGTCTCGCGCTCTTCGCGCTCCACGGCTTGCCCGGTCGCCTCGTATCTCTCATACCCAAAAACCTTCCAACGCAGCATGGAGCGGCTGCGGCGCGTGACCTCGTGCTCAGCCGACGCCCGCAGGAAGTAGGACGCCGTTTCCTCGTCCCGTGTGCGGAGCGTCATGGTCGTGTTGGGAGCTGAGGTGACATCCTCTTTGAACCCACGACCGACCTGCATGAGCTGTGGCAACGACTGCATGGAGAACAGGAACGCGGTATGCGTGCCGCGAGCGGTTTGCAAAATTTGGGCGAAGTTCCGGTAACCGAAGGGAGCGAATTCATCCAGGACAACGCTGAACATCGGACGGTTGCTGCGACGTCTTTGCTCCTCGCTCTCGTAACGCTTGCCAACTACGAGTTGCAAGTTCTGGAGCAGCATCTTCCCCAAGGCGCGCACGGGTTCAGTGTTCTTGTTCACGTTTAGCGTCACAAAGAGGATCAGCTCCTGCTCAATCACCTCATCGATCGAGAGCAAGTCTTCGTACGGCCCGGTGATCACTGACAACTCATCATCCAGAAAGGTCATGCATTCGTTCAGCAGTCCCTGGATCTTGGGTACGCGCTCACGGTCCTGAAACGACTGATAGAGATTCTTGACCGACATCTCGAAGTTCAGTCGGCGTTGCGTAGTGATTGACGGATCGCGCTCAATGCGTCGTGTCGCTCGCTCGACCTGCTCACGCAACACCTCTTGATCGATCGCCATCACCATCACGTCGTAAAAGTTGAACTTCAGTCCCGTGTACACCAGCACCCGGACGATATCGGCGAGGTAGTTGAGTTGGTGCTTGGCAAAGAACTCGTCGTGAAGGTTGAATGAACCGAAGACCATGTTCACGACCGGCATGTAGTCGTCATCCGCACAATGGAACGGATTGTAGAGGACGGAGATGTCAGGCCGAGCGGGATTCAACACCCGCAGTTGGTGCAGGCGGCCGGCGCGGTGGATATGTGGCAGCAGGTCGTAGAAGAATTCCAGGTCACCTTTGCCGTCGAAGATGACCATGGGGATGTGATGCGGGTCTTCGGGCGTGCCGACAACTCGCGCCACATCCTGGCTGATGATGTTGCGGAGAAGGGTCGTCTTGCCAGCTCCGGTCATGCCTAGCACGATCCCCTGCATGACACGGACCTTGTCGGGCCAATACCAGGGCGTTCCGTGCACATCGTAGCCAAGCACAACCGCGTTGTGGGCCCATGCGGTGCGTGTGAAAGCTTCATCCCGTTTCGGTGACATCACCAGCGGAGGACTCGGCCATTGCATCTCGCGCCGGGAGCGTCCCGTTGCCAGTAGCCATATTCCGGCGCCCGTGCCCACCGCGCTGATGACCATGTACAGGGCAATCTCCTCGATCTGGGAAGTCGTGTAGTGATACCGGTTGCGGGCAACGTACCAAGCGAACCAGCCAACCACCATGATCAGTACAGCGATGAGAATTTCAAGACTTTCGAGAAGTGGTGGGTACTCGCGTCGGTCGTAATAGGACGGTTTCACCGTTATGACCACAAGTTGAAGTGAACAAACACTCCCAAAAATGCCAAGAGGCATAACACAGCGAGCACAAAAGCCTTCCTGGGGCGTCGTGGCGCGTCAGGTTCAAAGGGATTGGCAGGCTCCAGAACCATCGCCGATACGGCCTCGCGCAGTCCGAGGTCCGGACGGCCCTTGATATAGTCCTTCAACCATAAACGCACTTCTAATTGCGTGAATTCCTTTGTCATGATTAAAGCGCCCCTCTCCCCTCGGTCTGGGCCGAATCCGTCAGCTAACGGATTCGGCCCTACGCGGCGACTTCCTTAGTCGTGCTTAAAGCACCACGGTAGCGGTTGGTTGCCCTTTTGCATCCCGCGGGAAGATTAGGCGCAGGACGGTTGGAGCATTTCGATTAATCGGAAGCTTGACGCTGACAATTCCCACCGTCTCTTGTCCAGGGTCTACACGGACAGAGTGCAGCTTTCCACTGATCACGTCGACCGGCCTTTCGTCGCTGGCCTTGATTCGAGCAGCCGCGGACACCGTCAACTGGGAGTTCGACAAACGATCCAGGGTGTGGGAAGTGCCGTCCACGTTCATTGCAACAACCTGTGGCGTACTGATCGTGTAGGTTTCCCGGGTGCCGTTCCGCACCGCATAGCGGATGAACAGTTCGTTGGCCTCGCCCTGGAAGGTGTCCTTGAGCAAAACGACGACCCGATTCTTTGGCGATTTCAAACCATCCGTTCGGATCGGTCTACTGTTGAGCAGAACCTCCGGAGCACCCACCCCCGTTGCCGCCAGCGAAGGAGGGTTTGCGGCTATCGGTGGCGCAGGCGCTGGAGGCGGCGCAGGCTGGTCGATGGCAAAGTGCATCTGGTCGACAGCCCCCGCAGGCTCCAGTTCGTAACTCAGTCGCCCGGAGGCCGTCCAGATGAAGAGGTTCGTTGCTACGTCGGCTTCCGTCGGCTGGATAAAGACCTTATTTTCCCGCCACTCAATCTTGAAGGCCGGGCTACCAGCGGCCACCGTTATTACCGGCTCACGAACTTCGATTACCGTCAGGTGGTTCAGCGCGGTTTCGACGCGCACAATCCGGTTAGGATCGGGTTTCTGGACCTCGATTCTTTGTGCCCAAGCCGGCAACACAAGCGCCACCAGCGCTGCGATAGTGCTGATTAATCCTCTCATCTGCTGTTTCTCCTTCCTTACGGTCTTTTCCCAAGGTTTTGAAAAGCCCCGGAGGCTCCGTCGACCGGAGCCCCCGAGGATAGGTTGCTGTGTTGCAGGCGAGCTGGACGAAGCTTGTTACTCAGTCCACCTTTTTTCTTCGCGGCACAAAGGGGCGTTGTTGTGTGCCGGGAAAGATGACCTTCCCGTCGCGCACCTCGCTCCTCCCTGGTTCGATAGAGAACGGGTGAACCCTGTCGACCATTACCGGGTTTCCGCCTCCGTCGCGGTCCATAAACACCTCGCCTTTGTGGGTCACTTGCATGTGGAAGATGCGGCGTTCATGAACACTGCCGTCACCGTTCGGGAAAGCAGCAACCAAAAAAACACGCCCTTCAGCGTCGATCTCTACTTCACCATCACAGAGTTCGGGAACCGCCACCGTGATTGGCCGGCCGCCAGTCCGTTCCACGATTTTGTTGACGATTTCTTGCGGAAAGGCGTAGAACACGATCGATCCCGTGCCCTGCCGGTCTTTGTTCTGGCACGCCGCAGCAGTCTTGCAGGCAAGGGCGTGCAGTGCCGACAGGTAGGGCAAGCGATTCCCATTCTTTTGCTCGGCCCATTTGCGGACCATGTGGATCAGGTTTTTGATGTCCTGGCGGCTTCGCTCCTCGAAAAAGTGCAGTGCCGCCTGGGCTTGGTTGCGCTTGAAGTTCGCCTCTTTCCGAGTTGCGGGGTCAGATCTTTTGGCCTGGAACTCGGCTTCTGCTTCCTCCAGCGCCTTTTCGAACTTCCTGCGCCGCTCGACCACCAGTCCAATGTTGACGGCGTAGAAAGTCGAGACAATGCCGCACTCCCGGTAAATCTCGCGGGTGAAAGGTTCGCCTGCAATCAGCCCACGAAAGTCACTGAGCGGTGCGGTCTCCGAGAAGAACCGATTGAGGTGCTGACGGAGAAACACGTACATCTTGCCGATCTTGTCGGTTTCAAGGACATCGAGGTGTTCCGGCAAGTCGGAAATAGACCGCTGGTTCTTGAGCTTCAGCCACGGTGCGGGTGTGATTTGTTTGCGCACCTCGCTGATCAGCCTATGGTCGGGCTCCGTTCCCCACTTCAACTGGTCGATGGCATTTTGAAGCTGGTCAACGAGTTGGTTCGCGAAGTCCGTCTTGCCAGCGGCGAGACACGAGGTCTTGAGATCGGTGATAGAACCGATGCGATTGCCTCGCGCCATCATCGCCACCTGGGGTAGGTTCCACCACGGGCTTTGCTTTTTTTGGAGTTTATTCTTGGGATTGAACTTCTGCTCCCGATAAGCAAAGCGGTCATGGACGAACCGTGGAAAGCGGTCACCCTCGACCACGCAGACCTGGTCAAAGTCGTAATCGCCTCCATTTCTCTTGGCAGTTTCCGAATGCTGGGTGAAGGTCCCCTTCAAACGAAGCTGCTGGTCGAAAAGGTCGAGGACCTGGGGCTCGGGCAGCGTACAACCGCTATTCTTCAAGTCCGCACCCAGCAGGTCAACCGCCTCTTGAGGCGAGAGATTCTCGAAGGGAAGCAAGTCTTCTTTCATCCGGATCGGATAGCGCACCAGAAGACCTTGCCGGCAACGCAGTGATGTAATGGCCCGGTCCTGTGGAATCCAATCCGAACCCGAAAAGATTTCCCCTTCGTGGAGAAGGAGGTAACCATCATCCGCAAGCGTGAATCCGGGCAACAGGAAGCCTCCCGAGGTACACAGCTTGAACGCCCACTTCGCCAACAGCCGCTGCAACTGGCGGTTGATGAATGGGTGTCGCACGATGTATCCGGTCGGGTCCGCCTTGAGCACAGCCTCAACGATAGTGTTCTCTACGCTGGTGTACTCCGGGGCGGTCCCTTCTTCGGAAGCGATCGAACGCTGGGCCTCCTCCGTTCCCAGGATACGGAAGAGCTCCGTGAAGTCCCCTTCTCTCACCGCTGCCTCCAGCTTTTCGATCTCCTGTAGGGCATAAGTTTTGACCTCCAGCTCAATCGAGTCTGTGGGTGCGTGTTCCACAAGCGTGTAACTCGACCTGAACTGAAGGTCGCGTGAGACGTCACGAATGCCGAGAACGATGGGACCGCGGTAAGCGTGCGCCTGCCGATCGCCCAGCAGCGACCGAAAAGAACGCACCAGACCACCTCGGTAATCGGGCTTGACCGCGGACTTGGGCAAGATGATGTCAGTTTCCAACTTCTGCGCCACATCATTACCCATCACCTTGAACGATCCTTTGGCCTGGGTTTTGTCAAAGGCCAAACGAAACTGGTAGAAACGGTGGGCAGGCAGATTGAGCTTGAGAAAGAGTGATTGGGAAATCCACCCTCGGCAATCGTTCGTGCCCAACTCGTGATCCTCGACCACCAAGACCCGGCAATCCGGCGCCTCGATGCGTACTTTGCACGAAGAGACGAGAATGCCAAAGTAAGTGATCGCCGCCTGGGGCGAGCAATGGAAGCGCTCAGCTATCTTCTTTTCGTGTGCAGTGTCCACGGCGTAGAACTTGCCGTTTTTCGCAGAGCCCGTCGCGCCGACCAGGCTGTAGCGCACGCCATCGAACTCGATCCTGACGAGCGCCTGCTCGACGAGAGCCTGTTCGAACGAGTCGAGTGGCTCCCGTGGCACATCAACCGTTGCCACACGAATTCCCGGATATAGAGACTGCAACAAAGTGTTCTCGAGTGTGGCTTGGCGATCCAATTCCATGAGCTTCCTTGACAAACGGCCCTCTTTGTTGATTTCAAGCGCGACAACCGGCGTCGCGCCGTTTTCTCTTGTCCTTGACATGGCTTTTCTCCTTTTCTCTGGGGCACGGGCAGAAAAGGAGGCCGATGCTGCCGGTCTCTTCGCTGTCCTGTGCCGCAAACGAGGTTTACGGCCGGACTCGAAGAGCCGGCCTATTTGGTTGTTAGCGACCTGCGTGGTTCGGCAAAGCACGCAGAACCAAAGCGACAAGTCGCATCTGGATCGGTTGACGACAAGCTAAAACAGCAAACTGCTTGACATCACCCTGACGCCTCACTTTCTGTCCGCAGGTGCAGAACAGAAGAGAGGTTGCTGAAAAGGGTCCTTTCGCTTTCCACAGGCTGGAAGATAGTTTCCCAGTCAGTTTCAACGACCGGACCAAACCCAGCACTGAACCGCAATAAAGCTTGCGGAAGGCTTTGATGGATCTAACTTCTCTTTATATGAAGCCATATTAGAAAAATGCCGCCGCTTATTTCTTAACAGGCTCACTCCTGACCTGGGGATTCTTCCCCGCAAAGTCCGCCGTGGCCCGCCACTCAATGACGCTGTAATAATTCAAACCCGTCTTGAGTGCCTCGATTTTCGCTTCCCCCTCAGTCGCAATCTCCCTGTCCAGAGATGGGACCGTACCATTGGCGCCAGACTTGGCCAAAAAGAACCGGACGCTTCCCGCGGGGCCCTGCTCCTGCGGGGTCGATCGCCGGCGGGGACTCCGAGCCACAGGCTGAGGGCCCTTCGAGTCCTCAACCGCACTGCCCGCTGCCATACTCAAACCTCCCTCCTGGCGGCTCGCTCTCGCGAGCGAGCCGCCGGTTTTCTTGCATGCCAGATAGCCCCTGGCGGACTGCTGCCCCAATGGCAGCCTCTACTTGTCGGATCCCTCGGACTCGAGCGTGCTGTTTTGCAACAGCCCGTTTTCACGGTCACCGACCATCTGTTGCTCGGAGTACTGGGCCACCAACAGGCCGCTGGGATTTAGCTCTGATCGTCTTTCCTCCACCAAGCGCACGTTATAGCGCCCCACAATTCGGTCGCTACTCTCGGTCCCGTTGCGAACTCTGTGGACTTCTTTCACTCCGAAGGCCACATATGCCCATGCAGTCCCTTTTACCAGCTCAATCGTGCGGATGCGAAAGTCGGAGATGATGTGCTCATCCTTGATCTTTCCAACCGTATCGTCGTCACGGAGCCGGTTCAGTGTGTACTCCCGCAGATTGGCGGTCATCATGTTGAGCGACTCGGCCAAGTTCCGGTCCACAGAATCGGGTGTGTAAGACAGGTAGTGATCGAGGAACCGTCGCACAGCCGCTCTGCCTTCGAGGTCCGTGGGAGCGGCTTCGGCCGCCGCCTCTGCTGACAACCCAAACGAAAACCCTGCCTTCGACGGAGGGTGAGCTGCAGCGCCTACGACTGTGGCATTGCCGTCCTTGTCGACCCGGATAACCGTCGGCGGCTGCAAACGGACATAGATGGCGAAGGCCAAAGAAATCAAGGCTAGCGCGCCAAATACCATCGCCAGCACCATGGAGCGATTGGCATAGGCGCGGAGCATGCCGTCGTGCTCGTAGTACTTCGTGTACCACGTGGCCTCCGGCTTATTTGCCTGAATGTTGCCCTTCATCCGTCACATCCTCCACTCTCAAAGGCATTGGTCCATAGCGGCGCGAATCTAAATAGTTTCCTGGGTCGAGCGCCGCTCGGCCGCAAGGTAGGCGCACGGCTGTGCGGGTCTAGCCGCTACCACTGCTTCCGCCGCCTCCGCCGCCTCCCCCACCCCCACCACCGCTTCCACCGTAGGTCCTCGCGGCCAACTTGGCCGCAGTCACGACAGTCCCTACCATTACCAGCATTGTGCTGCCCACCTCTCCTCGCACAATCCGGCTAGCAATAAACGGAATGAAGGCTATGGAGATCGAGAACACAATGCTCGCGAGAGCCAGGAGAATTACTTGGCCCGAACCCAAAAAGCTGTTCAGAATGCCGTTCGCGTTCAATACGGTATTGACAGTGCCCATGTTCACGGCGCTCATGAGGGCCTGAATGATCGCATAGATCAAACCCCATGCCCCAAAGACCATAAGATTCACGAGATAGGTCCGCGCAAGCTGGCCAAAGCCACGTGCGGGCAGCAGCGCCAGCACAAAGGGACCAACCACGTAAAGAACCGTCCCATAGAGGGCGTAGAAGAGCGTGAAGAGAGTGTAAGACAACGGAAAGATGACGAACGCAACCAGAATCAGCAGCGCACCCAGCAGTCCCGAGATGCCGCCCGTAATAAGTCCCCACAAGCTGGACCAGCCATTCTGGTTGAAGTAAGTGCTTAAGTCGTTCAGCCAGTTATTGAAGAGATCTCCCACTCCCACGCTGCTGTAAATGAAATCTGCCACGGAGTTGAACATGCCGAGAACGTCCCGGAACACCCTGCCATAGTTGACGAACACAAGCCCGAGAATGAAATACGCTATGCCCCCGATGGCCAACATCCGCACGTCCCCACCCATGCTGAAAGCTTGGTAAACGCTGTACAGGAAGCTGAGCAGCAGGATCGTACCGGCCACTCCCAGCACGGTGGAGGTGATGTTGTAGCTGTCGATGCCCTGCAGCGCAGTCCCCAGTAACTGTTCAAAATAGAACTGGCCCATTTACTGCCTCTTAAGAAGGTTGATTAACTGCTGTCCTAGATTCGTAGTGTTGGTAGCTCCGGATTTGATGTTGGCGCCCGCGTCCGCAAGGTCAATCGCGCGCACCCGCATCAGGTCAGCGATAGCAGCTTGCGTGTAGGCATTGGCGCGCACGAGCCACGCGTCGGCCTGTGCCTCAATAATCGGGGCACTGCCCGGCGCCGCAGTCTGGAGGCTTTGGTTAATCTGGTTGGCGGCCTGAATCTCCAGGTCTGCAAGGTTGTCGATGGCGATGGACCGTTTCATCGCCGCCTGGGCCGCGGCGTCGGCCATGTCGGTCCTGTTGCGGACATCCTGGGAAGCCGCCGTAACGTCCGGCACCGGGCCGTACACGACCGAGTAACTCGAGCTCGTCCGGCTGATCTGGTTCGCGTCGGCTGATAACAGGATTTGTTCTAGTTGTTGGGGCGCGGGCAGTGTTGCGCTGTTTACGGGTATCCGCGTGACATTCTGGATGGTAGTGAAAGTTCCCTGCGTGCTACCAACCAGGGACTGCGCTTGGCTGATTTGCGCTTGCGGCCAAACGACTGTCTGCTCGAAATTCTGAATGGCCCGGTCCACAGTGAGGATACTGGTCAGCCCGCCGCCGATCACATTGTTCATTGTGCTTGAAATTGTGGTGAGTCCCGCCACGAGTACGGCGCAACAGGGATCCAAAAGCTGGCTTTTGACCTGCCGTGGCGCGAGCATCACAAGGACAAGGGCCAATACCACCACCCGCAGCTTGTGTCCCCAAGCCCAGCGGAAACCGCACCTCCATCTTTCAAAAATCATAGTCAGAGCGTTTTTCACGTTTTATCCCTCCGTTAGCGGTCAGTTGCGTTTTAGAAGATTGATAATCTGGTTGCCTACCTGACCGGTGTAGGTGGCGCTCCGCTTGCGGAGAGCGCTCTCGTGCGCCAGACGGGCCGCCTCCTGCCGAAGCTCGGCGGCAAGCATCTTCTGCGTCAGGGCTTGGCACTGGATGCTGGCTACTACCGCACTGGCGGTCAGGAAGGGCGACGAGCCCGGTGCCGCCTGGCCGACTCCGCTCTCCAGTTGGTCCCCAGCCTGCAACGTCAGGGTTCCGGCTTCATCGGTCTTTTTCAAGGTCTTCAGGGTGTCGAGGGCCAGGGCATCATCCATATCGGTCATGGCGCGATCAGGGGGGCTCGCCGCGGTCGAAACCGGTACTGAGCCGTAGGCATTCCCATAGTTTGTCGTCAGAAGGGCAAAGTCGTTCGTTTGCTGGTTTCTCACGACCTGCTCCAACTGCTGGGTTGCGGGAAGCGTCGCGCTAGACAGGTTGATTCTAAAGATGCTCCACATCGGGATCCGAAACTGCGCAATCATTTGCGTAACCTGTGCTCGAGCCTGGTTGATTAGCTGAACCGGCCAGATGACGTTCCGGTAGAAATTGTTGTCAGCGGTCCTGACCGAATTGATGGAACTAAGTCCCGAATGGATGACTCCATTGATAACGTTGAGGACCGCCTGGATAGCCCCCACCAAGCTGGTCTGCGCCTGAACGCGTGGCGGAGCGACAAGCACTCCCGCTGTCGTCCCCACAAGCACCAACGCAAGCACCTGCCGCCGCGTTTTGGCCTTGACCACAAACCAGGAAAACATTACGAAGAACAAAAACGTCATAGATCTCCTCCAATACGCACGATGCTTACCTTGTACTCTCTCGAAAGGCTGTATTGACTTCCCCGGACAGCTCGTCGACGAGAGGTTTCACATCCGCCAAGCCTTGCGGAAACTTCTGCCCCAGCTCCCGATAAGAGTCGAGCAGCGGCTGATGCTCGCGAGTCTTTAGGAACCATGTGCGGTAGCGACGCTCCCTGGGGAAAGTTGTGCAGATCCAGTAGTCAAGCGGGGTGGGCACGATCCGTATCGTTTGTGTGGTGTCAGCCTTATCGCCAAGGACCAAAAGGACTTCAGCATATTGCCCTTTGCGCGGCGCGTTGAACAGCTTGATCTCATTAAGCGCCACCGGGTTCAAGGAGAGGTGAGTCGCGAGTGGACCAACGTCGCCCGGCTGTTGCCCCACGATCTTGGTGGTCGCGTTCTTCAGGATGCCAGGCCCGTGCTCGCGAGGCTGGAACTCGGTACCCACAAAATCCTCTACTGTCTGCGAAATGCCCCAGACGCTGGAGTTCCGCTTGCGAGCGGTTCGAAACAGTTGCACGACTTCCGGCGCCAGGGAGGGTGAATCGAGCAACGACCAGCACTCGTCAAGCACGGTGATGCTGGGTTGTCCCCTCCTTCCCGCCGCCCTGGTCGCCATCACATTGGCGATCAACATGCTCATAGCTGTTTCCAACCTTGGGTCTGAGCTCAATCCCTCCACGTCGAAGAACAGCCAATTGCTGTCGATCTTCAGCGATGTCGGGGCGTCGAACAACTTGGCATAAATACCTTTTTCTCCCGTCCACGAACGTAGCTTGATTGCCGCCAGCTTAGCCTCATCAATGGTGCGCTGCATCCGCTCCTCATCCCGCCATTGCGCCAGCTCTTCCCGCAAGTCATTGAACGTAGGGATCGGATTGGAATAACGAATAGCGCAACGTTTATACGTGCGTGCGATAGCATCGCTGATCAGGTTGTCGAGAAGGGACGTGTCCGAACCGGGACTGTCACCCAGCATGTGCCGGGTCAGGTTCTTCAGGAAGGCGATCTTGTCTTTGCCGGGAGAGGTTTCGCCCGGCGGCAAGTCCCAGGGATTTAGGGTTTCGCTACCTTCAAGGTCTACCTCGATCACCCGGCCACCCATCAATTCCACCAGCGGCCGGTAGGAATCGCCACGCTCCAAAATGGAAATAAGAGGGTTGGCACGCGCCATCATGAGCAGGAAAAGCTGGGCCATGAATGTCTTTCCACCCCCGCTTTTCGCCATGATGAGCATGTTGGCGTCGCCCAAGCTCGAATCGAACGGCGAAAATGGGATCAACTGGTGATGAGGAGTCTCAAAGAGCATAAGAGGCGAGTTCGGTGTCCCCTCCCATGGCATCTCGACAGGTAACAGGTCCGCCGCGTGGAGGGTGAGCACGTCAAGCTCTCTTTTGTTTTCCCCTGCCATCCCCGGAAGCCCTCCAAAAAACAGACGCTTCTGCGCCAAAGACTCCGGAATTCCACGGCTCCCGTTCATCCGAGCAATTGCATGGAGCACCCGCTGCCGGCGGTCTGCCAGGGTCCGCTCGGCTTCGTCGCGTTCCAGCCTATTGCCCGGCGGCCTGGATGTCCGTACCGCAACAAGCAGGCTCATCTGACAGCTCTTGAGCGAGCTTGAGATCAAGTCCTTCAGGACCTTCATCAACTGGTTCTCCGCCACCTGGGCGTCAACATTGATTCGGAAGCCACCGTGGAAGTCCCTCTGTGCCGCTGACATCTTCCTCAGCCGGCTCTTGTAGTGCTTCACCATCTTTGCCTGGTCGGGAAGATGCACCTCGGCGTTCACGACAAGAGGGAAATCCATCAACATGAGTTCACGTAGAATGCCCGGGAAGGTGGCATCGGGCAGATCCTTCAGAGTGATCCAGGAATAGAGTAAGCCGCCGATTTTCAGGAAATCGTCCGTCTCGTCCTCGATGTTGACGTTGGCCATCTGTCTCCGGGCACTCTCGTAAACGAGCGATGTTTCAGGAGGGCAGTAGGGGACCGCATCGTCTCCTAGCGGATAAAGCGCCCGTTTCACCTCGCGGAAGATAGCGTCGTGCGTCATTCGACGTATCACCATGCCGGTCGCTTGAAGTGTTGCTTCCACCCCAGACATCAAACTGTTGAACTCCGCGAGGAGGTCCTCGTGCTCGCGACGCGTTCGCTCGATGCACTTGGTTGCCGAAAGGCTGGTGTTTGTGCCCCGCATCTTTTTCTTCCACTCGAGATCCGGCGACTGGTGGTGGATTCTTGGGTTCCAGATGAAATATGCGTGGAGTAAGTGACGGAGGTACAACCCGTCGCAGTCCCTACTGCGCCAGAGGTCGGCGTGTACGCGGTCGACTGCTTGCAACACCGGGCTCTCGTTTCGTTGCTCCCGGTTGTACCGGCTGACCAAGTCGCCATAGCCCTCGCAAATCTCAAACCGCACCTGCATACGCATGGAGCGCTCCGGCAGCGACCTAACTAAGGCTTCGAGCCCATTCTTGTCCCGATTCCTCATCTCGTCGCTCGCATAATAGGAGTGCACTCCGCTCAGCTCATAGCCGGCGACGAACGAACCATCAATTTGAATGGCGACGTTATCCAGCAGGTCGCGGATGCGCAACTGCTCACAGAGTGGGGGCGCGGACAGCGACTTCTCATATTGTTGAAGTGTTACCGGCATGGCTCGACCTCGGGCTGGATATATTCGCTCGTCAATTGCGAGTCTCGTTCAAGTGCTGAATACACGTGGGGCCTGGAGTGGAACATCACCCAGTCGAGCAGATATCCTCGTGCCTTTCCGTACTTGAACAACATCAAGCCGGGGATGCTCAGTAAGGGGACCAGGTACTGCATGATCATGTTCATGGGTAAGCCAAACATCTCGCGTTTCAGGAAGCGACCCAATATATTGCTGACCACGGCCAGCGCCAGGATGGCGAAAAGGTCCTCGGCCTCGAGTCCGAGGAACGTCACTCGCGTTCGCAAGTTGCGATAGACTGGTGTCACGTCAAGCGCCACGACTTCCTCCGATTAAGTTACTCCCCCCGTTCCTCGGGTTACGAAGAACTCGCCGAGCCGAAGCAGTCCCGACACTAGCAGGCACAATCCTGCGGCGGCGAAGTGCCGCATCCATGAGATCGGCTGGAACCTGTTGGTTACTCCGGCCAGTTGTAATCCGCCGGCTGCCACCTGCAAGGCCGCGTAGATCGGCAGGAGTACGTTGCATATCCAGTCCACCAAGCTGGCTAGCGCCGCCCAGAACAGGTTGGGGTCGTTCCAGCTGCGCTGCGAAGCGAAAGTCTCGAAAACGCGCAACAGTCCCGAAGCCATAAGACACATGAACCCGCCGTACATCGCGTGCGCGTAGTCCTTACCTTTCGAGAACTGGATGATAGCGATGGCAATAAACAGACCTGCCAGCGTGGGCAGGATCACGTTGCCGCCCCAGTTGGTCAGGTTAAGAATGCCGTTGTAGAAAGACATATTCGCTCCACCTCTAAGCCACCATGGCCAGCACCAACTTCCAGATCGCCGAGACCGACAACAGACCTAGAGCCACACCGGCCAGGCGCAGCGCCGGCCGTCGCATAGCCACATTAATGATTGCTCCGATGATGGCGAGGCCCGCCGCGATCGGCATGATCGTACTGACGAGGTAGGTCCAAAGGCTGTCCAGTACGTCCGCCGTCGCGTACTGCGTACCGGAGTTGTAACTCTGAAGAATGGTGTATGTCGTCTGGATGCCGAGCAGGAACATCGCGGTGAGAATCGACGGCAACGGATGCTCCCCTGCAGCGGAATCCAGAATCGCCCGCAGCACGAAGTACGCCGCAAGCGTCGTTGCCAGCCGCCCGACCACAAAGTTGGTCACAAAGTTCCCGACACTCGACTGGAAAGTCGAAAGCCAGGAACTCGCGACTCCACCCCCTGGCAGCGGCACTCTGACCCCGAAAGAACTAAACCAACTGAGCAGCGGCTGGAGGGTCAGGAAAATGACTGCCCAGAACATCCACTTTGTAAAACCCCCACCGATCAGGAAGGTAGTTCCGCCACCCTCCCGGCGCAGGCTGATGCCCGCGAGTACTAAGCACAGCAAAGCAGCGGAAGGGGCTAGCAGTAATAAAGTGTTTACAATATCGTTCAAAAGTTGTGGCACGGCCATGGTTTTAACTCTTCGCTGAAAAGATGAATTGAATTGCTAGATTTGTGGCAGGCAACCCTCTCTTCGACATGCAGGGTTGCCTGCCCCTTTCACTTTGGGGATTCCCGCTTTTTGTTTCTAGGTAACACCTCCTGTTCCGTTCGTGATCCAGAACTCGACCAATCGCGTAACACCCGAGACCGCGAGCAACGCTGCGGCCGCAAACAGCCATCGGCCAAAGCCCCGGCCTGTGAGCCAAGCCACTATGGCCCCCAGTACCGCGCCACCCGCGCCCACCGGCGCAATTACGTTGCCTACCCAGTTAATGAAGTTGAGGAATGCGCCTTCAGGTTGCGATCCCGTCTGGCCTTGAACAGCTACGTTAAATTGTGGGTTCTGGCCTAAGTTCTGAGCCAGGACATACTGCGCAGCTAGCACGAAGCAGATCGCGCCCACCGCGAGTGGCTTTTTGAGTGCCCTGTCCCACTTCATGCGCATGAATAGGTACCCTCCTTTCCCACCTGCCGTTGTTCCGCCTTTGAAAACTGCTGAACAACAGTAGGCACTTGCGAAAGGTAATCAGAGATTTGTTTTGCGTCAAATGAGGTCTGCGATGCGCACGAAGGGAAAGAGAGGCAGGAGGCAGAGGGTTTCGGTCAAACTATCATTTGTTACCTCGCTTTCTTTCACTGCCGGCCGCCACGTTTGCATCCTCTCAAGCCATTTAGTCCAACAAAGACGAGCCACACAACTGACGTAGCAATAAACATCCGATGAAGAGTATTCGAGTGTTCTCGCGAGGATCGGGCGCCCGCCTTGCCTGCACCATCCACCTCAATCGCGCGAAGCAGGAAAGGTAAGCAACACGCGTTCTTCAGCGATGTAAGCCAACTTGTAGGATTATTTTTACGGGTCGGCGATTGTGAGAACCAGGACGGAATCGATCGCCTTATGAACGGCAGGCGGTGCACTCCGACCGTTCGTTATGGAATGGAACGTAGCGTGCCAACTTTTTTCACGGGTCGACGGATGTGAGAGCCAACTCGCTCGGCGGAAGCCTCAGTGAATACCGTGCTACCCAACACGCCGGGCTCTGGTTTCGTCTTTCGGGTGCAATGTCCACGGCGTAGAGCTTGGCGTTTTTTCGCAGATCATGTCGCGCCGACCAAGCTGTGGCACACGCCATTGAACTCAACCTTGACGAGCGCCCGTTCGACGAGTCGAGCATTGGTCACTTGGCGACGGCGACCCAAAGTACGCTTAGGCCGTAATACGTCCAAGCCGAGAGGAGCGCAGGTCCTGACATCCCAGAACCCCGTTTATGGCCCGTCGCGTCAACGGGTCACTCCTAAGTTTGGCTGACTAACCAAGCACTAGCATCAAGTCGTAACAAATTCGGCTTCTAAATGTCAAGGTTCGCCGAATGGGAAGTACGGCCGACCTCGAAACCCTTTACTATGGTTCCAAGTGAATCGCGATTTGCCTTCTGATGGAATGAGGCTTGGGATCGCCACACTCCGTCAGGGCAGCATCCGTGCATTCGCGCCCCAGCGTTTCAACCGGATTGTCTATCTTGCCTGACAGGATCTTCCCGTCGGTCAGGCTCGTTTTTATTTCAACATCGAAGGTTTCCTTGCCGACTGCGGCGAGATACTTTCCGTTCTCCATTTTCTGTACTTGGACCCAGTTGTTCGCTGTATCCGCCACAGGCTTGCGCATCCAGTCTGCCGGGAGTTGGACCTCAGGCTTTTCGGGCGGCACGTGATGGATGAGGATGATGACCGTGTTCTCAGATTGGTTGACGTCCTTGAGACTGAGATCAAAATCGATCGAGTCTTCCCCGATTAGGACGTAGCTGCCATCTGCCCATGAGTTGGGCTTGCCGTGTTTGAGATAGAAATGATCTCCGGCATGGGCGAGCTTCTCCGTCTTTTCGGCCAGCCACAAATCTACGTAGAAGTTCATGAAGTCAGTGACGGGCCCGACAAGCCTGCGGTCAATCCGGCTGAGATTGGGGGACACGGAATTGCGATTTGGATCCAGCGTAAGCTGCTGCCGAAAATCCAGGCTTGCAGTGGGGAGTGCGGCTTTCTGATCGTCAGAAATCAGATTTGACCAGCGATACTCCTCAAAGTAAGCCCCAGCGGAGTCCCTCTTGACGATTCCGTGAGCTTGAATTTCATAATGCCAGCGCTCGTTGATACCTGTCATCGGCGATTCGCATTTTAGTCCAGAATTTCGAGGTGGATAAATCACTCAGGCCGGAAGGATCCTGAGCGCAACTGCATACTTGCAGGGTGGAACATCGGGTGCCGGAACTTCAAAAGGTGAGATCCGGATTCAAAAGTGTCATGAGCTGTTTGTCGTGCTTGTAGCGGACTTCGCTGTTGTTGTCGAAGATCATGGTCGCGCCGTTTTCGCGGGTGTAAGCCGGCCAATTGGGCAGGCCTGGGATGTTCGGATTGCCACTGCGTGCAAAGTTAATCCACACCTGGCTAATCTTGTCCTGGAGAGCGTAGGCTTCTTTTCCGCTTCCTGTTCCCTGTTCGTCGAGCGCTACATTATCGAAGGCGAACGGAATCTCAGCGCAGTGCGGCGCACGGCTCATTCCGTCCAAAACCGGCGACTGCCAGGCAAAGAGATAGTTGTAGACCGGCGCCGCGTGCTGGTCAGACTTAAGTTCAACCTGAATGATCGCGCCAGGGCGGAACAGAGTATCGACGAAAAGCCAGTCGTCATACTTCATCCCCGGATAGGCCTTTTGATAGGCAGCGATCACCTGATCGGCTTTATCGCCGTAATGGTCGTGGAAATAACTCTTGAGCTGGTCAAAGGTCCAATGCTCGGCGCCACGTGTCTTCGGGTTCATGTCAACCCTGGACACCTGCATCACGTTCAGCGTGGTTCCTACCAGCATCGGGATATCTTTCGATTGCTCGGGAGCAGCAGTGCCGAAAGGCTGAACAGGAATGTAATCACCATCGATGGTCGGATCCCACGAAAGTGCGTGGCCACGCAATCCCTGGTTACCGAATTCTTCGCCCGCCGTCTGCAACGCTTTCTGGCCTGCATCGTAGAGCTCGCGGAATGGAATCGTCCTCAACTGATCGAGCTGAGAGGCGTCAAGATGAAGATTCTCAAGCGTCAGCGCAGCAATTCGCTGGCTGACCTTGGAAGTCATGACCGTTCCCATGTGGCCGGGGGATCCGCTTTCCACGATGGCCTTTTGGAAGAGCCCTTTGGCAGCCGGAGTGCCTAACAACGTTGAAACTTTGCCTCCGCCGCCCGATTGGCCGAAGATGGTCACATTCTCCGGATCGCCTCCGAAGTTCGCGATGTTGGCCTTGACCCATTGCAACGAGGCGACCAGATCCATGATGCTCACGTTGCCGGAGTACTTGTACTGCGGTCCATAGGCCGAAAGGTCGAGAAAGCCCATGATGTTGAGTCGATGGTTGACCGTAACGACCACTACGTTGCCTTTTCTCGAGAGGTTTTCTCCGTCATAGGCAACTTGTTCGATCGAGGAGCCCATCGTGTAGCCTCCTCCGTGAAACCAGACCATGACGGGACGCTTCTTGCCATCGTTGATCCCGGGCGTCCAGATATTCAGATTCAGGCAATTGTCGTTCATGCCCCAACCGCGGTGCGGCAGGAGAAACTCGCCTACGTCGTTGAGCTGTTCCAATTGCACCTGCGGACAAATAAAGCCATATGACAGAGCTGTGCGAACTCCGTCCCAATGGTCAGTTTTGACCGGCGGCATAAAGCGCTCCGCCTTGGCATAGGGGATTCCCCGGTACGTGTAGATTCCGTGGTGAATGAAGCCTTGAACCTTGCCCACCTCAGTATCGACCACCGCGACCCCGGAGGCCGCGATAAGCGGAGCAGATGTGTCGACCTGCGCAACGGCTGTCACAGCAGCCGTTGCCAGCACGATGAAGGAAAGTGTGGAACTCAATCTCAGACTCATTCTTCCTCCTCAAGAGGGTTGGGGTTTCCGAAGAAGAGATGGCATCGAAATGACACACGCGGCACAGCGCCGCGCCATCTTTTATGCCGTTGTCACCTGCTCCACCCAGTCAATGGGTTTGCGTTTGCCCAGCTTGAGACGGAGGGTCACAACTTTTCCTTCCGGCAGGTGGAGGTCGCAATTGGCCGTGCCCGGTTTCAGCGGTGCCGCCAGCACACCCGCAGGCGCACTGATCTCTTCAATCCCATAGCGGGCGATCAACGCGACGTTTTGCTTGCGGAACGAGGTCACAGTCAATTCCACGGCCCTGGCCTCCATATCCCATTTCAGTTTGTTAATCCTGGCGAAGGTACGGGCCAACATTCCGTTGATCGATCCCCTGATGAGCGTCGACGGAAGCGCGGGTAGCACTTCGATCACGCCGGGACGCGAGTAGAGCAGCATCTCCATGATGATGGTGGGAATCCCGCCTTGTGCATCGGGCATGGGCCCGGCCCAGGGGTCGTGCGAACAGCGGAGGGTCGTGGCGACGTAGCCTTGCTCGATCAGTTGCCGCAGTTCGGTGTCCACCATGTAGCAATCTTTGAGCCGCGCCCCGGCCAATGCGCGATGGCAACGGCCATGAGCGGCCAGCCTCTCCGGCACGCGCTTCCTGTCGGCCAACATCGCAGCGCGAGCCAGTTGCGGCGTGCGGTCGGGATCGATATCGTCGCCTGGCCAAACCCCGTAGAGATGGGAGACATGCCGATGGGGGTAACGCTCATCCAGCGTGGACCATGCCCACTCCTTCAGAGTGCCGTCCGGTTCGAGCATGTAGGGCGGCATCTTCTCGATCATGGCCTTCCATTTCGCCGCGCTGTCGGCGTCGGTGCCCAGCAGTTAACAGGCCTCGATCAGATGGTTCAGCACTTCCCGGCACACCGCGATGTCCATGGTGGCATTGATCACCAACATGGCTGAAGGGCTCGTGTTCGCGGGGTTGTTCTCTGGCGAGAACGATGGGACGAAGATGTAATTCCCGTCTTTGTCGGTGACCGTCAGGAAATCCTCGTAAAACAGCGCCAGCTCTTTCAGGGCTGGCACCACACGGTTGCGGAGAAAATCCACATCGCCCGTCGTCAGATAGTGATCCCAGAACGGGCGGCAACACCAGCCTCCGGCAGAGAGCCAGTAGGGATGAGGCCAGATCTCTCCGGTCGAGGCGGCAGTGGAGTAATGGAAGTCGACGCCTACACCCTTATCTGGCCAGAGGGAATAATGGGTGCCGCGCATTTCGAAAATATTCCTGGCGTTCACCCTGAAGTCCGGGGCCAAGCTTTCCATCCAATTGAAGTAGGCATTCATGCCTTCCCGCAGATCGGCCTGCGGGCCGGGCGAAATCTGCAGGTTGATATTGGCGTTTGTCTCCGCAATCATGGTGGGATACTTGCCGCTGGTGTAGATGAACCAGTAGAGTCCCATCTGGAAGATCTTCTCGAGCAACGCAGGCGAGTAGTCCGGCCGCGAGCGCTGATTCGCCAGAAGCTCCTCGGTAGACATTCCATATTGGGAGGCGCCGCCGAAGTCCACGTTGACGCGGTTGAACAATTCCGACTGGACCTTTCGATGCCGCTCCAGCAGCGCCGGATAGTCTGCCGTGAGTCCCTCCACCGCTTGCCGCAGAGCCTCCACCTTGTCTTCGCTGTAGTCGGCGAACCATTCGATGCGGGTCAGCAGCATCACTGACGATGCGTTCTCGATGACCAGAGTGCTGTCTTCCATTCGCGCCGAGCCGCCGTTGCGCACCACGCGCACCACTCCGGCGTAACCGCTGTTGTCCGTCGAGGGATCCAACCGCCACTTGTAAATCAGCCGCTGCTCGTTGAAGTCCTGCTGCACCTCGCTCGATCCGCTGCCCGACGGTGCGCGCATCATCCCTCGCATGCCGTGCATTGCTTCGGCCTTCTGCAGCAGGATTCGCACGTTGAGCGCTTGTCCCTTGGGGGCGGTGAGCCGTTGGACCACGACGTCATCGGGCCGTGATGTGAAGGTCTGACGGAGCCAGTCGCCGTTCTCATCGCTCCAGTACACGTTCACTTCGCTGCTCTCGAAATTTACGGTGCGCAAATAGTCTTTCGCCAACGCGGTCTTTGGAAAATCAAGGTGCATCATGAACGCCGGGACCGTTGGATGGGGCCACGTATTCACCTTTACCGGCCCCTTGTCCATTTCTCTGAAGGCGAATTCAATCCCCTCCTGGTATTTCCCGTCCAACATCATTTGCCGCACTTGCGGAAAGATGTCCGCAACCTTGGGAGCCTCAAAGGGCCTTTTCCACGGCATGAGCAGACTTTCATGGCGGAAAAGTATCTGCTCCGCATATGGATCACACGCCACCTCGATATACATCGGTCCATTGCCGGACGTGACCCCTTCGCTGGTCGTTCGGCCAGGCGCAAGACTGCAAAAGCCCTGGCGCGGCACAATGTTTCGTTTGAGCCGTTCCGCGAGCGGCATCGGCGAAATTGTCACGTCGGCCGCCCCCTTCGATTGCCTGAAGACCGCCGGCTTGGGCAGATACTTCTCTGCCCGTTCACGGCGCAGAAACTCAGTGGAACGGATCTCCTCCGGTGCAGCAGCCTGACTTGGATCCTGTGCTGGCTTCTGCATACTGCTTTTCTCGGCCATAAGCGGCGCAATAAAATTGGATGAACTCGCTATGCCGGCAACGATGGTACCTTTCTTCAAGAAATCCCTGCGTCTCATCTTCCCCTCACTTCCTTCGAACGAGAGTGTTGGAATCCATCCACAGGTCCCTGTGTCGAAACGGGGCCACAAGCCGTCGATGGACAAATTAATACTGCCTTCTTGGTCCCCCACTTAGAAAACGAGCCTGTAGGTCTTGCCCTTCGCACATTGTGAATCGGCACGGAGCTTTCCCGATTTTGATCACTGCAACGGCACCCCAAGCACACGTACTTCGTGCAGTTGAATAGGCGAGCCGTCGGGCAGCGGGAGGAAGACAATGCGCAGCAGTCTTGTCCGGGTGCTGTCCGGCAGTCGTTCATTCAACTCTGAAGCTACTTTGGTGTTCGAACTTCGATCGATCAGGGGTCGCCAGTTTCCTTCCTCTTCCGCCAACTCGATGACATAGCGGTACGCGGCGGGTGCCCCCAGGGATAGACGCACGAACCTGACATCGCAGCGGTGCTCAAAGTCGACCTGCCACCATATCTCCCCTGTGGCCGATGCCGCCGGCTGCCAGTAGGTGTTTGGGTCACCATCATTGGCGAATTGGCTGCTGTGGCCCTCCGCATTGGAGCTGGATCCGGTGGGATGGTTAAGGGCGATTTCGGTTGGCTGCACGCTAATTTGCAGCCGGTCTCCACCATACGAGACAACGGGACGATTGGCTGCTAAGGGCGTTACGCCCGGGATGAAAGCCAGACCCCCTTCGGCCTTGACGGTGATTTCAGCGGGTGTGAGACCTGGGGACGTCGCGCGAACGTGAACTTCGCCACTCGGATACGAGCGCATTTCCATTGCCGCTTCGCCGTCGCGGATCACGATCTCGGAATTGGGCGCGAACTGGATTGAGCGTCCGGTTGGAAATTCACCCGGCCCGGAGACGATCTCAAGTTTGACAGGGGGCGAATTCGAGATTCTCTTCCCCGAGACATCCTCGACCGACACAATCACCTGCACATCGCCCGTGCCATCGGCACGGATGGGGCCGGGAACATCGGTGGTGAGCCCGAGCCGTGCCGGCGTACCCGACCTAGCAGGCTCTGGCGGCGCAATCCCCCTATAGGCGTTGCGGTACCAGTACCATTGCTGCTTGGGCAGCCGGAAGTAATCCACCATGCCCATGCTCCCGGGCCCGACGAAGATGCTCCCGTGGTCGAAGGCGCACCATAACACCTGGCCGCTCCGCCACGCGAACTGGGGTTGACCTTTGAGGTCTCCCCAGCCGGGATCATAATTACCCGGCCGCACGCTCTCCACTGAGCCGTATTCCGTGACGACATTCGGAATGCCCGGATTGATGAAGAGCGTCGCGCCGTCTCCGTTGTAGCCGGCGACGTCGCCGATGTGATCCAACTGGCCCCGTTGCACGCCCCCGATCGCCGCCGGGCGCGTCGGATCCAATTCGTGGGTTTCCTGGACAAGCTCCGCAAGGAAGGTCCTGACCTTGGGCATGAGATCCCTGTTCGAGAAGAATATCTCGTTGCCCATGCTCCAGGCGACGATCGAAGGGTGATTGCGATGGATGCGGATCATCTCCGCGAGACTGCGCCGGACGTTCTCCTGGAACGGCTTCTGGTCCTTTTCGTCGGGCGGATACGCGCTCGCCGTCCAGAAACCCTCCTCTTTGGATCCGGCGGTACCCCAGAAGGAGTTTTCCGACCAGAGCATCACGCCCTGGCGGTCACATTCGTCGGAGAAGACCGGAGAGTGCGGGTAATGCGAGCCGCGAATGAAATCCATACCCGCCTCCTTGATGAGGCGAACGTCGCGGGCAATTCCCGAGTTGGTGACCGCATCGCCCCAGCCGGCATGGTCCTGGTGCGCATCGGCCCCGTGGAAGTAGTAGTGTTCGCCATTCAAGAAGAAACCCTGATCGGCGGTCCAGCGGATCCAGCGGAAGCCGAACGCCGTCACGTAATCATCGACGGTGCGCTTCCCATCCAGAACATGCGTGTGCGCGCTGTACATATTCGGGTGCTGCGGGCTCCACAGGGCCGGTTCCGGCACAAATGGCGTTTGTTGTTGGAACGTCATGGTGGAATTTGCTGGAATACTCTCAGCCGATCGTGCGGTCGACACCTTGTGGCCGGCTGCATCCAGAATGTCGGTGATCAGTACGAAATGGCGCTCCCGCCCGCTGTCGTTGCGAATATCGGTGGCAATATGCACCGGGCCTCCGGCTTTGGACAGCCCGGGAGTCGTCACGAACGTTCCGTACCAGTCGACATGCAGATCCGAGGTTGTGACCAGATAGACGTTGCGATAGATTCCGCCATTGAAATTGTGTTCACCGGCGCGCGGATTCAGTTGTGGATTCCAGTTGTTATTGAGGCGGACGGCGATGACGTTGTCGCCGGGATGCAGATCTTTCGTGATGTCGAAGGAGAAGCCCGTGTAGCCGCCCAGATGGTCGCCCACGCGCTGGCCATTCACAAAGACCTCCGCATCCTGAAATGCTGCCTCGAACTCCAGTGCGATGCGCTGGTCGGGGCGAATCGTCTTGAGAGATACATGTTTCCTGTACCAGCCGTAGCCGACATAGAATCGCGTCGCTCCGAAGTAGGGAATGCCGAAGGAGTGCGGCAACCCAATATGCTGCCAGCCGGCATCGTCGAAGTGAACTGCTTCGGCTCCCTGCGCATCTCCGAGATAGAAGGGCCAGTCGGCATCAATAACCTTACGCTGCCGCATGGACTGGGCATGCGAGAGAACAGCACTTGCGGCCAGAATGAGAAGCACTCCGCTTGCCAGCAGACCAATCTTCCGATACGTTCGTCTCAACATCGTCCCCCCAAAAAGCTCCTTCTCGGCACAACCTCTCAAAGAGTGTTTGCGTTCGGCAATTCGGCGTTATCGGCCTGCTTGGTTTTCCGCGGGCAAAACAGAAATCTCCGCCGCGCTGGCCACGCCATTGGCGCCGAGTGTCTGCAGGGCCGTGAACCGGAAAAATCGGGCATCGACGGGCGCAAATGGCACTTCCTGAAGCTCAGGGTTGTTCCACATGTTGCCGAAATGGCCGGAATCCACCTCGGTCGTCCAGTTCTGGCCATCCACACTGATTTCAAATCGGTAATTTTCGACAACGGTGCTGCGGCTTCCGTCTTGGCGCGGAAGATAGCTAAAGCCGGCAATCCGGTGCGCGATTCCCATGTCCACAGTGATCTGGCGCGGCACTTTTTGATCGGAATTCGAATCTGTTTGCCAGATGGTAGCGGGATTGTCGTCGATCGCATTGCTTGCCGGGCTGTCGGCATTCTCGCTATCCACGCTCACGACCTTCCAGCCACTCGGAACCAAACCGGCGAAGTATCTTGTGGCCATCATGCCGAGTCGCCCATCCGGGCCCAGGCAGGCGGCGTACACCATGCCGCCAAAAGGAAGAGCAATGGGCGACCGGTAAGTGGCGGAGCTGGGAGTCGGCACCGTGCCATCGACCGTGTACACCACGCGAAGGCTCTTCGCGTTGCTAATCGTCACCGCACCGCTGGAGTCCCGCCCGGAGATCACCGGAGGCTGAACCATATCGACCTGCTTGAAAAGACCCACCTCGGCAAGAGTCGGCTCAAGACGCGAGCCCGTGATGCGGATGCGCACCTGGTCGGTCGTAACCTGCGCGTCCCACCGCAGCAGCCGCTTGTGCCCCACCGTGGTCTGCTCGTCCATGGTCTTCCAATTCGAGCCATCCCAAACGTCGATGCTAAAGGACTCGATACGTTGGCTGCGGTGGTCCACCGCCTCCTGCAGAGACACGACGTCGAAGGTAACGGGGTGCGGCATCTTCAGAGTCAAAGTGGCGGTCGTCTTCCCCGGCGCCGCTTCCCACCAGGTGTCGAGATTCCCGTCCAGAGCGAGCGACGGCCTATGCGCAGGATTAGAGCTGTCGGCGGTGAGCTTTGCGCCGGCTGCGAGGTTCTTGGCAAAGATCTTGTCGATCACCTCCGTCGCCAGCCGCAGGCTTGCAAGCTGATCGTCCGGTATCAGCCCGCGCGTATCCGGAGAGAGGTTCAACAGCCAATTGCCGTTGCGGCCGACCGATTGGTAGTAGATGTTCACCAGGTCCGCAGCGGTTCGCACGCGTTTCCTCGGCGCCCAGAACCAGCCGTAAAGAATCGGATTATTGACCTGCGCTGGATACCACCAGAGATACGAACCGGGGATGAGCTTGAAGCGGCTGCCGAGATCCGGGGCCGGCTGGTCCGGCCATTTGAAGGTATCGGGTGGTTCCGGCAATGGAATGACGCTCCATTCCGTGGTGCGGCCAACCCCGTTTTCGTTGCCCACCCAGCGAACATCCGGTCCTTTGCAGGAGATGACCGCGTTGGGCTGCAATTTGCGGATCAGATCGTACCATGCAGCGTAGTCGTAAGTTTCAGGCTTTCGGAGGCTTGCGTTAGCTCTTCCGGCCGGATTTGCGCCATCGAACCACACCTCGGCGATCGGACCATAATCGGTCAGCAATTCGTAAAGCTGGTTCATGAAGTAGCGATTGTAGTCATCTACCTCGCAGGTGAAGCTCTTGAATCCCCGCGGCGGCGTGCGTCCCTTCGAGGGGTCGGCTTTGAAGCTAGCTGGATCGGTGGGAATTACCGAACGGACTTTCTCACTTCCGTCTCCGTAGTAACCATTGGGATTGTTGGTCCACGACTGGTACAGGTCGGCGGGCGAGAGATAAACCCCTAACTTGACGCCGTACTTCCGGGCCGCGTCGGCAACCTCGCGGACCTCGTCGCCCTTCCCTCCTCGCCACGGGCTGGCCGCAACCGAATGGTTCGTGTAGCGCGTGGGCCACAAGACGAACCCATCATGGTGTTTGCACACCAGGATGATCTCCTTGCCTCCGGCCTCCTTGACAGTGCGGATCCATTGCTCTGCATTGAGCTCCGTGGGATTGAAGATGGAGGGGTCCTCGTGGCCATTCCCCCATTCCACGCCCCGAAACGTATTCGGGCCGAAATGGAGAAAAAACGTCCTTTCGTAACGCATCCAGGTCGTCTGATTGGGCCGGGGCAACACCTTCGCCGCTTTCTCCGCAATAACCGCGTCGGAGTCGTCGCTGGAAATGTGTTGCAACGTGGAATACTCAATTGGATCTGACGCTGCTGGTTTTTCGGCGTTCGTTCCGTGAACCAAGACAAGGGCAAATAGCCCAGTCGAGACTATGATTCCAATTCTGTTCCTAAACATTTTCATAGCTTGAGTGGCATTCTCTTCTTTGGAGGGTTTCGTTGCCGATTCGCAGGCCGCACAAGGAACACTCGCTCATCGCGGATTTGTTGTTCTAACCCAACTTAGTGGGTCTTGATCTCCTGTCGCGAGATGAAGCGTTACCGGATGGGATCTGAAAAGGTGCAAGGTGCATTCTTGTGAACCAGGCCGCACCGGTTCAGCCATGACGCCCTCGGGAGCATCAACCCTATCAATTCTTCTTCGAACAGGAGATTCCTCCGTTATGAGTGACAGGTTCTCCCAGGAGCGCCGCAGCGTCCGCCCGGCCAGAGCGGATTCAAGGCATTTCTACCTGGCTGGCAGGAGACTCTGCGCATAGGGCCGGCACCCACAAAGAAATTTGGAATCGTAAAAGTTAACGGTATCGTGCTTGATGGATCAGAGTAGGCCGGGCGGCAAAGTCTGTCAAGGGGCTCATCCCATTCTGGCGAGGGAGATTAGGGACATGGATCATAAGGGACCCGAATTCCCCGACAACTGCAGGAGTTGAGAGCGACATAAGGGTCATAAATGGCAGATGCAACGTCAGCTCCGGCCCATGCTCATTGTTCCGGCACAGGCAGCGTCGCATGCAAGAAGGATAACGATAACTTTGGCGTTGACAATTTAAATTTAAAAAGCGATTGTTATCATCGCCCTTCGTTGGGACAAGCGGTTTGGCGAATTGCCGATTCAGAAATCAGAGGAGCCGGTTGTGCAGCAACGGATTTCTGCAAGTTGCTGAGTATTGCGGCAGCATCGAGAGCCGTGCCGCCGTTTGGACGAACTTTACAGCGCAGCCAATCGGGATGACCGAGCGAATTTAGCCGATACACCCAGAGCTATGCCCGCTTCGCACAATTCCACCCGAGAAGAGGTTCTTCTACGACGTGAGCGGCAAGTGACTGGCTGAAGGACACACGCCGATGCACCGTATTGCGGGCATTACTTCCACTTCAACCAGCGGCCAATGAAATTTTCCATCTGTGAATCAGAAAAGATGCCTGAAGGGAGGAAACTATGAAGCTCAGCCGGCGCAAAGCGCTCTCCGTAATGGCGGGAGCGCCCGCGCTCCTTTTATCGCGCAAGTCCCTGGCACAGCGCTCTCTTCTGAGCGAGCTGTTGGGGGTAGGCCAAGAGTGGCAGTCAGCTACCACCATAGACGGACCTTCCAGCCCCGTGCTCGAGATCGCTCCGGGCCCATTCAGGGGCACACGCGAGTCACTTCGGGAATGGCAGGTTCCCGACTGGTACCGCGACGCCAAGTTTGGCATTTGGGCACATTGGGGACCGCAATCTGCTGTCGAATACGGCGACTGGTATGCACGCAACATGTACATCCAGGGAAGCAGGCAGTACGAGTATCACGTCAAAGTCTACGGCCACCCTACGAAGGTCGGATACAAAGATGTGGTTCCGATATGGAAGGCCGACAAGTTTGATCCCGATCATCTGTTGGAGCTCTACAAGAAGGCCGGAGCGAAGTACTTCTGCAGTATGGCCGTGCATCACGATAATTTCGACCTCTGGAACTCAAAGTATCAGCCACGCTGGAACTCGGTGGCCATGGGGCCAAAGAGGGACATCGTCGGCGAGTTCAGAAAGGCTGCCTACAAGCAGGGGCTCCGGTTCGCGGTAAGCGAGCACCTTGCTCCCAGCTATCACTGGTTCTCCACATCCCACATGAGCGATAAAACCGGCCGGCTGGCCGGCGTGCCCTACGACGGCGCCGACCCCGCGTACGCCGATCTCTATCACCAGATGCCGAAAGACTATCCCTATGGCCAGCGGATCAACGATCGTCAGGCGCCGGACGCCTGGAAGATGCACTACTTCAGGCGGATCAAGGATCTGGTCGATAATTATCAACCCGATCTGCTCTACACCGATGGCGATATCTTTTTTGAGGAGTATGGCCTGGCCCTTGTGGCCAACCTTTACAATATCGACGCCAAACGCCACGCCGGACGCTGCGAAGCCGTGTATTTCAGCAAGCTCCCGAGCGATTGCCAGGTCGGTACATGCGTGCAGGACTGGGAGCGCGGGGTGGCCGCGGGCATTGCGGAGAATCCCTGGCAGACCGACAGCAGTGTCGGGGACTGGCATTACAACATAGACGACAGGTACAACTCACCCAAGTACGTGATCGATCTGCTCGTCGATATCGTCAGCCGCAATGGGAACCTGCTGCTGAACTTCCCGCTTCCGGATAGCGGAGAACTCGATTACGAGGAGTTGGTCATCCTGGACGAGATCACGAAGTGGATGGCCATCAACGGCGAGGGTATCTACGCGACGAGGCCGTGGAAGACCTTCGGCGACGGGCCGGTGGCGACGGCGCCGCCGTCTAGTGGTGGCACCCGGTTCAACGAAGCTGGCCGCAAAGATCTTACGGCCGAGGAAGTGCGCTTCACAACCAAGGGCGACACGCTCTACGCGTTTGTGATGGGCTGGCCAGACAAGCAGGCCTTCATCAGACCTCTGGCTACGACCAGCACCTTCTCGCCGCCAAAGATCCAAAACGTGGAGCTGCTGGGCTATCACGGCAAGGTGGAGTGGAGACAGGACGAACAGGGCCTAACAGTGGTGATGCCGGAGCAGAAACCCTGCGATTACGCCATCACACTCAAGATCGTGTAGGTGGGGCGGGTCAGGGCGCAAGCGTCCGCACATCGGGTGTTTACATTTACGCGAAGAAAACAGTCCTTGAAATGGGGATAAAGATGCATTATCGGAACATCGGCACAACACCCTGCGGAATTGCAGCCACATTGAGCATGACAAAACGATACAATTGTATTCTCGCTTTGGTTGTGGGGCTTCTGTGGGGAGCTGGATTTCCGGTCTTGGCGCAAGGCGGGGCGGCAGGCGACGGCTTGTCTCTCAGAGCAGATTGCGGAGTCCTGTCTGTGACTCCGCTTGCAGAAGGAGCACTGCGCGTCCGCTGCGCTCCGACAGCAGATGGAGAAGCGTCCAGCATTGTCCTGATCCATCCTGCGGCAAATGTTCCGTTCAGGATTCGTCACGCTGCTGGTAGTGTGAGCCTGGCTACCTCAAAGCTGACGGCGACCTATGAAAAAAACTCAGGTGTTCTGCGGTTTTCCGACGCAACGGGTCACGTGCTGCTGGAAGAAGTGCCCGGTGGGCGTCACGTGCGGGCCTCGACTGTTCAGGGCGAACCCACACTGATTGCCGAGGATCGCTTTCGCTCTCCGGCCGATGAGCACCTGTTTGGCTCAGGACAGTTTCAGGATGGGTTTCTGGATGTGCGCGACCTTCCCCGACGCCTCACCCAGGTCAACACACAAATCTCCATCCCATTCCTGCTATCAAACAAAGGGTATGGACTGCTCTGGAATAATCTCGGCCTGACTGATTTGAACCCTGCGGATAACCATCTGGCATTGGCACGCGAAGGTGCGGCCCAAACGACAAGTTTCGCGGTGACCACCTCGGAAGGAACCCGCATGGTGAATCGAACCACGCAAGTGTTCACAGGGGATATCGAGGTCGCAACATCCGGACGCTACGCGATGATGCTGGACGAGGGCCAGCAGATGGCGCACCAATATCACGTTGAGATCGACGGCAAGACAGTTGTCGATTTCGCAAACCTCTGGCTGCCGCCGACCACAAGCTGGTTCGCGGATCTGAACTCCGGTAAGCATCACATACGTGTCGAAGGCGATGGCAAGGATCAGCCGTCTCTCTATTGGCGGTCGGCGGCGGCTGAGACAGTGCTGCGCTCGCCGGTTTCGAATGGAATCGACTATGTGGTGATTGCGGGCCCGAGCAGCGACAAGATCATAGCGACTTATCGCCAGCTAAGCGGCCAAGTTCCGCTGCTTCCCTTCTGGGCCTATGGGTTCATTCAGTGCCGTGAGCGGTACACCTCGAGTGACGAAATTTTGGACAATGCCCAGGAGTTCCGCGCCCGCAAGCTGCCCATGGATCTGATCGTTCAGGATTGGCAGTACTGGGGCAAATACGGCTGGAACGCCATGCAATGGGACGAAGACCACTATCCGGATCCGGCGGCGCTGGTGCGCGAACTCCACGATCTCCATGTAAAGCTGATGGTTTCCGTATGGTCCTCAATCGATCCGAAGTCCGTCGTGGGCAAAGAATTCTCGGCGCGCAATATGTACCTGCCCGGCACAATGTGGATCGATTTCCTGAACCCCGATGCCAGGGCGTTGTACTGGAAAAACTTCTCCAGTCGCATGTTGTCTCTCGGAATCGACGCATGGTGGCTCGATGCCACGGAACCGGAGAACGTTGCGCTTGCCGGCGCAAAGACCTTCGCCGGCCCGGGAGATCGCTACCGGCTGATTTATCCGCTTCTGGTTACGAAGACGGTGTATGAAGGTCAGCGCAAAGATGCACCGGACAAGCGCGTCTTCATCCTGACGCGAAGCGCGTTCCTCGGTGAGCAGCGCTACGCTGCAGCTGTATGGTCAGGCGACATTGGCAGTAACTGGGAGACTCTCCGCCGTCAGGTTCCGGCCGGTCTCGATTTCTCCGTTACCGGATTGCCATACTGGACGACCGATACAGGCGGATTCTTCCGTCCTGGAGAAAAGCAATACACAGACAGTGGGTACCACGAACTTTTCCTGCGCTGGCTGCAATTTTCCACCTTCACGCCACTGATGCGGGTTCATGGTTTCCGGACGCAGACGGAACCGTGGCATTTCGGCGAACAGGTCGAGGCCGAGGAACGTCAGTATCTCGACATGCGTTACCAGCTGCTGCCCTACATATACAGCCAGGCGGCCGAGATCACCTTCCACGGATCGACTCTGATGCGGCCTCTGGTCATGGACTTTCAAAATGACGAGAAAGCGCTGAACCAGAAATACGAGTTCATGTTCGGCCCCTCGCCTCTGGTCGCTCCCGTGTTGCAGCCCGGAATCAAGGAGTGGCCGGTCTATGCACCAGCGACCCCGGGCGGATGGTTTGACTGGTGGACCGAAACGAAGGTGAGGGGCGGAATGACAACGGCAATGGACGCGCCGCTCGATAAGATTCCGCTGCTGGTCAAGGCTGGAAGCATCGTCCCGGTCGGTCCCGTTGAACAGTATGCAGGAGAAGACCGAAGCGGGGATCTCGCGTTGCGTGTCTATCCCGGAGCTAATGGTGATTTGACCCTGTTTGAAGACGACGGCGTCAACTATGCATACGAAAAGGGAGCGCATTCGACCATTCCCTTTCACTGGGACGATCGACTGAAGGTATTGACCGTTGGCGAGCAGGTTGGGTCATATGCCGGGATGGTGAAAAGCCGCAGCTTTACGATTCATATGGCAGGAACCGATCGGCAATCTGATAAGCACGTGATCTACTCGGGACAGAGGCTTACGGTAAGACTCAACTAGCCTGTGAGAGAGACTATCTGAGTCGTGGGCGGCAACGAATGGGAGTATGTCGTGCAGAGCAGTAGGCTGTGCGTTACGCATTTTCGATCCTATCATGCTCACTGCGAACTGTTGACGTAAATTGCTTTCGAGAGTTCGTTCGCAAGATAACCAGGGCATTTGCCGCGCAGGAAGAATACACATGGACCACAGAAATCGGATGAGGCGCCGCAGTGCCCTGGCGGGAATGGCGGCGGTTGCATCCACAATAATGACACGCGGAAAAGCATTGGGGTCGGTGACCGGAAGCACCGCCGTTGCCGACAACTTCATCCCAGGGAGAGGCTCACGGCTCACACCTTTTCCGATGACCCAGGTCCGTCTACTGAACGGGCCGCTCATGCAGCAGGCCGATTTCAATGAGGAATACCTGGCGTCCCTGAGCACGGACCGCCTGCTGCACAGCTTCCGACTGACGGCAGGGATTACAGATGAAAGATACGCAGTCTACTGGACGACGGAAAATAAGGCCTGAGCACGGCGGCAATTGAGACCGTGATCGCTGGGGCGTCTGCAGCAGAAGGTGATCGGGACAGCTCGGCTGTCCAGGGGAAGCGGACAGGACATGAATCGTCGCACATTTCTCATTTCCTCAGGAGCGGCCGGTATTGGAGCCCTGCTTGCGCCGGATGTTTTCGGCCAACTCGCGGATACAAGTGCCGCGGAAATGTTTTCATGGTACACCGGTCAGGTTCAGTTTGATTTTTCCGTCATGCGAGGACGCCTCAGGCAGCACATGCTCCTGCCTGCCGGTGTACAGGCCCCACAGGATTCGTCCCGATGGTCCGGTGTCGAGGTAGGTCTTCTCTGCACCGGCGAAGACTCCCCGGATTCCGGGATGAAGCAATCCGGAGGATCGCCCGGGCTACGTCTTCAGTTCGTCGCAAAAAACGAGCAGGGCAAGACTTTGGTCCTGCAGCACACGGACACCGTCCTTCACCTGAACGTCCAGTCGTACTACGAAGCTTTCGATGGTCTTCCCGTAGTCCGGCGCCACGTTGAAGTCAGCAACGCGGGTGAGCAGCCGGTAGGTATCGAGTACCTCAGCTCAGCCATGCTTCATGGTCTGGCCGATCCGACCCACTATGACGGCGAGCTGAAGATCTGGCTGGCTTACAACAGTTGGATGGCGGAGGGCCAGTGGCATAGCTTTCGCCCTTCGGAACTCGGTTTTGTCGAGAATTTGCGGACCAATTGGTCGCAGGCATCGGCTGGCAGCGTCGGAAGCTGGTCGACCGAGAAATATCTTCCCATGGCGGTGGTCCAAAACACCAGGCTCGGTGTCGCATGGTTCTGGCAGATTGAGCATAACGGTTCGTGGTACTGGGAGGTTTCGAACCTTTCGCTGGGAGGAATCCGCGCCACCGACGTCTACGCCTATCTGGGAGGACCCGATGAGCTCCACTCGCAGGCCTGGAAGAATCTGGAACCAGGGAAGACATACCGGGCAGTGCCTGTTGCGATCGGATGTGTTCGCGGCGGATTGCAGGAAGCGGTGCAGGCGCTGACGGTATACAGAGAACAGGTTTGCGTGCGGAAGAGGCCCGCACAACGTGTAACATGCCCGGTCATCTTCAACGATTATATGAATTGCCTCTGGGGGGATCCGACCGAAGAGAAGGAACTGCCTCTCATCGACGCGGCCGCGGCCGCCGGCTGCGAATATTTCGTGATCGACGCTGGCTGGTACGCCGAGAAAAATGAGGACTGGTCTTCCGCAGTTGGACCGTGGCAACCGTCGAAAACCCGATGGCCGCACGGGATCCGTTTTGTGCTGGACCGGATTCGCGAGAAGGGGATGGTTCCCGGCCTATGGCTCGAGCCGGAGGTGTCGGGCACACATTCGACGCTGGCCGCAAAACCGGACAGTTGGTTTTTCATGCGCCATGGTCGACGCGTTATCAAGAACGATCGCCTTCTCCTCGATTTCCGCAACCCCGACGTGCGCAGCTATCTCGACAGTGTTGTCGAACGGTTAGTGAAAGAGTACGGAATTGGTTACATAAAGATGGACTACAACACCGATACGCTTGAGGGGACCAGCCAGAACGCCGACAGCCTGGGTCAGGGCCTGCTGGAACACAACCGCGCAGTTCTGAGCTGGCTGGATGGATTACTCGATAGGTATCCGGACCTTGTTATCGAGAACTGCGGAAGCGGAGGCGGTCGCATGGATTACGGCATGCTCTCCCATACGCAGATTCAGTCCTGTACGGATCAGGAGGAATACCTCTGGATGCCCGCGATCGCGACGGGAGCCTCCGCAGGAGTCGTTCCCTCGCAGCTCGCTGTCTGGGCCTATCCGCGCCAGGGCGCGGATGCCGACCAGGCAAGTTTCAACATGGTAAATGCCATGCTGCTGCGCATTCATCAAAGCGGGCAGCTGGCCGCCCTTACGGCAGACGCGGCGGCTCAGGTGAAGCAGGGCATCGGTGTATACAAGGAGGCCATCCGCGAACACATCCCTCAGGCGGTGCCTTTTTATCCTCTGGGAATGCCGGATGTGACCAACGCTTTGAATCCGATTGCTCTCGGCATCAGGTCTCCAAAGTGCTCGTTCGTGGCACTGTGGCGTATCGACGGGGATGCAGCAGTTCGTATTCGGACAACAGCTAACCGCACCCAGATTCTTTACCCCACGGATCTCGGAATCACAATCAGTCAATCGGGCGAAGACTGCGTTGTAGTTTTCCCGAGGCCAAGGATGGGATGCATTCTCACTTTATGATGGCCGGCCCGGTCACGAACGGCTTCCATACGGCAGGCGCCAATCGCCGGTCGCGAATTTCGTTCTATGCTTCGCCCAGAACAGTGCGGCGGCGGGTATTGAAGAGCGACTAAGGCGAGCCAGCCAATCGCTCAGGGGGTTGATCGATGGACGGTTTGTACGGCCGCTGTGTTGTTGTCACCGCGATTCTGCTGCTTTTGAGCCAATGCCTTTGCCAGACCGCGCCGGAACCCCGAGTGGTCACCGGGCAGAGCCACGTGAACGCAGGTCCGCTCACGTTGTGGTACCGCAGCCCCGCAAAAGTCTGGACGGACGCGCTCCCGATCGGCAACGGCCGGCTCGGGGCCATGCTCTTCGGCAGACCGGAGCACGACCGCTATCAACTCAACGACATTACTGTATGGTCCGGCGGTCCCATGCCGAACGCGGATCGCCCCGATGCCTACAAGTGGCTACCAGCCATCCGCGAGGCTTTGCGAGAGCAGGACTACGCCACTGCGACAGAGCTTGTGGGGGAGCACATGACCACAACCGGCACCGGAGATAGCGAGTACTGGCCATCCTATGAGACTCTCGGCGACCTTACGGTGGATTATTCCCTCCCTGCAGGCGAGATCACGAATTATCTCCGCTGGCTTAATCTGGAGTGCGCCGTCTCGGGTGTCGATTTTACCGTGGGCGGAACAACATTCCATCGCGAGGGCTTCGCGAGCGCGCCGGATCACGCGATCGTTAGCCGGTTGTGGAGCGACGGCAAAGGGAAGATCAGCTTCACCATCCGACTCTCTCGTGTGGCTTCTGCCACCACCAGAGCGCAAGGCAACGACACACTGGTGATGACCGGAGACACCACTCTCCCACCCCAGCCAGCGCAGCCTGCAATTGCTCCCACCACCTCCGGCCCCTACAAAGGTTTTCCGGGAAGGCCCGCCCGGCCGGCAATACCCGCGCGCCCGGGCAATCTCGCATACGAAGCGCAGCTGCACGTCGAAACCACAGGTGGCACGGTGCGCGCCGAGGGCGATCATCTCATCATCACCAATGCCGATGCGGCTATGGTCTTTCTGGTCGCCGGCACAACCTACGTGCTCGATTGGGACAGAGCATTCAGGGCCAAGGACCCGCATGCTCAGGTCACACGCGAGATGCAGGCGGTGGTCGCGAAACCCTATGCGGAGATCAAGGCCGCACACATTGCCGATTACCGCCGTTACCTCGATCGAGTCAGCTTTCACCTGCCGGTCACCCCGGCCTCAAACAACGAAACCGATGCTCGTCTTCGAAACTATGGAGACGGCAAGGCCGACCCGTCGCTGGCTGTTCTTTACTATCAGATGGGACGTTACCTGCTGATCTCCTCCAGCCGCCCTGACAATCCGCTGCCCTCCAACTCACAGGGTATCTGGGGTGATGGACTGGACCTTCCGTGGAAATGCGACTACAAGTCGAACATTACTAAGTAGGCCAGAAGTATGTAGACATAAACGAGCTAGATCGCTGCATACTGGGTATCTGGCATAAGAAAGAATTGGCGAACCAACTCGGGCGACTTTTGAAGGCGTCTCAGTCGGCTGCCGACC